>Ga0247842_10004592_pt1 | contig 17119 bp, 12 predicted proteins | sample LaCruzMarch2015__3_FD_192411 | JGI IMG/M metagenome (GOLD analysis project Ga0247842, IMG submission 192411) | Freshwater microbial communities from meromictic Lake La Cruz, Castile-La Mancha, Spain - LaCruzMarch2015_19m | ecosystem: Environmental > Aquatic > Freshwater > Lake | place: Spain...
CTTCCCCAAAAACAAAATATTCAATAATAAAGAATTTTGAGAATAATTACACATATAATCTTAATATTGAACAGCAAGGTCTTTGTAAAATACACTTTAGAATTGAAATTTGGTGCCTTATACCTAAAATAGCTGATAATTCTATTGTTGATTTTAAAATTATAAAGAAATGAAAACAAAATTTAATAAAATCACATTACTTTTAATAGGAGGCATTTTCCTTTCTATAAACGTACAATCTCAAAAGAGTAGTGGCGGTTTTCCTGTTTCTTTTTGGGATAAAAGTGTTTCGGAAAGACTAACGAATTTGAGCGCTATACCTCTTCCATACATCAACAATGAGGTTGAAGAACAAAATGCAAATTCTATTGTGAATTCTTCTTGTAATACATGTAAGAATAATTACTATGGTAAAGGAATAGATGTTTCTATAAACATTAAATCTCAGGGGCAATTGCTGATTTTAAACGATAGCAGCAAATTATGGACTTTAAAAATAGAATCATCTACCGCTTATGCTTTGGAATTTTACTTCGATAATTTCAAGTTGCCTGATGGCGCCACATTATACTTTTATAACGAAGACAAAACAATGGTTTTAGGAGCATTCACTTCTGCAAATAATCCAATGGATGAAAGCAAACCAATAAAATTCGGAACACAGTTTATTAAAGGGAAAAATATATCAATTGAATATCACGAACCCAAAAACGCCGATTTTGAAGGAGAGTTAAGTATTACAAAAATAATACATGTGTTTAAATATATTTTTGGCGAAAAAAGCGGACCTTGGAGTCCAGATGGTTCAGGAACATGTAATATTAATGTTTCCTGCCCTGAAGGTTCTGGTTGGGAAAATGAAATTAAATCGGTAGTTTTGATTTTAGGATATGATAATGATAATCAATACAAGGCATGGTGTAGTGGAGCTTTAATAAACAATACTGCACAGGATGGGCGTTCATTACTTTTAACAGCAAATCATTGTATTGATGGTGTTGGTCCTATGTATGATTATAGCACATGGACGTTTTTATTCAATCATCAATCAACTGATTGCAATAGTAATGGTTCTGATGTTTCAGGCAGTTTGACACAATCTGTTTATGGTTCTATTTTATTGGCATCTGACGGAACGGGTTCCCCAACTTCAGATTATTTGTTGTTAGATTTAAATGCAAGTAATGAATTAGCTGATTATGGAGCGTGTTTAGCCGGTTGGTCATTAACAGCAAATCCTCAACCTCCAGTTGTTGGTATTCATCATCCTAGCGGTGATATTAAAAAAATATCAATAGAATATCATTATCCCATTAGCTCTCCATGGATAGTTGACCTTGACCCAAATTGTACCGTATTTAGAAATACTACAGAAGATCATTGGAAAATTAATGATTGGGAAAAAGGGACTACTGAATATGGTTCTTCGGGTTCTCCTTTATTTGATAATAATCATAAAATAATTGGACAATTACATGGAGGATGTGCGAACTGTTCTAATTCTATTCGTGATTTTTATGGAAAACTCACCACATCATGGCAACAGGGAGGATTTTCATTTTGGTTGGATCCAAATAATTCTGGTGCAACTTCATTAGGTGCATATTGCCCTACTAATGGAGGAGGAGGAGGAGGAGGAGGTGGTGGTGATGTATATGATTGCACAACAAAACTTAGTAGAGATGGATTTCAAATAAATGGAGAACAAAATGGAGTGACAGAAGTTTGTTTAAACGAAAGAATAAAATTATCCCCTACATTTCCTCATCCGATTTATCCTGATCAGTGTTCAAGTACATTATTTCCTATTTGTTCTAATAAGAAAACAGGTAAATGTTCAGAAATTGAGAACGAAAATAATGCTTTATTTTGCGAATCAATTTCTATTATACACGGAATAAATTGCGAATGCACTTTCTGGCAATTATTTATTGCAATTACTGAGTGTAATTATAATCTTTCACCCATTAGTACAGAATATTGCCAATGGGTTAATTTAAGTCAATCGGATGTTCAGAATTCTGATCATTCATTTAATTTATTGGATTATTTACCTGGAGGGTCTCTGTTACCCGGAAGAAACTTTAGCAGCAATACATATGCTTTTGGGTTTAACGGCAAGCTAAAAGATGATGAGATAAAAGGTAACGGAAATAGCTATGATTTCGGAGATAGAATGTATGATCCAAGAGTGGAAAGATGGTTTAAAAGAGATCTAAAGTCAGGTAAGTATCCATTTTTTAGCCCATATGTATTCGTAGCTGATAATCCTATATATTTTGTTGATCCTGATGGGAAAGACTTGTATGCTGCAACTAAGAAAGATCAACGCATGGTTTTAAACGCATTAAAAAGTGCATTCGGTAGTAATCATGGGTTCAAATTTGATGAAAACGGAAAATTAAATGTAGATAAGGATATTTATTATGACCTAGATAATGATCTTAAAAAAGTTCTATATGAACATTTCGTTAATGATATAGTAAACAATACATGCTTAGAGTTACATGCATTTTATACAGATGAAGCCGTAAATGAAAATAATCAGGAATTCATATTAAATAAAAACGGAAATAAAGGTGGAGATGCTATGGAAATATCATGGACAGTCTTTTTCCCTTGGGACGATAAAACTAACAGTGACCCTAATGCAATGTATGGACGGATATATGTAGGTACTATGAGTGGTATGATTGAAATTGATAAGAAAATTGGCGGAAACCAGCAGTATGATTGGGCGAATAAGCCTGATAATTTTTGGCATGGCATAGGTCATCAAATTACAAATTTTGGATATAAAGCTGATACGAGGGTACCTCAAGACCTATCTATAGCTAATAAACTTGGAAGAGAAACGATGGGCTTTGAAAATCTTTTTAGAGCTGCAACAAATAAAATTTTAGCGACTGGAAAAGGTCAACATACAACAACGGGTAGTGGGAGTGATGATTCAATATTAAAAGAGAAACCAAAAGGAGACCCCAACCCACCAACATCTTATAAAAACCCAAGATATTTATAATGATAAAAAGATAGCTTAATGAGAAATATTATACGAATTTTGTTGATAGTATGTTTTTCTAATACTTGTTTTTATTTACGATCGCAAGATTTAACTAACGCGTTTAAATATAAAATTATTCATCATAAAAAATATTCTGTTTTAAAAGTAAAAATAAAAAATACTTGTTACTCTAAATTGCAGGTAAGTCCTTTACTTCGTATTAACCATAAAGAGCCGGCGTCCGGATGGGGGTGTGATTCTATTGATATATCGAAATTCCGAACATGTTATAATTGGCATCAATCTACTGGTTTAGTTTACGATCTTCCTGATTCAATGATTGTAGTTAAAAAAGGAGTAACAGAAAGGGGAATTATAAAGTATCGCTTCTATAAAAAATATTTTTATGTTCAAAGAATTTATGAACCGATTACTGGATACGGAATCAAAATAATAATAGAATTAGATAAAAATATATATGTAAAGAAAAGAGATAGGACGAAAAATGCAAATGTAGAAATTATAAAAATTAATTCATTTTATGAATAAAGATTAAGCTACTTCTAAACTAAAAACGCCAAGCAAACAGTTTGGCGTTTTATTTTTTAATATTTTCCTGAAAGAAGTTTTTAAATTTTTTATTAGTAAGCATTTTATCAATAATGCTATAGATGGTTTGTTTATCTTCTTCATCAAGCTGGCTGATAAGGCTCATTTGCTCAATAGCTGTTTTGTCTTCAATAATAACTTCTTTAGGAATTTTGCCATCGTAGTTTAAAATCTTGTCGGTGGTCATATGGAAAAGCTTAGCCATTTTTTGGAGTTCTTCAATGCTTAGGCTTCTTGTACCTTTTTCAATCTTGCTGTAAGCAGATTTATCCACGCCAATATAATTAGCAACCTCAATTTGTTTAAGATTTTTTTCTTCCCTGATATGTTTAATATTATCTGCTAAACTCATGCTACAAAAGTAGCTATAAATAACACATTAGCAAAAATGTGTATAAATTAAAAACAATTATGTTTTGTTTATAGAAACTTTATTATAATTTTGTGGTTGTGAAATTAACCACAAGAAAAATAACATGACAAACAAACTACAAATAACCAGCCCCGAAGAATACAAATACGAAAACGAATTATTACGCTTAACCGTGCTTGGCGGGTTGAAGCTCGAAGGCTTAGACCGAATGCGGGTAACATTAAAAGTAGAACTGAAAGATGCGCCACGCCCACCGGTACGGCACAACTTAGATTTATACAACGACAACCAACTTGAAAAGTTTATCCGCAAAGTAGCGGAACGCTTGGAAATAGGAACATCAGTAATAGCAGCCAGTTTAAGCGAGTTAACCAACGAATTGGAAAGCTACCGCTTAGTAAAAATAAAAGAACAACAAGCAGAAATACCACAAACAAAGCCATTAACAGAAACAGAAACGCAAACAGCAAAGAAGAATTTACAGGCAGAAAATTTATTGCAACAAACATTAGAAGATTTACAGAGCACAGGCATACAAGGCGAAGCAGAGAATGCAGTAATATTATTAATTGCAATGAGCAGCAGAAAACTACACGATCCTTTGAGTGTGATATGCCTTGCCAAAAGCGGAACAGGGAAAAGTTATTTAATGGAAAGAGTAGCAATGTGCATACCCGATGATGATAAAAGAGAACATACACAATTTAGCGGCAATAGCTTCTATTACTTTAAAAGAGAAGAAATAAGAGGCAAAGTATTTTTAATAGAAGATTTACACGGAGCAATGAATGTACTGTTTCCTATAGCAGAACTACAAACAAAAAAACGCATCAGCAAAACAGTAACAATAAAAGATAAAAGCGGGCAATTAAGAACCATCACATTAATTGTTGAAGGACCAGTAAGCGTTATCGCCTGCACCACACGAGAGAAAATATATGAAGATAACGCCAACCGTTCAATACTGATATATTTAGACGGAAGCAAAGAACAAGACGAAAAAGTAATGCGCTACCAAAAACAATTACGTGCAGGATTAATAGACCACTACGCAGAAAAGCAAATGCAACAAAAATTAATGCAGATGCAACAGGCATTAGAACCAATACGAGTAATAAACCCTTTTGCGCCGCTGATAGATTTACCAAAGGAAATATTTAAACCAAGACGAACATTGCCGCTATTATTAAGCTTTATAGAAGCGATTACATTTTATTATCAATACCAACGAGAACAAAAAGCAGAAGAAAACACCGGAGAAGTTTATATAGAAACGCACCCGAAAGATATTGAATGGGCTTTTAAATTATTGCGTGATGTACTGTTTAGAAAGAGTGATGAACTAAGCGGAGCGGCAAGAGAATTTTATGAGTGGCTGAAACAATGGGCAATAAATAAACAAGTAAAAAAAACAGGCTTTTACGGCGGCGATATACGCAAAGGAAACCGCATACACCCGAGAACATTAAACAGGTATTTACTGGAGTTAACCGATTATGGATTACTTGAAATAACAGGCGGAAACAGGCACAAGACAGGATACAGCTATAAAGTAATAACAAACAAAGATTATCAGGCATTACAACAAAGCATTGATGAACAAATAAAAAAAGTAATGGAAAATGTTTGGAAAGCTTATGCTGAAAGAAGTGAAACGCCTAACGAAAAGAACACACTTCCTATAGCTATCGGAACCGCAGAAATAAAGGCAAACAAGAAAATGAAAATAAATATAGCAGTCGGACAAGTGTAAGACAAAAACGCTATTGACCTACTCAAATGCCTATCAATAAAAGCGAACAAGCCAGTAAGACATACAACAAAAAAACAAGGCTGATGAAAAAATTAATTATCAAAAGTGAAAATTACCAATACATAGAAAATAGTTTTAGAGAATGGTTAGACGTGTTGGGTTATGCGCCATCAACGGTTTATCAGTTACCTACACACATACGAGAACTGTTTTATTATTTAGAGCAAAAAGGCATTACACACATCAGCCAGGTTGATACAAAGCAAATCAAAGAATTTTACAACCAATTAAAAACCCGAACCAATCAACGCTTTGGAGGTGGTTTAAGCAATGCGTATTTAAATAAACATTTACAAGCTCTGTATAAGTTCAGCGATTATTTAAGACAAAGCGGACGATTAATATTACCGAGCTTAAGTATAGAATGGGAAGCCAACGACACCGAAGAAATTACCTACTTAACGCAAGATGAAATAAAAGAATTGTATGCAGCAACGTATGGATTTAATGAAGGAACAAAATTAGAACCGTTGAACGTCAGAGATAGAGGCATACTCAGCATATTTTACGGATGCGGATTAAGAAGGAACGAAGGATTTAGTTTAGACATTAACGATATAAATTTTGACAGAAGAATAGTACACGTAAGAAAAGGCAAAGCATATAAAGAAAGATTTGTACCGTTTAATAAAGCCAATGCAAAATATTTAGAAGAATATCTGTACGATTGCAGACCGTTGTTAGTAGCGGATAAGAGAGAAGAAGCATTTTTTATAAGTCAAAGAGGTAAACGAATGGAAACCCAAAGCATGGCGCTGCGATTAAAACTATTACAGCAAAGAACCGACAACATTGCATTACAACAAAAAAATGTAAGACTGCACGTATTACGCCACAGCATTGCAACGCACCTTTTACAAAACGGGATGAGTTTAGAAAAGATAAGTCGTTTTTTAGGTCATAGCAGTTTAGAAAGCACACAAGTATATACGCACATAGTAGAAGCGGAAAAGAACGGCGCAGAGCCAGTTTTAAAGCCACAGGCATACAGCAACATTACACGTTATCCATACGCAAAAATACACGAAGATGAGCGGTAAATTAAGATTAGGAAAAACAGCCGACAGCAGAACACGAAGAAAATTAAATGTTGTTGAAGATGCAAATAAACTTTTATTGCTGCAACAAACATTAAGCGAACAAAAAGACTTTGTAAGTTACCTGTTATTGAAAGGCTTTAGCACAACCACAACCAACCGTTACACAAAAGATGCAGAAAATTTTATACAATGGATAAAAAAAGAAAATGTAGAAACGGAAACGGTAAGTTATGCAGATATATTACACTACATACAACATAAACGAAACACCGTAAAACAAAGAACAATAAGTACACACGTTAACAGCATCAAACATTTTTATAATTATTTAAACACCACAGGACAAGTAACAGACAACCCAACCACGCAAATAGAAATCAAAGGAATTAAGCGAAAAATATTATACCACACATTAAACAAACAAGAATTAGAAAGCCTTTACAATAACTTTGAATTACCTAAAGCAGACGACCCGAACAAAAATCAAAACTGGTTTAAAACATCTGTATTGGCAGCAAAAAGAAATAAAGTGATATTGGGATTAATGATTTATCAAGGCTTAAACAGTAATGAAATAAGGAGTTTAACGGTAACAGATATAAAGTTGAGAGAAGGGAAAATATATATAGCAGGAACAAGAAGAAGCAACGAAAGAGAATTAAATTTAGAGTCGCATCAAATATTAGATATGATGGAATATACTTTGCAAACACGAAATGAACTATTAAAACAAACAAAAAAGAAAAGCGATAAACTGTTTACCAGTACAGGCAATGGAGAAGGTTTTAATAATGTGATGCAAAAATTAATGAAGAAATTAAATAAGATAAATAGTAAAATAACATCAGCCAATCAAATACGTACATCAGTAATTACACAATGGTTAAAACTCTACAATCTAAGACAAGTGCAGTATATGGCAGGACATCGTTATGTAAGTTCAACAGAAAGTTATTTGATAAATGATTTAGAAGATTTACAGGACGACATTACAAAATATCATCCGATTGGATAAATTGGAGATCACAAATTGTGACCTCCAATTTATATTTTATCTTTGAAAAAAATTACAACATGGCAAAAAAAGCAACAGCAGTAGCAATACCCGATGAAATAATAATGAGTAAAATATATTACATCAGAGGGCAAAAGGTAATGTTAGATAGTGATTTGGCTGAACTGTATGAAGTAGAAACAAAACGACTTAAAGAACAGGTAAAAAGAAACATTGATCGTTTTCCTGATGAATATATGTTTACACTTACTGAAAGTGAATTTACCAACTTGAGGTCGCAAATTGCGACCTCAAGTTGGGGAGGTGCCCGATATTTACCAATGGCATTTACAGAGCATGGCGTTTTACAATTATCAAATTATTTAAAAAGTGAGCAAGCAAGAGCAGTAGGTTTTAAGATTATTGATGTTTTTGTAAGGTTGCGGGAAGTGCTAACAGATAACATGGAATTAAGATTAGCAATAGAAGAGATAAAGAAAAAAACAGATAATAACACAAAAAATATAGAACTTGTTTTTCAATACTTAGATGAATTATTAGAAAAAACAGAGAATCCGAAACCACGCAAACAAATAGGCTATAAGCTACCGAAAGAGAAATAATGTACATACTGCCCCACAAGCTACAAAAGCCAATTGCCCCCACATTTTTATAGCTTGTTCCGCTCTCCATTCCTTCTGTTGTTTTTTATTGTCATGCTTTTTGTATCAATCCCACGAGCAGCACATTGCTTTTTGCTTTTGAAATAGCTTGTTTTTAAAGGTAAAAGCAAAAATCAAAGAGCTGCACCAACCCATAAACAAAAAGACACGCCATAAAAAACAACCCAAAGCTATATTAACATAATGTGATGCTATGCAAGCAGCCTGCTTTTTAAGGCTTTTTATATTTTCTTCGGCGGTCGCATAGCCACATTATGTAAAATAGCCGCTAACCAAAACCCTCACCAACCGCACAAAGTAGTATGCTTCGCATGAATAGTGCGCTACTCTCCCGCATGTGCGGGATCAGTCAAGGCGTCCCGAAACTTCGGGACAGCAGCAAGGCAACAACTATTTTTTTAAGTTAGTGCAACCTTCCGCACGGGATTAACATTACCGCTCCGAATTAAGTTTATTGCTCCGCTTGGATGCCCGTTTTAATTGATATATAAACACACAAGCCAACACCCAAAGCTATTTTATATATCAATAAAAACGAGCAATGTTTTTTCTTCCGTTCGTATAGAAAAATAAACGTTTTTAAAGATGATGTGAAAAATATCCAAAGAAAAAAATATAAAATTATTTTTCACATCATCTTTAAAAATGAGCCAATCCCGCACTTGCGGGAGCGGCAGGGTGCGCAAGCTTGTGCGAAATAATTAAATAAATACAAGGGTTAAAAATGTATTGTTGCGTGTTGTCTTAAATTACACATAATGTGCCGCTGGCTTGCTGTTAGAAATTACAGCAAGCCGAAATTATGTGCAGTAAATTAGAGGAAAAACAATACATTTTTAACCCTTGAACCACATATTTTTTTAGTATCTTTGAATCCTTAACGAATTTTTTTTGTACACACGAAGCAGCACATATAACGATACTATTAATTTTTTCTTTGACACTAAGGAAAAAAACGTGAACCTGTCCAAAAATACCAAAGACTATCATACATCTGGTATTTCTTTACAGGAAAATAAATATTATAGACTGAAGCTTGCCGGTGATTATAATGGATGGGATGAATATACAAGATATTTTCATACATATACTGATAACGTTTATATTAATGGAGAAACGTTAAACGGTAATATTTATGGGCAAAATATTGTTTTAGAAAATACAACAGTAAATCAAGACATAAATGTTGTAGCAGGCGATAATGTAGATATCCTTCCTGGTTCAACACTGAACGCGGGAACATATGAGATTGATGATGATATTAATTGTAATTATTTTTCCGACAAGTATATAAATCCTTCCGTTGAAAACCAATTGAGTTCAATAAATGAAGGCATATTACCTGACAAAGAATTATTATCGGACACAAGTAAATCAACAGAAACTAAATATACGGATATTAATTTTATTTATTTAAATCCTGTTAATTCTGAAATAAAAGTAACTTACAAATTACCCATAAATAATCAATATATGATTATTATTTATGATATGATAGGCAGGAAGCTTTATGCCAATAGTTTTAACGGGGGAAACAGCTCTTTTGAAATTTCAAATAATAATTTTAACAGCGGTATATTTTTGTACCAAATAACAGGAGAAAACAGGCTTATAAAATCAGGTAAGTTTGTCTTGATAAAATAATGAATCCTAAAGAGCAATAAATAAATTTTCTAATATAATATTTATCAAAATGAAATTTTCCAAACACATATTTCTATTAATTTTTGCATTGTTTTTATTTGCGAAATTATTTTCTCAGGTCAACACATTGAAAAAAACAAACAGCGCATTTGTTTTAAAAACGGATATATTATCACCAATTATATTTAATATTTCCGATTATATATTACCAAATTTCTCAATAACTTGTGAAAAATTTATTAAAAAAAGGCATAGTATTCAATTGACAGGGCTGTATGCGTGGTTTGATAAAAAAAGCGGCTATAAAGGACAAACAAAAGGACAAATATTTGAAATAATTCCGGATTACAAATTCTATTTATCCAGAAAAAAAATGCAGAAAGGTTTTTATATAGGAGCTTATGCTAAATATATAAGAAACCATACTATTGATGAAGAACAGGGACCATATCCATATAGCCCGATGATGTATCTTGAATATATAGAACATGAGACTGCTTTTGGAGGTTTGACGGGTTATCAATTTTATATAAAAAAGAGACTAGTAATTGATTTTTTATTAGGTTTCGGGCGTGCGCAATTATATAAAGTAGATATTATAAAAAAAGAACATATTCAATTTAGTGACGATTATTCCGGTTATCTTGATGCACAGTTTGCAATAAATATCGGATATAAATTTTAATACATGCGATACGTGTTTAGGGAAGCAGCAGATAAGCTTGTAATAAAATAATATATTGTAAACACAAACTTAAACGGAATTGCTTTAGTTTTAAATTGAAAACGCCATTATTCACAAAAATAATTTTAAATAATAATTCCTCTGATTTTATACATATTCAAGCTATATGCTTTATAAAAAAATCATATATACCATTACGTTCCTGGTTTTTGTCGTTTTGCTGTTGTTGCTTTTTAATTTCTCAACCAATAAACCCAACGGTAATTCGGATTATCAGAAAGCATTTTATAAAAACTATAAAATATTTGCAGTTGAGATACCCGACCATATAGAGTTTGCAGGAGAAAAAGTGGGAACCAACAGGTTTGATGTGAGAGAAAGTATCGATCGTGAATTATTAGTTAATACCTATTGGCAATCACAAACGATCATGCTAATTAAAAAAGCGAACAGATATTTTCCGCTTATAGAGCCTGTTCTGAAAAAGTACAATGTTCCGGATGACTTTAAATACCTTGCACTTGCTGAAAGCGGATTTGCAAATAACCTTGTTTCGCCGGCAGGAGCAGCAGGAATATGGCAGTTTATAAAAGAAAGCGCTGTAAGGTACGGACTTGAGGTAAATGATAATATTGACGAACGTTACAATATTGAAAAGGCTACAGAAACTGCGTGTAAATACATTCTCGAAGCCTATAAAATTTATAAAAACTGGACATTAGCTGCCGCATCGTATAATGTGGGAATGGGCGCCTTGAGTAAACAAATGGAGCAGCAAAAATCGACTGACTATTATGACCTTTTCCTGAATAATGAAACAGCACGATATGTATATAGGATTATAGCGCTAAAGATCATTATTTCAAACCCCAAAGGATATGGATTTTATTTGCGGGCAAGAGATCTTTACCCACCTATTCAAACGTATTCTGTGAAAGTTGATTCTTCAATTACCGACCTTGTTGGTTTCGCAAAGAAATACAATATCAGTTATAAGTTGCTGAAAGAATTTAATTGTTGGATACGAAAACCTGCATTGCAAAATTCAGCCGGAAAAACATACTTACTCACAATACCCAAAGAAGGCTGTATATACTATGATACCCTTCTTTCTGATGTAAAGGATGAACCATTAATATTTCCTGATAGTATCAGTAAATAATACATTCTATTACCTATGACAGGAAAATTTGTTGACAGTAAAGAGGAAAATATTTCTGTCGGTTTTGAGCAATACGAAAAGGCAGATTCTCTCCATATTTTTGGCGCAAGGGTTCACAATCTCCAGAATATCGATTTGATTATTCCTCGCAATAAATTGGTTGTTATCACAGGTTTGAGCGGTAGCGGAAAATCTTCTCTTGCATTCGATACTATTTATGCCGAAGGGCAAAGACGTTATATTGAAACCTATTCTGCTTATGCCCGTCAGTTCCTTGGAAACCTCGAACGACCTGACGTGGACAAAATATCAGGGTTAAGTCCTGTTATCGCAATTGAACAGAAATCCACATCTAAAAACCCGCGTTCAACAGTTGGTACTATAACAGAAATTTATGATTTTCTGAGATTGCTTTATGCCCGCGTAGCTGATGCTTTTTCTTATGTTACAGGGGAAAAAATGGTTAGGTATTCCGAAAGTCAGATCATCGATACTATCCTTAAAAAGTATGAAGGAAAAGAATTGTTGATATTGTCCCCTGTTATCAAAGGAAGAAAAGGGCACTACCGCGAACTTTTTGAACAGATCAGAAAACAGGGTTTCCTGAAGGTAAGAACTGACGGGACTATTAGAGAGATTACATTCGGATTACAGCTCGACAGATATAAGATTCACAATGTTGAAATTGTTATTGACAAAGAGAAAATTGAAAAGGACGACAGGTTCAGGTTGGCAGAATCCGTTCAACTTGCTATGAAGCATGGAAAAGGAGTGGTAATGGTAATGGAAAATGACAGCTCTGAAGTTGTTCAATTTAGCCGTTTTCTGATGTGTCCTACATCAGGGTTATCTTATGAAGAACCGGAACCCAATACTTTTTCTTTTAATTCTCCTTATGGGGCGTGCCCGAAATGCAACGGGCTTGGAACAATAACTGAACTTGACGAGGATAAAATTATCCCCGATCGGAAAAAATCCATTAAACAAGGTGGAATAATCCCAGTTGGTGAAATGAAAAATAAATGGATTATCCGTCAACTTGAGGCAATCGGTCATAAATATGAATTCACGCTTGACACGCCTATTGAAGAAATTTCGGATCACGCCCTCAATATTATACTTTACGGTTCGGATGAAGTATTTAAAGTTAAAGCAGACAACTATGGTGTTTCAGCTATCTATGCTTTAAGCTTTGAGGGTATTGCCAGTTTCATTCATAACCAATTTCAGGATGCCGTTGCAAACTCAGTTAAAAAATGGGCATATAATTTTATGAACGAGGTAAAATGCCCTGTATGTGACGGAAGCAGGCTGAAAAAGGAATCAACTCATTTCAGAATTGGCAATAAAAACATAGCTGAATTGTCTGCAATGGATGTGTTGCAATTGTATGATTGGTTCAAAAATATAAATGAGTTTCTTGATGAAAGAAAAGGAAAAATCGCTTTTGAACTGATCAGGGAAATACAGAAACGTCTGGAGTTCCTGCTTAATGTGGGGCTTGACTACCTCACACTTGACAGGCCAGCAAAAAGTTTGTCGGGCGGTGAATCGCAAAGGATAAGACTTGCAACACAGATTGGTTCGCAACTTGTCGGAGTTATGTATATACTTGATGAACCCAGCATCGGGCTTCATCAGCGCGACAATCTTAAACTGATCAAAGCGCTGAAAGACCTTAGGGATATTGGAAATTCCGTGATAGTTGTGGAACACGATAAAGAAATGATATTATCGGCTGATCACCTTGTGGATATCGGCCCGGGTGCAGGCGTATTGGGAGGAAAAATTGTGGCGCAAGGAACGCCATCCGAATTAATGCATGGTGATACGCATACATCCCATTATCTTTCCGGTGTTAAAGAAATTCCTGTCCCTTCTTCAAGGCGTATGGGCAACGGAAAGTATTTATCATTATCGGGTGCCACGGGAAATAATTTAAAAAACATTCATGTTGATATTCCGCTTGGGAAAATGATTTGTATTACCGGCGTATCGGGCAGCGGAAAGTCTTCGTTGATCAACGAAACATTGTATCCTGTTTTAAGCAAACATCTCTATAAGTCAGGAACGAAACCTTTGCCATATTTAAAGATCGATGGTCTTAAGAATATTGATAAAGTCATAGAGATCGATCAGTCTCCCATTGGTCGCACACCACGCTCAAATCCTGTTACATATATCGGCGTTTTTGATGAAATCAGGAAATTGTTCGCCCGGTTACCTGAATCTAAGGTTCGCGGTTATTTGCCGGGCAGGTTTTCATTTAATGTTAAAGGTGGCAGATGCGAAGATTGCCAAGGTGCCGGGGTAAAAACAATTGAGATGAATTTTTTGCCGGATGTATATGTGGAATGCGATGCCTGCAACGGAAAAAGATATAACAGGGAAACATTAGAAATTCGCTACAAAGGAAAATCAATAAACGATGTGTTAAATATGAACATTAACCAATCCATCGAATTCTTTGAGAACATTCCGTCAATATACATAAAAGTTAAAACCATTAAAGATGTCGGACTTGGTTATATTTCGCTTGGACAGCCATCCACTACCTTATCCGGAGGCGAGGCACAAAGGGTGAAACTGGCAGCGGAACTTTCAAAAAAAGATACAGGTAAAACTTTATATATCCTTGATGAACCCACAACAGGTCTTCATTTTGAAGATGTGCGTGTACTTCTTGAAGTGCTGAACAAGCTTGTTAACAAAGGAAATACTGTAATAGTGATTGAACACAACATGGAAGTTATTAAAGTTGCAGATCATATTATTGATATGGGTCCGGAGGGTGGTGATCGTGGCGGAATTATAATAGCACAGGGCGTTCCCGAACAGATTGCATTGGTCGAGGAAAGCTATACAGGACAGTTTTTGAAAGAAATTCTTTTCAAATAGAAACTTCCTGCGTTTTCAAGACCTGGCAAGTCTGAAAAAAAGTATATATTTACACGAAAATTTAAATGCTCGCAGCTATGAAAACCGAGTTAAACGAAGATGAACAAATTCGCGAAGCCTTTCAACAAAAGAACTGGACAGAGATTAAATCTTCCGATTCATGGCAGATTTTTAAAATTATAGCCGAATTTGTTGAAGGATATGAGAAGTTGGCCATTATCGGACCGTGCGTAACCATGTTTGGTTCTGCACGTACAAAGCCTGAACACGCTCATTATAAACTGGCACAGGAAACAGCATATAAAATAGCAAAAGCCGGGTTTGGAATTATAACTGGAGGTGGGCATGGTATAATGGAGGCTGCGAATAAAGGCGCTAAAATGGCGGGAGGCAGGTCCGTTGGCTTGAATATTCAATTGCCTTTTGAACAAACTCCCAATCAATATATCGACCCCGATAAATTGCTGTCGTTTCATTATTTTTTTATTAGAAAAGTGATGTTTATAAAGTATTCACAGGGATTCATCGTTTTGCCGGGAGGCTTTGGCACTTGTGATGAATTTTTTGAAGCACTTACGCTTATTCAAACAAAAAAGATCGCCCGCTTTCCGGTCGTGATGATGGGAAGAGAATATTGGTCGGGATTACTGGAATGGATTAAAAACAGGATGCTGACTGAAAAAAAAATCAGCGAAAAAGATTTAAGTAATTTTATTGTGGTTGATACAGCCGATGAAGCTGTGAAGCACATTGAAGACTTTTATAAAAAATATTCTTTAACACCGAATTTTTAATTTATGCGTAAAAAATATGCTATACTGATTGTTATTGCTTTAACCATTAGAGCAATAACTTATGGACAGGAAGCAACTACTGATATTTCTTTGCGGCCGGTTGCTCAGGATACTGCTTATAACAAATACCTCTTGCCTTCTATTAGCGCAGGCGCTGGTATCCTGACATTTTTTGGCGATATCGGGAATTATAGTGATAGAATTCACCAGGTAGGCAGATTCAATTCGACTGCTGCATTTATCGTCGAACAACGCTTTGGAGGTGCATTTGGAGTTTCTTTATCAGGATTAAAAGGCTCTCTTTGCGAAAATGATGACAGGTCGGACCGTCATCTTAACTTCCAGTCGGATGTATTACAGGCTAATCTTAGTATCAACTTTCATTTCGATAATGGTTTTATTTTTAATAAAACTTCCCGCTTTTCTGCATACCTTACTGCTGGATTTGGCTATATGACTTTTTTAGCCAGAGGCGACCTGAGAGACAAAAACAACGCATATTATAATTACTGGCCGGATGGCACTATACGCGATTGTGAATACGACTGGGAAAACCCGCAAAATGGAAATATTGTGAAAAGAGATTATAAATTTGAAACCTTACTTGACTCGTTGAATCTTTATCATCATCATGCATTTACACTCCCCATTGGTGGTGGTTTAAATTTTAAATTATCGGATAAATTTGAGGCTTATATTTCTTCCGTTTACTTTTTTACCAATTCAGATGTTATTGATAACTACTCTTGTCAGAATTCCAGTAATAACCCGTTTTTTTCTAAATATAATGATAATTATCTTTTTACTTCAGTTACGCTGCAATATAACTTGAGTGGCATGCCGAAAGACAAACTTGATAGCAGGCATTATAAGGATATAAATTTCGAGGCGCTTTACGAAATGGATTCAGACAAGGATAAAGTAAAAGACAGCGAAGATAAATGCCCGGGTACGCCTAAGGGAGTTAAAGTGGATAAAGATGGATGTCCTATTGACAGAGATAAAGATGGTGTTCCGGATTACATTGATAAAGAACTCAATACACCTCTTGGCAAACTTGTTGACGAAAATGGTGTAACTCTTACACCGCAGATGCTTGAAGCTAAATATTTAAGAGATTCACTGATCATAAATGGCTTGTTAGTCTTCGATAAAGATTCAACAATGACGGTTTCAGATGCGAATGATAGCATAATTCGTCAGCGGACGCGGGCATACTATAACAGTTTGAAAAGTAAAAATATTACCAACGAACAGCTTGTGGCTATAGGAAACCAGAATAACAATCAGGCGAATCAGAACCAAAATAACACGGTAGTTATTAATAATACTCAGGTTACAAACAATGTTAACCAAATCAAAGTAACACCGTCAGCAAGCGGAGTGATATATAGGGTGCAAATAGGCTCAGTCGGTAGTA
>Ga0247842_10004601_pt1 | contig 17102 bp, 11 predicted proteins | sample LaCruzMarch2015__3_FD_192411 | JGI IMG/M metagenome (GOLD analysis project Ga0247842, IMG submission 192411) | Freshwater microbial communities from meromictic Lake La Cruz, Castile-La Mancha, Spain - LaCruzMarch2015_19m | ecosystem: Environmental > Aquatic > Freshwater > Lake | place: Spain...
CCCCAGTAAAGCACCTGCTGACCTATTGCATCTTCAGGACTCTTGAATCCTAACCACTTTACCGCAGTTTCATTGAGTATAAGAGCAGTTGAATCCGAAGGAAACTCCTTCCCGAAATTCCTTCCGGCTGCAAATTTTAAATTGAATACATTCGCAAAATCGTAATCAATTCCGATAATCTGATAATTTTTATTATCTTCGGTGCCGACCCTGCAAATTCCGCCTGCATCCCACCAGGATTGCCTGCCGGGAACATCGGTAGTTGCGCAAAAATTTATTATACCCGGGCTTTTTAATAGTTGTTCTTTAAATACACTTAATTTACCCGTGTATGTTGTATCCCTTACTCTCGGAGCTCTGATGATTATTTTCTCATCCATGCTAAATCCCGGATCCTGATTTTTCATGAATGTTATCTGACGGAAAACGGCATAAGTGCATATAAGCATTACCAGTGCCATAAGGAACTGGAATCCGACAAGAACTTTTCGCAGATTTATTCCGTGTGGGGAATTACCTGTTTTACCTCTCAGTACGGCAACGGGTTTAAACGAAGAAAGAACGATTACAGGATACAAACCTGAGAGGAAAACACCGATCAGAAACATAAGAGCAACGGTAATCCAGAACCATTGCTGAGCCCAGATACTATATTCAACCGGTGTTCCCGTTATCTGACGGAAAACCGGAAGGAACAATGCCGTTAATAAAAATGCAGATAAAATAGCAGCTAAATTTATCATCACCGTTTCTGAGAATAACTGCACCATCAGCTGACTGCGTACAGCGCCTACAACCTTGCGCAGTCCCACTTCCTTAGCCCTCGTCAGTGAACGGGCAGTGGAGAGATTTATGTAATTTACCCAGGCGATAATAATTATAAAGACGGCAATTACGGAGAGGAATTTTACGGTGTCCTTGTTGCCGTTAACTTCATGCTCCTGCATAAATTGCGAAGTGAGGTGAATATCATTCAAAGCCTGCAGGGGGAATTCACAGGTTAAATTGTATTGTTTCAGTGCCTCGGAAAATTCGGTATCCACAATTCCCGGCAATTTTTTCTCAAATGCGGACATGTCGGTTTGAGGTTTAAACAGGAGATACGTAAACCAGCCGCTGTCGCCCCACGAATTTTCAACATCCTGACCATAGAGATTGATAAGACTTGGATAGGATAACATTATGTCAAATTTCAAATGTACGTTTCCGGGAATATCTTCGAATACTCCCGTAATTTTATAGTCAACTTTTTTATCAACACTGATGGTTTGTCCGACGGGGTTTTTATCGCCGAAATATTTATTGGCAGTTGACCGGGAAATGAATGCTGTATTTGGTTCCTTTATACCGCTCAGAGGATCGCCTTCAATGAACTTATATTTGAATATTTCAAAGAAATCAGATTCCGCGAAATACATTCTCTCTTCAATGAATTTATTTTCCGAATGAGAAACGGATGCGCGGTATCGGAACAGCCGTGCAACTTTCTCAACTTCGGGATACGACTGCCTGATACGCAATCCGGCGGGCGGACAGCATGAAGCAAAACGCACCGACTGACCGTCCTGGTCCGTGCGTTCATAGCGGAGCCTGTAAATGCGGTCGCTGTTCTCTTGAAATCTGTCGTAACTCTTTTCGTAATTTACGAAATACAGAATCAGCAGACATGCCGCCATTCCGATAGCAAGCCCCAGAATATTGATAAACGAATATCCTTTATACCGGAGTATATTTCTAAAAGCAACAATAATATAATTTTTAAACAATTTTGCCTCCTGCGGGATTAAAAAATTTTATGTTTAAAGAACACAAGTGAGTTAAAAAAGACCGGCAACTATACATGAAATTTATCGTTGAAATTTTCGATTACAATCTGACCGTCAAATAAATGGACTACCCTTCTGCCGTATTCGGCATAAGCAGGGGAGTGGGTTACCATAACCACCGTAGTTCCGGATTCATTCATGTCACTCAGCATTTTCATCACTTCATCGCCGTTTTTTGAATCTAAATTCCCCGTCGGTTCATCGGCTAATATCAATTTCGGACTGCTTACAATTGCGCGCGCAACAGCGGCTCTCTGCTGTTGCCCTCCGGATAATTGCTGGGGGAAATGGTTTTTCCTGTGTATTATTTCCATCCGTTCCAGAACGGCGTTAACTTTCTTCTTCCTTTCGGCAGTAGTAACCTTCAGATATAATAACGGAAGCTCGACATTTTCAAACACAGTCAGCTCATCAATAAGATTAAAGCTCTGAAAAACGAATCCGATATTTTCTTTTCTCAGAAGTGCGCGTTGTTTTTCGGAAAACTTTGCCACATCGGTTCCGAAAAGTTTATACTCTCCTCCGCTCGGATTATCAAGAAGTCCGAGAATATTCATCAATGTTGACTTACCGCAGCCCGAGGGTCCCATTACCGAGACAAATTCCCCTTCCTTGATATTCAGTGAAATATTATCAAGGGCAAGGGTTTCAATTTCTTCCGTCCTGAAGATTTTTTTCAGGTTCTCAGTTTTTATCATTTATTTTCCTCCGTTTATTTACACTTACATCCCGGAATTTATATCCCGGTGAGTTTACTACCGGAATCCTGTTTACAATTCACAAAGATTCAGTGCGTGTTTTATTATTTAAGAATTAGTTTTTCGATATCCCCGTAATTTTCATAAGAAGATGTAATTACTTTTTCACCGGGTTTCAATCCGCCCAGTATTTCATAAAACTGCGGATTCTGCCTGCCAATTTTAATGGACCTTTTAACGGCAAAAGAACCGGAATTATCTATTACAAAAATCCATTGTCCGCCGGTTGCCGAATAGAATCCGCCGTTTTCTATAAGTATTGCTGATGACACATCACTCAGCTGAAGTCTTATGTGAACGGTTTGTCCCCGGCGAATACCTTCCGGCTGTACATGAGAAAAAAGAAGGTCAATTAAAAATTTCCCGTTGCTTACCTGCGGATAAACAGTTTTAACGTTTAACTGATAAACTTTTCCGTTAAAATTATATTCACACGTCTGACCTTCGCGGACTCTGGCTATATAATGCTCGTCAACTTCAGCGCGGACCTTATACGAATCTGTGTTATCTATACGGCCGAGCTTATATCCCGAGCCGACTGACTGACCAATCTCGGCATTCAGTGAAGTTAACTGTCCCTTAATCGGTGCGCGGACAGTGAGGTTTGCCAGCTGATCTTCCACTAATTTCAGATATGTTTTTGACCTTTCAAAATTATCTTTGCTTTGTTTAACAAGCTGAGTGCTTGTTACCGAATCTTTTTTCAGAACTTCTTTCATCAGCTCCCTGCTTTTCAATAAGTATTCATATTGCTCCCTGCTTGCATCATATTCAAATTGTGAAGCGAGGTTTTTTTCTAAAAGTATTTTATTAGCGTCATAAATTCTCTTTTGATTCAATATACTGACATTAAGTTCAAGGAGCTGGTTTTGCTTTAACAAACTGTTCTGTTCAAAAGTAAGCTGTGCTAGTTTAAGCTGACTTTCGGCGGCTAAAAAACTTGACTGAGTATTCATTACCTGAAGTGAAAGATTTGTATTTTCAAGTCTGATTATCGCATCGCCGGTATTCACAAAAGAACCTTCTGTAATAAATTTATCTGTGATTCTGCCGCCATCTGTTAAATCCAGATAAATTGTTTGAATAGGCTCAATAGTACCCGTAACGGCAATAAATTCCTGAAATGCACCCTGTTTAACTTCAAAAATTGATATTCTTTCTTTTTCTATATTCAGCTTTGAGGTTTTGTCGCTGAAAAATAACAGATAGATTATGAAAAGCAGAATTACTCCCGATACGGAAAAAGTAAGAACTCTCCTGAGAGTCCAGTTTTTCTTTTCTATAAATTTGTCCACAGAGTCAATGTTGTTATACTTTCTGTGCATTCAAGAACCGTGCCATAGAATATGCTATTATTTTACTGTTTTTAGTGATTTTGATATTTAGATTGTCCGATACCGTTCACAAATGTCCGATAATGAACACATTTCCTATCTTTATATAAACTTTATTGCTATATTTATATATGTCGAAAATATTAATTGTAGATGATAACGAAGACGTTTTAACAGCGGCAAAGCTTTTATTAAAACCGCACGTTTCGCTCATCATCACCGAAAGTGATCCGAACAGAATTCAGTATCTGATTTCACAGCACAGTTTCGATGTGATTTTTCTTGATATGAATTACACAAAAGACATAACAAGCGGACAGGAAGGTTTTTACTGGCTGAAAGAAATACTGAAGTCCGACCCGCTGGCAATAGTAATTCTTATTACGGCATTCGGGGATATTGATACTGCCGTAAAGGCAGTTAAAGAAGGTGCTACAGATTTCATACTTAAACCCTGGCATAACGAAAAATTCCTTACCACACTTTTTTCTGCGTTAAAACTGCGCGAATCCAAGCTTGAAATCAATCGAATGAAGAACCGTCAGAAGTTCATTAACGAAGAGAGCGAAACCGGTTTCTATGAGATTATCGGAAAGTCAGACGCCATGAAAAAAATATTCGTCACGATTTCCAAGGTTGCCGTGACTGACGCCAATATATTAATCCTCGGTGAGAACGGAACCGGCAAAGAGCTGGTAGCCCGGGCGCTTCACAGAAAATCGCAGAGAGTAAGCGAAGCGTTTATCAGCGTTGATATGGGGTCAATATCAAAATCACTTTTTGAAAGCGAATTGTTCGGACATGTAAAAGGAGCATTCACGGATGCCCGCGATGACCGTCCGGGGAGGTTTGAAATTGCTTCAGGCGGGACACTGTTCCTTGATGAAATCAGCAGTATCTCACCGGAATTACAGGCGAAACTACTCTCGGCTATACAGCGAAAAGAAATTACGCGTGTCGGCTCTAATAAACCGCTCGCGGTAAACATCAGACTGATTTGCGCGAGCAATCAATCACTGAGCCTTCTGGTCAGCGAGAATAAATTCCGTCAGGATCTTCTTTTCAGAATTAACACCGTCGAAATAGAATGTCCCCCTTTACGACAGCGCGCAGGCGATATACCTCTGCTGGTTGAGCACTTTTTAAATATATATAAGAAGAAGTACAATAAGCCAAATCTTGAAATGGAAGAAACCGCCTTAAGGAAGTTTGAAAACTATTCATGGCCCGGAAATGTACGCGAACTTCAGCATACTATAGAGCGGAGCGTTATACTATGCGAAAACTACACACTGAAACCGTCCGATGTTCTTTTAACTACTTCCGAAATAAAAACAGAATCGAATAATCTAATATATAACCTGGAGGAAAACGAAAAAAAATTAATTCAAAAAGCGCTGATAAAACACGGAGGAAACATTTCACGTGTAGCCCGGGAACTCGGATTGACAAGAGCTTCACTTTACAGAAGAATGTATAAATACGATCTCTGATATTATGAATAATTTCAGAGTAAATCTGATTATCCGCACCGTTCTTATTACAGCGTCAGCCGTTTTATTTGCATTTCTGTGCCTTGATAACAGAACTTTTCCGGGACATATATTTTTTATAATTCTTACGTCCGCCCTCATTTTCCTGCAGGTTTATCTGATGGTGCGGTATGCTGACCGGACAAACCATGAACTGTCGGATTTCTTTCAGTCAATAAATTACTCCGACTTTTCGCGCCATTATGATTTCTCGAAATCAGGGGAATCGTTTAAAAAATTATCGGATCAGTTCAACAGGGTGCTGATGAAATTCAAAGAGACACGCAGTGAAAAGGAAGAAAGTCTGAACTATCTCCGCACAGTAGTTCAGCATGTCGGAGTAGGGCTTATATCGTTCGATTCGAAGGGGAATGTTGAATTCCTGAATAAAGCGGCTAAAAAAATACTGCGGATTAACACGTTAAAAAATATTAAATCTCTTGATACTCCCGGGTCAGATTTCGGACAGTTCCTGAGAAATTTAAACGTAAGCAAAAAAGTAACTTATAAATATTCGGCTGGGAGTGAAAGCCTTCAGTTGTTAATCTATGCAGTAGATTTGCGAATGCGCGGAGAGCTGTACAGAATTGCCGCTTTGCAGAATATACAAACCGAGCTGGAAGAAAAAGAAATTGAGGCGTGGCAAAAAATTATACGTGTGCTGACACATGAAATAATGAATTCGATAACGCCCATTACTTCACTTGCTTCCACAATGAATAATCTCTTACGCTCCGGGACCCCATTGGATAATGAAACAATTGAAGATATCGGCTCGGCGGCAAAGACTATACAAAAGCGGAGTGAAGGTTTACTGAACTTTGTTGATAAATACAGAAGCGTCACAAAAATACCGAGACCGGACTTTCAGTTATTCGAAATTGCTCCCTTATTCGAAAGAATAAAAATATTGATGGATTCTGCTCTGAGCGGAAACCGTATTCAGTTCAGAACATTAGTAAATCCCGTATATTTGAAAATTAGAGCCGATTCCGATTTGATTGAACAGGTACTGATTAATCTGCTTAACAATGCGATACAAGCTTTAGACGGAATTGAGAATGGTTTTATAACGCTCACGGCACAGATTGATGAATACGGAAGGGCATTGCTTCAGGTATCCGATAATGGTCACGGGATAGCGGAAGAAAATCTTGAAAGTATATTCATTCCTTTCTTCACGACTAAAAAAGACGGATCCGGAATCGGCTTAAGCATTTCACAGCAAATAATCCGCGCTCACAACGGCAGGATTTTTGTTACTTCAAAACCCGGCGAAGAAACCGTGTTTACTATACGGCTATAAGTATTCTTAATACTCTAATGCTTGCCTTTCGGTGCCAGGAACTTCGCGAAAAGCAGAAGTCCGATAATCGTCGCCACTCCGATTAAACTGAACATAAACCACAGCGCCGAGGGATTATTCAGTTTATCAACAAAGTGCACGTAACTATAAGCGCCCAGAACGCCGCCTATACCGCTGCCTATAACGCCGTAAAGGAACGAATAACCGAGATACAGCGCCTTCTTATCTTCAGGTGCTATCAAGCCGACGTAACTGATGAATTTCGGATGTGCCGTCATTTCGCCAATCGAGAAAATAATTATACCCGCCATAAAAACCCATGCCTGAGATGAAATCGCTAATATTCCCATGCCGAGCGTACCCATAGATATACCTGCTATCATAGTCGGCAGGGCTTTTGTTTTCTTTACGATATTTGATATGAATATCTGGAGTACAATTATAGTGCCGGCATTCATAACCGTTACATGTTCGGCGTCGAACTTCCAGTTCGGATTCGCCATAAACAATCCCGCAATGCTGTTGATGAAATTATTAACGGGGGTCATATCCATGTGGTCTTTCAGGTACCAGAGAACCGTATCGAACATCTGGAAGTACAGAATCCAGAAACCGGAATAGATCAAAATCATGACGATAAAACGCCAGTCGGCAAGTACAAGGAACATATCGGCAAAAACCTTGCCGAGTGTCTTTGTGCTTTTCGGTCTTTGCGGTTCTTTATAGATAAGTAAATTCGGAATCAACAGCATACCGGTGCCGATTGCGGCCATAAAGAAAATATACGACCATGAAATTTCTTTCAGTATAGGTATAAGAATCAGCGGGAAAACGAAGGCGCCGAGATTGATAGTCCAGTAAAAAATTCCGAAGCCGAGAGTTGAATTATTTTCGTCCGTGGAGCGCGCTATTGTACCCGATATAATAGGTTTAAAACTGCCGGCGCCCAGCACCATCAGAAGAAGACTGACGAATACAAGAGAGTAAGCCGTAGCGAGTCCCGTGAGGAAATATCCCGTGCTCATCACAGCGAAGGCAAAAAACAGCATCTTGCGGTAGCCGAACCGGTCGGCGATAGCGCCCGAGAGAATCGGGAGAAGATACAGCATCGGAGTAATAACACTTTTAATAACGCCAACGCTTTCCTTTGTGAATCCCAGTCCGCCTTTATCAATCGAAAGGACGAGGTAAACCGATAGAACCGACATGACTCCGTAATAAGAGCCGCGCTCGAAGAATTCCATGACAATCACAACCCAGTAATTACGCGGAAATGATTTAATCGAGCCTTTATTTTTTTCCGTAACTTCCTTCACTTCAACACTCCTTTCAGATTTCAGGTAAATTAGTTTTGTTCTGTCCAAAATTCAAGGCTTAACAAACTAAAAACGGAACGTCATTAATAGTTTTATTTTTTTACAGTGAATTCCGTTAATCTTGACATAATAATTTAAGTTTAGTATTTTCTAATAACGATAATTGTATGTTATTATTTTAAGAGTGTATCGGATGATAATTCCTGTTGTCGGCATTTAATACAAACTTAATAAAACATATAATTTATATGGATAAGAAACGTATTCACAACGATTACGGATGGACACCATCCGACGGGGATTACTTGCCCCCGGGACGTTTTACGGAGAAAAAAAACAAATCGGCAAGATTTATAGAATTTTTTACCAAACCAATCGCAAACTTCAGGGCTTGGTTCAATAAAAAATTATTCGCCTGAACCGTAAAAAAAAGCATCCTCTGCGGGAGGATGCTGTGAATGTGAGCGGAAGGGGAGAGATTCGAACTCTCGGTACAGTTTGACCCGTACGACGGTTTAGCAAACCGTTGGTTTCAGCCGCTCACCCACCCTTCCGATACGTAAACCAAGCTGAAATTACCAACCACTAAACATAATAATTAAAATTGCATTATTCAATGAAATATTTAATAAATGTTTTGTCCCAAAAAACTGCCTGCCCCGCAGGTAACAAAATTTCGTTATTAATATTTTAAACCTTTGTAACTGAAATTTAATAAAAAGTATTATCTCATTACAGAATGTGAACTGTAAAATAAAATTTGTAACCGCTAAAGTGCAACCCGTCATTTTATCAATATCATTCGCTTTGTTTCGCTGAATTCGTCAGTAGTTAATCTGTAAAAATACACTCCGCCCGTAAGTGAGCCGCGCGTAAGTGAGCCGCCCGATATCGAAGCCGCATCAAAAGTTGCTTCGTAAGTACCTTCACTTTGCTTTTGGTTTACAAGAGTTGCTATATCCCTGCCGAGTGCGTCAAACACCCTCAGTATCACGTTTCCTGCGCGTCGGAGCGAATAACGTATCTTAGTTGAGGGATTAAACGGATTGGGGTAGTTTTGTTCCAGTAAATATGCTGAGGGAATAAGTGAGGAGATTTGTTTTATTCCGATTATATCGGACAGATTGCGCCGCCAGACGGACTGCTGGAATGACCCGGCGAAGATAAATTCCGACGTCGTTAATAATGATTTAATTCCGAGATTAGGCGTGAAACCGAGATTTTTATTCACCCAGCTTGCGCCGTTATTTGACGTAAAGAAAACTCCGCTGTAAGTTCCTGCGAATACATTCTGTCCGCTCGAGGTAATATCATATATATATAGATTTTCCATGCCGTTATTTACTGTTATCCAGCTTGCGCCGCTATTTGTCGAAAGGAATATTCCACTGCCGAAAGTCCCCGCGAATATATTCGAACCGTTTACGTGAATACACCGGACATTCAGATTTGTTAAGCCGTTATTAAATGAATTCCATGTTAAGCCGCTGTTAGTCGTAATAAAAACTCCTCCGCTGTATGTTCCCGCCAGTACGTTAGTTCCGCTTGAGGCGAGAGTCTGTACATTGAGATTTGTCAAGCCGACGTTTACGGGGTTCCAGCTTGACCCGTTATTAATCAGGAGAAAAATTCCTCCGTTATAAGTCCCTGCATACAGGTTAACCCCGTTTATCGCAAGAGCCTGAACGTTGAGATTTGTCAAGCCGTTATTGACGGGATTCCAGCTTCCTCCGTTATCGTATGAAAAATAAACTCCGCCGTCCGACGTTCCTGCGTAAATATTAAATCCGCTCATCGGCGCAAGTGCATTCACAATGTAGTTTGTAACTCCGCTTACTGACCAGTTCACGCCGTTATTGGTTGTAAGAAAAACACCTCCGTTCATAGTCCCTGCAAATATTGTACTCCCGGTTGTGGCAAGAGAATTTACTATTCCGCCTCCGGGACCGCCCGTTGACACCCACTGGGCTTTAGTGATTGTAACTGCTGTAAGCAGTATAGCTAAAGTAAAAAATATTTTTCTCATAATAATATTTGTTCAGAATTGGCAGTTGTTTATCATATCAGAATTTCAAACGTTTCAGAAATTGATTTCCTGCCGTTATTTAATATTAACAAAATTAATAAATTTGGACAAATTATAAACTGCCAATAAATTTGGTTATTTATTATTAACTCTATACACCTCAAATACCATATAAACCCGCTAAACGATAATTAAACGTGAAAAAGCCATATCATAGTATGTCTGCTAACTATATAGTGTGAATACTGCGATTTCATTCCGGTTTACTCCAAAAAAGCTGAAAAAATCAATATTTTTGTGTCTGAATTTGGCACAATTTTTGCAGTAAACTTAATTGATTATAATAATAAAAACATAAATTAAACAAATTAAAAATAAATAACATGAAAACCGTATTACTCATCTTAGGTATTTTACTCCTGATTGCATTTCCTGCGAAAGCTCAATGGATTCCTTATTCAACAGGTGTTGGTTTTTCACTATTCTCCGTAGATTTTTATGATGATGATTTGCTGACATACAACGATCAGCTTGGTCTTGCAGTAGGAGAAGGCGGAACCGTACTTAGGACTACCGATGCAGGAGAGGAATGGACGCTTGTTTACCAGAATTTAAATATATGGCTTAATGACGTGAAATGGGCAACTCCGACTGTGGCTTATGCCGCGGGAATGGGCGGAGTTATAGTGAAAACAGTTGACGCCGGTATAACATGGACGGTACTCAGACCGTTCGATACGCCGATGCATACTTTCAGAGGTATCGGAATAGCGGGATGGAATACACCCGACCATGTATTCTTCGTCGGATATGCAGGAACATTTTTCGAGACAACAAACGGCGGAGCATCTTTTATAGAGAGAACAGATATTCCATATACGATGCATTCAATAGACTTTGCTCATAATTTCACTACTAACGGAAGGGGAATCATCACGGGAACAGGCGGCTTGGCTTGGAATACTACAAGCGGCGGAGCTCTCTGGGTGCAGAGAAATACTAACAGATATGACTATCTGAATGATGTAATATTTGTAAATGATGACGAAGCTCTGGTATGCGGTAACAACGGAACAGTTTTGAATTCAACAAACTGGGGGAGAACCTGGACGGTTATTCCGCAGTTCACAACACAACATTTACGGTCAATAGATTTTAACTTCAGCGGAGTAAATAAGGTAGTTACAGTATGCGGTGATAACGGAACGGTTTACACATCCACAAATTCAGGCTCTGCCTGGACGTGGAATAACGCCTCGCCCGTCGGAGAGATAAGGCATTTCTACGGAGTTTGTCTGAACGGTCCGCAAAGAGGTACAATCGTCGGACAGATAGGTACGGGAGTGGGCAATGCAGGTATGATGTATAATACATTTAATAACGGTGCCGTGAGTATAACCGGAACCGGCACATCAGTTCCCAAACAGTTTTCGCTTAATCAGAATTTCCCGAATCCGTTTAACCCTGTAACAAAGATTAGTTTTTCGATATCGAAGGCGGGTCCCGTAATGCTTACTGTTTTTGATATGACGGGCAGAGAAGTTGCCGTATTGGTAAATAAGACATTATCCGCAGGAAATTTCGAATATGAATTCGACGGCTCTAAACTTTCGAGCGGAGTTTATTTCTACAGAATAATAACAAACGATTTCGTTGATACAAAGAAGATGTCGCTGGTAAAATAGAATCAAATAAAGGTATGGCATTCCGGCATGTTATAAGCCGGAATCCGGTGCGAATAAATAAAGAATATTAATTACAAACTATAAAATAATAATTTAGTAATCAGAAATTTCATAGAAGGAGGTGCAATAAAACAGTAGCCATCAGTAACAAATATAGAAAAAAGCAGAAAACATATATTATTATCAGGTATTGTTAATAATGTATAGTTGTCGGAGTTTCCGTGACTGTTGTTTACCTGTTATCGGCAGGCAGGCAGTTTAGTGCCTTGCGGCTTAGCGGCTATAATCTATAATATAATGCCGTAAAGACACGCAGACGCAAAGGTTCGCGAAATTACGAATCTTTAATGAAATAAGGATGACTATACCGTATTAACGAAGCCGAATAAATAAAGAATTTTAATTACGAACTATAAAAGTATTAATTTGGTATTCAGAAATTTCATATAAGGAGGTGCAATAAAACAGTAGCCATCAGTAACAAATATAGAAAAATAGAAAACATATATTGTTATCAGGCATTGTTAATAATGCATAATTACCGGTGTGCCTTGGCGGCTCAGCAGCTGTGATATATTGCCACGCAGGCACAAAGGTTCATTAAATAATAAATCTTTAATAAAATAAGGATGACTATACCGGATTAACGAAGCCATTAAATCATAAACGGTTAAATTTAATATTTCCAAAATGAAAAAGTTTTACAAAGTTTTTACTTTATCTCTTTTTTCGTTCTTAATTGTCAATTCTTCATTGAAAATTGATAATTGTTTTGCACAGTGGTTGCAGAGTTATGGGATCAATGGAGGACCTGTCTGGTCGCTTGCCTCACTCGGAAATAATATCTTTGCGGAGACACCAAACAGCGGCGTCTGTTTCTCATGGGATGACAAATCGGGCTGTACTCAAACTGATTTGAATAATCAAACTGTGGCTTTAATTGCGCTTCACGGGAATAATACGACTAAGGAGACTGAGCATATATAGCGGGGGAGTTCAAATGAGTAGAAAAACTCATTTGAACTCCCCCTCATTTTAAACATGCGCGTTCTGCTTAACATTAATAAAAGTATAACGTAATATATTTTCGGAAATTTAAACTATAAAAAATGAAAAAAGTATTTTTTTTCTTAGGAATTTTACTCCTAAGTGTTTCTGCAGTGAAGGCTGACTGGACTCCTTACCAAACAGGAGTTCCGTATTCTTTGTTCGCTGTAGATTTTTATAAATTGAGAATTAGTTCCGGAGGGAACGAATTACTCGGTCTTGCAGTCGGACAGGGCGGCACAGTATTAAGAACTACTGACGCCGGTGATGAATGGACGCTCGTTTACCAGAACATTAATATCTGGCTCAACGATGTGAAATGGGCGACGGAAACAGTTGCTTATGCCGCGGGTATGGGCGGAGTTATCATTAAGACTGTTGATGCAGGCATAACATGGTCGGTGATTAGACCTTATGATACGCCTTTGCACACTTTCAGGGGAATAGGGGTGAATCAGGACTACGACTATAATTTTGTTACCTTTGTCGGGTATGCAGGAACTTATTTTGAAACACATGATGCTGGAGCAACATTTACTGAAAGACCGGAAGTTACACCATGGACTATGCATTCAATAGATTTTTCATACGTGTCTGCCACAAATGAATTACGCGGTATAATTGCCGGAACAGACGGATACATCTGGAATACATCAAACCACGGTTTGAATTGGGTTGTAAGACCGGAAATGAGAAATTCAGGTGTATATGATTATTTGAATGATGTAATATTCTTTACAGATGTCGCCGCATGGATTGTCGGTAATAACGGCAGAATGTTATATACAACTAATTGGGGCAGAACATGGACAGTTCAGCCATCTCCGACAACACAACATTTAAGATCTATTGATATTAATTTTGGTGCCGCACCCGCGCAATACAATGTAACAACCTGCGGTGATAATGGTACCATATATACATCAACTGCCGGAGGCGGTTCCTGGGTTAATAATTCACCGGTAGGAGAAACAAGACATTTCTATGGTGTTTGTCTGAACGGTCCTCATAAAGGCACCGTAGTGGGAGAAATCGGCACAGGAGTCGGCAATACCGGTATGATGTACAATATATTTGATAACGGTACGGTCGGAATAGGTCAAATAGGAACGACTGTTCCTCAGAAGTTCTCGTTGAATCAGAATTTCCCGAATCCGTTTAATCCGACAACTAAGATTAGTTTTGCAATGGCAAAAGCCGGTCCTGTAATGTTAACAGTTTTCGATATGACAGGAAAAGAAGTTGCTACATTGGTCAACACGACTTTATCCGCAGGAAATTTCGAATATACATTCGACGGCTCCAGACTTTCAAGCGGAGTTTATTTCTACAGAATCATAACAAATGATTTTGTTGATACCAAGAAGATGTCGCTGTTGAAATAACTATCAGTGGTCAGTTAGATAAACAAGTAATAAAGCTTTATCGGGAGAGTTTGGGTGAGTGTTACAGCTCATTGAACTCTCCCTTATTTTATACGGGCACTTACTCCGTACGATAAATGCCGGTACTTTTAAACCCCCTTCTGAAATCGAAATACTACACTCGGGATTTTCAATTCCTTTTAGGGAACTTTAATTTAATTTGTAATAATTATTAGTTCAGTTATCAGGGAACTTTAATAAATCTTATTCTATTTATTTTAATTAATAAAATGAATATATTAGGGAACTTTATTAAAGTTAAAAACTATAGAATTTAAAACATGAACAAAATTAGAATTTTATTTTACAAACATAAACTAAATAAATCATGAAAACCGTATTACTTTTCACAGGGCTGTTGCTGATAATTGTTTCACCGATGAATGCTCAATGGAATTCTTATAACACTGGCGTTCCGTATTCATTGTTTTCAGTCGATTTTTGGGATAATGATAATCACACAGGTTACAACGAATTATTGGGTCTTGCTGTCGGACAGGGCGGTACAGTTTTAAGAACTACTGACGCAGGCGAAGAATGGACGCTCGTTTACCAGAACATAAATATCTGGCTTAACGACGTGAAATGGGCAACAGACAAAATCGCTTATGCCGCGGGTATGGGCGGAGTTATAATTAAAACAACTAATGAGGGCGTTTCATGGTCGGTGATAAGACCTTACGATACGCCAATGCACACTTTCAGGGGAATTGCCGTGAGTCAGGGATATGATCCGAACAAAGTTACTTTTGTAGGTTATGCGGGAACGTACTTTGAAACAACCGACGGAGGATTGACCTTTACTCAGAGGACCGATATCCCGTGGACTATGCATTCAATAGATTTCGCTTTCAATTTTAATGGTAACGGAAGAGGAATTATTTCCGGCACGGACGGTCTTCTCTGGAATACTACAAATTGGGGCGTTAATTGGGTCTCAAGAAATTCCGGAAGATATGATTATTTGAATGATGTAATATTCACTTCATCTGATGCGGCGTTAATTTGCGGAAATAACGGTACGATGCTGCGCTCTGATAACTGGGGCAGAACATGGTCTGTACTTTCTTCGTTTACGTCACAGCATTTAAGGTCTATTGATATCAATTTCGGCGGTTCAAATTACAATGTTACAGTTTGCGGTGATAATGGTACGATATATACATCTATAAACGGCGGCGGAACCTGGACTAATTCATCACCCTTCGGAGAAACAAGACATTTCTACGGTGTTTGTCTGAACGGTATTCATAAAGGCACTGTAGTGGGAGAAGTCGGCACGGGAGCCGGTAATGTGGGTATGATGTATAATTCAAACACTAACGGTATGGTCGGCATAGTTCAATCAGGAACGACTGTTCCTCAGAAGTTCTCGCTGAATCAGAATTTCCCGAATCCGTTTAACCCGACAACTAAGATTAGTTTTGCAATGGCAAGATCCGGTCCTGTAATGTTAACAGTTTTCGATATGACAGGAAAAGAAGTTGCTACATTGGTCAACACGACTTTATCCGCAGGAAATTTCGAATATACATTCGACGGCTCCAAACTTTCAAGCGGAGTTTATTTCTACAGAATCATAACAAATGATTTTGTTGACACTAAGAAGATGTCGCTGTTGAAATAAAAATCGGTTGTACTGCAAGACGTGTCCCGTTGTATTTGTGAAAATTGATTTACAAACGAGGCAGGAAAATGAAATAAAAGAATAAAATAATTTGAGATTGAGTTCAAAATTGAGTGGTAAGCACTTATTTGAACTTGATCTCATATTATATAACCTGTTTTCTGTCTAAAAACCAGAATCCACGAAAATAAAATGGCACAGTAACAATCAATAATATATAGTAGTTACAAGTATTCCCGCCCAAAGAGAAAAATTTCCTGTTTTTTCATAAAAATTTGTCTTGACAATAAATGTTTTTATTTCTAATTTTTACACAAGGCTACGAATTTTTTCAACAAATTAAATATAAAAAGTTATGAAAACTTTGTTTCTATTATTAAGTTTTTTACTCTTGAGCGTTTCAGCAACTAATGCTCAGACATGGAATCAATACCAAACCGGTGTTCCGTATTCTTTGTTTGCCGTAGATTTTTTTGAAAGTCCTGCGACCTCATTAGTAGGTGTTGCTGTCGGGCAAGGAGGTACTGTTTTAAGAACGGATGATGCCGGCGTAACATGGACGCTCGTATCCAACAGTGTTCCCCCAATTAACCCAAACATCTGGCTTAATGATGTAAAGTTTATTTCTCCCACCGAAGTTTATGCCGCGGGTATGGGCGGAGTTATTATTAAATCAATTGATGGAGGCCGGAATTGGACAGAAATAAGACCTTATGATGATCCTATTCATACTATCCGAGGAATCGCTTACTATGGCCCTACAAATAAAGTTCATTTTGTCGGATACGCAGGTACTTACTTTGTATACGATCGCGTAACATTACTCTGGGCTCATCCAACAAGTATACCATGGACCATGCATTCCATAGCTTTTTCTCCGGGTGTACCTGAAAGAGGTATAATTGCCGGAACAGATGGTTTGGTATGGAATACAATAAATGGAGGTGACACTTGGACATCAAGAAGTTCAGGAAGATACGATTATTTAAATGATGTTGTTTTTGTAAATAATAATTTGGCTTTTATATGCGGTAATAACGGTACAGTATTGCGCTCAGATGATTGGGGAGGAACATGGGCACCTGTTAATGTATCTCCTACAACACAGCATTTAAGATCAATTGACATGATAATAAATGCTGCTGGTACTGGTTGCCTTGTTACAGTTTGTGGTGATAATGGTAAGATATACACTACCGCTACTTATGGCGATACTTGGGT
>Ga0247842_10004604_pt1 | contig 17098 bp, 14 predicted proteins | sample LaCruzMarch2015__3_FD_192411 | JGI IMG/M metagenome (GOLD analysis project Ga0247842, IMG submission 192411) | Freshwater microbial communities from meromictic Lake La Cruz, Castile-La Mancha, Spain - LaCruzMarch2015_19m | ecosystem: Environmental > Aquatic > Freshwater > Lake | place: Spain...
ACGCCGGAAACAAGAGAGGGTTACTCACTGTCTTCCGGGATAATTTTCGATGGAATTATGTATTTGGGTGTACAATTCTATTCCGCCACATCTGTACACTTTCATTCCGCCATTGACACACATTCGGATTGGCGGTGTGGATCAATGTTGAGTGATCGAATCAGAGGTCATATAATGTTAATTATTGCGCATTTTGAACAAATCTGGTAAAAATCAATAATTTTCCATTTTCGATAGCCACATCTCCAGATTTAAAAGCTGCCATAAAAACATCATGTGATTTTCACGAACTTCTCCCGAAAGAACAATTTTCTCATGCTCATCAATTAACCGAAGGACCTCAGGCACATTGTAGATACCGCGATCGCAGAAAGATTTTGAACGGACTAATTCACGTAATTTTTCTGCACCCTCACCGACAAACCATATATGTCCCGGGGCATTCCATCCGGTCTTTTTTACTCTCGTCCGGGTCTCTTCAGCAAGTACACCTTTCATCGCTTGCCTCAATAGATATTTTGTAACGCCATCGCGATATTTTAGAGTTATTGGAATGCGAAACATAAATTCTACTAACCGATGATCGAAAAATGGTAAAAAACTGTTTAACCGGAATGCAGAAGTTTGGCGATCTTCCGCACGTAAACAACACGGGATAGTTTCACGCGTGAGATCTTGATATGTCCGGTTTTTCAGATAGCTCATGAAAGGATGATCCATCACCGGGTCAAATTTTGTTAAATCGAAATAATCGGGATTCAACGCATTTTTATACTTTTCAATCCGTCTGCGATCGGGCAGACACCGACCATTCTGACCAAAATCAACCAGACGATTGAGCTCCTTCTCCATGAACGCAACACTTTTTTGAAAAATTGGATGATTATGATAATGAATCCACATATCGGCTTCTTTCATCAAGTGATCTTCCATACCTTTTGCACGCAGGTCTGCGAAAAAATAAAAAAAATGTTCATACTCACCCGCATTCAGCTCATCTCCACCAAGTCCGCCGAAGATGCTTGCGAATCCATCTTTATTTACTTCAGAGCACATCAGATAATGCGAAAGCCAAGTGGCGGTTGCAACAGGTTCATCATTCACATCAACCATCTTACGGACGATAGTAAAAACATCGGGTACACCAATCACAATGGTATGCCATTCCTTAACAGCGTTTTCAAGCATTGAACGGATCTCATTCGATTCATCAAATGTTTTATCCTCATAGATTGTTGAGAATGCATCCTGTTTTTGACCGGAAAACTGTACTGCAGAGGCGAGTATGGATGATGAATCCATACCCCCGGACAGGGTGAATGCCGGTCCCTGAGCGGCTTTAAATCTTATAGATACAGCATCAAACAACAGATTCTTGTATCGTTCTGCAAGTATTTCTTCAGGGTCATCAAAATCCGGAAGATCCGTAAGTTGCCAGTACTGATGACAGGTAATGTTGCCATCCCCACCAATCCGGAGATAATTTGCCGCAGGAAGTTGGGAAATATCCATATAGGGCGACTTATCCGGATCGTTATCAAAGTACCGGTAATGCGATGCTGCAAAAAGGGCAACGAACTGACGGTTTACTTTTTTAGAGACCCCTGGCAGACTTAGCAATGCTTTTAACCGTGAAGCAAAAGCAAACATGCCATTATTTATTGTGTAAAATAAAGGTTTTATTCCAAACCTGTCGCGTGCAACCCAGAGAGTATTATTATTTTTATCATAGAGGAGAATAGCAAAATCCCCATTAATTTTTTGTAATGTTTCCTCAAAACCATATTTATTGAATAATGTTTTAATGATTGTAATATCAACGGCGGAGTTCCCCCCCAGTTCTTCCCAATTGTAAATGAACCCATCCATCACAATAAGGAGGTCATCAAAACAACCCAGTCTTGGCGATTGCCAACCGACCCATCCCATGGCAACAGGAGGAAGAACGGCAAAATCCTTCTTCCATCCTGAAAAAGATGAGTCATTGAGCATTTTTAAAATTAAGTTATCATACCCATCCGCGGGTTTTGTAAAAAATAAGCCTGCTATTCTCGACATAGTTATCTCATCTGTTTTTCCTTGCTACTAAAAATTTCCAGTAATGGGGATAATCTATCACCATTTCTGGTTTTCCACCGGTTCTTATGTCAAGGACCTCCTGAACAGAAAAGCCATATGACTGAATAAAATCTTTCACCTCAGAAAGGAGGTAGGTATTCACATGGACCTTTAATTGGATGCAGTCATCAAGATACTTATCAATGACGTAATTGTATTCTCCTACGGTAGAAAGTGACTCACGTAAAATAAGGGTTTTTTGGGTACAATGGAGAAGCCGTTCCAATGGACGGTGATAATTATCAATATTCGTTAAAACATTCATACAAATTGTATGATCAACCTCTCCATCAAGATCTTCTATCCTCAATACCTGAAGACGATCCTGTAAAAGCCCATAATCGGGTAATATCCGGCGGCCAATCTCAATTAATGAGGTTGAAGCGTCAATACCAAAATATTCTGCCGGAATATTTCTTTTCTTCAATGAATGATAGAAATAACCGCCCCCACAACCTGCATCCAGAACACTATCACCCGGCTCGACATAGGGAGATAGTATCTCTGCTGCCTGCTGTGCACAGGTCATCTCTTCAACTTCATTTCGGCAGCGTTTTGCATAAAGATCTTTTACAGTTTGACTATGTTCCCAGATATCATATTTCCTGTACCCGTCGTTGTTAATCATTTCGTTTACCTGACAGTAAGAAAGCAGACGCCATAAAAAAACCACGCCAGTCATGGGGATTTTCCATAGCAATGCTTTCCCGCATAAAAAATTCTGGCAGTTCAGAAGCCATCAAAGGTGGCAGACAATGGAAATGATAAAACGACAGTTGCGCATCTTTAAAGCCGGCTTTTTCAAATTGTTCCTTGAGAATAAGTGGATTGTGGGTACGCGAGAGCACTTCATCATAGCCAGGCTCACCCTCCTTACCTTTTCGAATTGGTGGATAATCAAGCCGGAACTGTTGTCCCATCTTCTCCAGAGCAGTTTCTAATTGCGCCGCGGATTTGCCAGCATTTAATTTGAGGTTCTCTAATCGAATTAAATCCTGTACAAAAAATTGATACGAGTAGCGGTTGAGGGTAAAAAGTGAAAAAAACTGGTTTCTTGCCTCAAGTATTACAAGACCCCCCGGCTTAACCGCATCATGCAGGTTTTGAATTACTGTACTATCATGCTCAATGGGTATATGCGGGAGGACCCCCACACAGACGGCAGCATCAAATGGGGATTTCTTCCCATCCGGTTGCTGAAAAGTTAACGGATCAATCACACTTCCCTGCCAAATTCGGTTGGAATCCAAACCATTTTTTAAAAAAATCTTTTTAGCCTCTTCAACCATTTCAAGCGTCAAATCAAAACCATATAAATCAATGTCAAGATCAATCAGATCCCGAAGAAGCGAGGCGGGTCCGCAACCCGCATCCAGCATGTCACTCGCTGTTGAATCATGCAAAAGTTTCCTGATGATATCACGATGGACCGGGGGATACGGTGCCTTTACACCGTAGTAGTCATCATAATATGTCGAACCCCATGTAGAATAACATTGTTTGACGCTGTCTTCAATATTTTTAATATCCATTTTCCACCTCATTACTTGTTGCCTTTTGTTACAAAAGCCCGTAGGGTATACTTTGTGCTTGGCTCTTGGAGACGTTCAATTTTTAATGGATTTAATCCTGCATTCTTCACCATTAATAAAAGGGATGAAAAACTGAAAATGTGGGAATGATCGATAGTAAATTCTTCGCGATCTTTTCCTTCCACCGTAGCAAATTCTCCGTCCGGAACTTCAATATAAATTAACCCATCATCAGAAATATTTTGAATTGATTTTGATAACATTTTTTCCGGGTCCTTGACATGTTCAAGTACCTTGTTAAAAGTGATAAGATCGAATTTTTCATTGGAGTCGATTGAGAGAAAATCTCCACAAATTCCTCGAACACCGACATTTTTCACGGCATGCGCAATAGCCCTGCTATCCGGATCAACGGCTGTGCAAGACCATCCTGCCTCTTTCATTTTTGCCAGGAATACACATAATCCACTTCCCACGTCCAGAACATTATGAATCCGTGCAACAGGTGCACTGCCGGAAAAATAATTGTGCGTGAAATCCAGGATGTTTTTTACTCGTCCCACATTGTCGGACTTTTCCGGATTGAGATTCATGATCTTTTCAAATGAAAGACGGATTCCATCATCATCGCTGTAATTCGCATTCACATAATCTCCTGAATAAAGGGATGAATCATCCATTTCGTGCACAGAAATGAAATGACCGCATGAACAGCATTGCAATATCTCTCTATGATAATCATGGTGCGAACTGAAATCAAACCGGATCTCTCCTGTTGGAGGTGATGTATATTCAAAAATTTTGTTAAGGTCATAATTCCTGCATATAGGGCAACGCAATGACTGTTGAAGGTTTCCGCATTTTTCCTCAAGGGATTCTAATTTTTTGGGGTCATCCAACCATGTCACGAGATCCATTTTTTCGAGACGGAGGTACTCATAGAATAGTTCTTCCTTTCCCTCTTCAACGAGCAAAATAAAATAGAAACCAATCCGGTTTTTACAGAGTGCCGCGTGGAGGTTGTACTTCACAAGACGACCGTTCAGGGAGGGCGTAGCATAAAAACCCCAGTCCTTTCTTACGACATCATATTCAGATCCGGAACACGTCTTAAATGTTACTTGTTCATCATCTTCAAGATCAATATAGGCACAATCTTTAATGATCTGCCGGTGCTCGGGAAAACCCACTTCGAATTCTCTGGGGGGAATTGTAGGAATTATTTTCATATCCATCTCCAATCGGAAATGAGGAAATCTTTAATTCTCCATTGACCATTTTGTTTTGTCCAGATTTTTGGATTACGGAATTTTTCGATCACCGAAAAGAAGTGCTCCTGTGAAATGCCAATGAAATTACAGAATTTATCGATATCCTCATACGGTGTTTGGTCTCCGGTCTCCTTGACAATCCGAATCGCCTGTGCACGGGTAATCCGCCCGTTTCGGATTTCAAGGGAGAGATTATCAAATAACCGGGTAAAACCAAATTTGTACCATTTCAACCAGTGATGGATTGAAATAAAATCGTCATCAATATCCGCAAAATTGTAATACCCGGTTTTCGGACCTTCTTTTCTGCACTTGAATCCATGGGACTTTGCCACCTCAAAGGTTGTCGATGGATCCCAAGGGAAATAATATCCAAGAAAAATTGCTGACACTCCCGATATGTCCATATCATGATCTGATGGCCCGAAATAGGGGGTTAATTGTTTTTCTGTAAGATCGTCAGATATCCAGTCTCCTGCTGTTTTTCCGTGAGTCACTCCAAATTTTTTCAACCAGGTGCTGTCCAGACGGAATCCGTTCTGTTCTTCTGTTGTCCCCCCATACTCAAATGCAGAATTTTCCCCCCAAATAACAAGAGGAATTTTAAAAGTAACTGCAATTTTTAAGGGAATGTTGAAAAGAGCCAAATGCATGGGAATTGCTGTGGATCCCTCATCAACGAGAGATTTGTATAAAAACATTTTTTCAACTTTCGGATTTATCTGGTAGTCGATGTGGTCAACTCCCAGAGAGATTAAATTATCAAGGTTTTTTTGACCGATGAGAGTTCTTGCAGGGGTTTTCCAGGTTACAGTGAGGGGATTTAACCCATACTCCAGACATTTCACTACTTGCCAGGTGCTGTCCTTCCCCCCGCTTACCGGTATAAGACAATCATATCCTTTGCTCTGCTTCTTGGCGTGCTCAACCACTTTCAAAAAAGCACGTTCTCGTTTCTCCCAATCAATCTTTGGTCGGGACTCATGTGTTCTGCAGGCATTGCATATCCCTTCTGCATCAAGAGTTAAGTTGGGACGGGTATCAGGCAGAATGCATTGTGTACAATACTTCATCGAGCGAATTCCTCCAGGAATATTTTACAATTCAGGAAATAGAATAAGAATTTACTTTCGTGGTTTGGCAGATACGTTTTTTTGATAAGTTCTTCAATTTTCTCCTTTCTGATAAATTGGTAGATTGGACTATCCTCGAGCAAAATCTTTTTTATATCTGGATCATTTACATCAAGGAATGAATAAATCGGTGCATTGAACCCCACTTTCCTTCGGTTTTTAATTATTTTTTCAGGGACTATCCCTTGCATGGCATCACGCAGGATAGATTTTGCCGCACCTTTTTGAATAAGATGGCGTGAAGGAATGCGATAACAAAATTCTATCAAATCCCTATCTAAAAAGGGAGATCTGTTTTCGATTGAGTAATACATCGAATTAATATCATCCTCATGTAAAATAACCGGGACTGATTCGTGAAACAATTCATTCATCATGCGGTTACGGAGCAAATCAACTGAATAATCCATTTCGGTAAATGCTTCGGACCAATCATCTGTCAGATATTTCCTGAACTCATCCGCGTCAAGAAATATATGATCCCGGAATTTCGGGTTGTGAATAAACAGATCCGGATCACTGAGCCAGGGGTTTCGCACAATGGGTTTGATGTAGGTCTCCCAGTTTTTTTTGGCCTCATTATACCGGGAGGCATCGTCCCTGATATCGTACAGGTACATCAAATGATGATCGTAATACCCGGTAAACAATTCATCTGCAGCAGTTCCACTGATTGAAACCCGATATCCATGATCTGCGATACTCTCCATCAAAAGCCAGTGTGCATAATACGTGATAGTGTAAACGGGAGCATCATGCTGACGAATGAGAGTGCGTAATTTTGGAATGAAATCTTTTGTATTAACCGGAATAGACGTATGCTTAATTTTTAATTCGTTGACCGCATGAGTTACCATTTCCTCCTCTTCGTACCTTTCATCAGTATTAACGATGGTAAATCCATGCACATCATAATCGAAAATCTGCTTTGCTATACTGATAAGCGAATTCGAATCAACCCCGCCGCTCATACAAAAAGCCAAGGGTACATCAGCACGAAGACGGATTTCAACTGCCTTTAAAAGTCTTTTTCGTACTTCCGCAACTGCTTCATCGTATGACATCCCGTCATCCGGCATAAAATTCAATTTCCAATAGGTTTCCTGATGTTCTTTTCCATCAGGGGTGATATGGAGAATTGCTGCAGGGGGTAATTCTGATAATCCGAGGAAAAACGTCTTGGGGGTTTTATAGAGCGCTTTATAGCCATTCACAAGATACCGGAAAACCTGGTCATAATTCACTTCGAGCTTGTGACCAAGTAACGCAACAATAAATTTTACTTCAGAACCGAAATAGAGGCCCGTCTCATCGCGATACAGGTAAAGTGGTTTTTCACCAAATCGATCACGACAAAGCGAAAGGGATCCGTCAGATTCATCATACACAGCAAATGCCCACATTCCCTCGCACCGATCGAGAACATCCCACCCAAAATGATCGATGGCTTGCAGGAGAACTTCCGTATCAGAAGTTGTTTTGAAAATAAGTCCTTGGTCTGTCAGTTCCTCGCGTCGCTCCAAATAGTTATACAATTCACCATTCTGGATCATCCATTTCTTGTTGATATTGAACGGTTGGTTTGCCCGGGGATCAAGATCAATGATGCTGAGCCGGGAATGGAGAAGGAGAATATTATTTCTGCTTGTATTGGTCCATTGCTTAGATGCAGCAAAATCCGGACCCCGACGGTTCATCAATTCAAGACATGTCTGTATGTTATGCTGATGTATATGATGAGGTCCAAAATACCCGGCGATTCCGCACATTAAAATTCCTCTGTATGTTTGATTTCTTCATGGTAAATTCGTTGAAGTAATGAGGTTCCGTTTTTTTCTTTAAGTTGTGTGGATATATTTGAGGGATCATCCTAAAATGCTATTGATGGAACACCAGATGGAAAAACCCGGCTGGGTTCCCACGGCTTGTTATTCTCGGCTTTTCGAAATCCTGACCCGGAGAAGCTGCAGGGAAAAACGTGCCAATTTCCTCACCACTCCAAATCATTGGGAGTAAAAAACTCTCCACACTTCATATCGCGTTTAAGTATTTTCCCTAATATGTCCTGCTCGTTCCCCGGTCTCATTCCTGAAGAGGGTCGTATCCACATCAAATCATCCCAACTCAAGCGGTGGCCGGATTTTAAATCGTCTTTTGCAGCAATAGACCGGCGGATGATGCCATTCATATCCGTTTCACAGGGTTGAATGGTTTTCGTATATGTCCCTGTCATCCGCGAGACCATTCGAATTTTACGCACCATTTCACGCATATCTGTGGGATCTGCTGATAACTGGTGATCGCGGAATGTGGAGAAATTTTTATCCAGGGTGAAATGCTTTTCAATAATTTTTGCACCGTAAGCAACAGATTCAATCGCTGCATCGATCCCGATAGTATGGTCTGAGTAGCCAATGGTATACTCTCTGAAATTATCTGAAAGGAACCTGATTGATTGAAGGCTCACCTGGTCTTCGGGTGCAGGATAACAGCTAACACAGTGCAAGAGGGCGAGATCTGACAATATATTCTTATTTTTCCAGGATTCCGAAATGTACGATACCGTCTTTTTGATCTGATCCGACTGACTGGCGCCGGTCGAAATAATCAAAGGTTTCCCAGACTGTACAACTTCATCAATGAGCGGAAAGAAATCGTTATCCCCGGATGCAATTTTATACGCATCCACAATCGAATTAAGAAAGCGTGCACTCTCCAGATCAAATGGAGTCGAAATAAAAAACAGTCCGAGGGAATGAGCAAGCTCCGAGAGTTCCATAAACTGTGAATAGCTCAATTCAAACGATTTCAAACGCTGGTATCTTTCCTTATCTGAGGGATTCACAAACAATTCGGTTTTGAACGTCTGGAACTTTACTCCATTAACACCACAGTCTGCGGCAGCATGTACCAATCTGACGGCATTATCAAAATTGCCTTCATGGTTATTGCCGATTTCAGCAATAATCAGCACTTGTTCATCTGTATTCCTGTTTCCAATAATCATCAAATTACCTTGCCATCATGTACATGAGCATGTAATACATAAGCAGATTCAGTTATATGAAAACCGCACCGCTGATAAAAATTCATAGAGGGCACATTGGCAATCTGTGTTCCTACACGGAGGATATTGCATTTACCAACCGAATCGTTGATAAAAAAATCTACAAGCTGTCTTCCGGCACCCATTCTCTGATACTCCGATTGAATACCAATCAAATCAATAACCCGGATAGTTTTATTCCCTGAGATTACCTTTGTTATGGCGAGAAAACCGATGGGCTTTGCATCCAGTTCCGCGATGAGAATTTGCTCGCCCCGCTCACCTTTAAAATAATTTGCAACCCATTCCCGTTTTATCAAATTCGCAAGATCATTTGGGATGAGGGGATCCAGGTGAAATCGCGAATACGAAAAACAGGTTCCCGCAATATCCAGGGTTGCATCACGATCTTCCGGGCGGGCAACACGAATAATTATTGGTGATGAGAGATCAATTTCGGTTTCCCTTGGCATACACTCAAATGTGACATTTACATCAACAACCTTAAATCCGGAATTATTGAGAGCGTGCACGAGGGAAAGACGTTCAACAGGAACTTTCACATAATAAAAAATCTGATGGCTATCCGATGCCCGTATCAGATCATCAACAGACATCAATGGAACCTGCTCAATATCGATAACCCGAAAAACATCATGACAAAAAATTGATGTCAGCCAGGGATCTGGCACAAGTCGCATATTGTTACCCTGAAGTTTTCCAAATATTCCCGGTCGGATCAAGATCCTTATACCATTGGATATATTTGGGGAATCCCGTTTCGATCGGATTCTTGGGGGCATATCCAATCATTTTCCGTGCCTTTTCAACACTAAGCGTGCCACGGAACGGCATCAATTTATCTCTCACTACATACTCAAGGGGGATATCAGGGAATTCTCTTTTGACAATTTTTGCCAGATCATTGAGTGATCGGGACTCGCCATAAGTCATATTGAACGTTTGGTTGCGGGCAGCGGGATGCCGGATAACCTGAATAATCCCTGATACAAGATCCTCAATAAAAGTAAAATCAAGACGTTCCGATCCATCCCCGTCAACCCGCAGGGATTGCCCTTTCATCGCGCTTTCAACAAAGATCTGCCCGACTCTCCTGCTGACACACCGTGGACCATACAGTGCAGAGGGGCGGATGATCGTATAGGGTAAATCGAAAACCTGGTTATATCCGATAACCATCTTTTCTCCGGCAACCTTGAGGGCGCCATAAATACCTAATGAATTCAAAGGTGATTCTTCAGTGACCTCTGGCGTCAGAAAATTACCGTACACCATACTTGAAGAAAAATAAATGAAATGATTAACGAGTCCCCGGGAGTAATCCAATGCATTTTCCAAGGTCCGCAGGCTGTGATCGAACGTACTAAAGGGATCCTTATTCGATTTCCCTGCATGAGATACAGCAGCCAGATGAACAACAACATCTGGTTTAATTGTTCCAAGTACTTTGCTCAACGCATGATAATCCCGTGCATCCTGGATATGCAACGGAATATTAGCCATTTCCATCAATTCAAGACGCTGATTGATCATGCGGAGATAGAGATCCCGGTTTGGAGAATTTGAATTGGCTGATGCAAACGTCATCAGGTTGTTCACTTGCAGGCTATCGATTACCTCGACATTTGCTCCTTGGGATTTCAGTTCAAGTGCCAGATTGTGACCAATAAAACCCGCTCCACCGATGAGCGCAATCTTTTGATCTTTAATATCCAATAAATCCGTTGTCATACCCTCAACTCCTTAAGAGTTACATTGACATTTTCGGCAATATACTCCATGTCCTCACGGTTCAGATGTGGTCCCACTGGCAGTGCAATGGATTGGTCACTAATTCGTTCAGCCTGCGGAAATGCACGGGGATCGTATCCATATTTGTTCTGGTAATATGCCATACGCGGCACAGGCTGGGGATAGTATACACTAGTTCCAACACCTTTCAGATTGAGAGTGGTAACCGCCTCGTTGCGCTTCTTAGCCAGAACGCCATCTAACACAATGCTCAGGCAATAGTGACTGTTTCCAAAATCCTTCTGCTGTGAATCCAGAATTGTTATATCCGGAATATCGGATAGTTTCTTTTTTAACAGGAGGAAATTTTGCTTTCTTCGCTTCAGGATTTCATCGACACGACTTAACTGCACGCGACCGATGGACGCGTTAATATCACTCATGCGGTAGTTTACCCCCAGTGTGGGCACATCATACATCCCCGGTATGCTTCGTTCCCCAAAATTTCGATCCACTCCAAAAGCCCGGGCTTTCATCACGCTCCCCGCAAGATCCTTGTGCCGTGTTACAAACATGCCCCCATCACCAGTGGTGAGATGTTTGACCGGATAAAAAGAGAAACACCCGGCATCTCCAAACAGTCCCACATGTTTGCCTTTGAATCGCGAACCTACCGCAAGGGCACAGTCTTCAATAATTTTCAGTTTGTGTTTTTTTGCAATATCGGTAATTGCATCCATATCACACGGGATACCCAGAAAATGAACCAGACCAATCGCTTTTGTCTTTTTTGTAATAAGCGGCTCAATGTTCTCCGGATTAATGTTCCCTGTCTGGGGTTCGCAATCCACAAAAACAGCCTTGGCTCCAACAACTTCTACTGCATGCGCCGTGGCGACATGGGTCTGAGCTGCGACAATCACTTCATCGCCATGTCCGATTCCCATCTGCCAGTATGCCAGATGCAGCGCAGCCATACAGGAGCTCACAGCAACACAATGGACGTCATTGCCTCCCATGAACTGTCCAAATTCACTTTCAAATGCTTTGTTTTGGGGACCGTGAGTGAGAATATCTCCTTTCAGGACTTCTAGCACTGCTTCTCGTTCCTTATCTGTAATCCATGGTTTGGCAAATTGGATTGAACGTTTTGTCATCATAAGTACTCTATCCGTTCCTGTTTTTGAGTTTTTATTGCTTGATCAGATGCAGCGCAGATGCAAATTCCATCGAATATCATCTGTATTTGATCGGATATATCCCTCTCGTTTACAATTGCTGACACAAATTCCGGAATCAGATCGCCCTTGGTTTCGGGAAGAGGTGCGAGATCAACCGGTTGTACCCTGCTATCCGGATCCCGGCTCTTGTGCAAGCGTGCACCGGCATCATCGTAAAAAAACGTTGCTTCTGTTCCGTAAATTCGTATGACATGCTGGTGACGGTGAACACAGCCAAAATTTGCCGTGATTCGACCGATCATACCGGAATCAAATTGCATGATAGAGGTGGCAAAATCATTATAACGGAATTTTGTTCCCTCGCTGCACATCCGGTTTCCCGCAGTAAATACCGTCTTTGGGCGCTGGCCGGTCAACCACAGCATTAAGTCAATCATATGGATCCCACCCCCTTCCATAACGGAATAATCCACCACAGTGTTTCTCCATTCATCGGTAATTTTATACAACCTACCGTAGAGATATTCGCCATCGAATGCATATATATGACCAAATAAACCTTGTTGGATCTGATTCTTCAGCCATTTGTATAATGGTGCCTCACGTAAAATCAGATTACACCCAAGTTTAAGCGGAATTTTTTGTGACTCCCAAACCTGTTTGATTTGTAATGCCTGCTTAAACGTCTGGCAAAGGGGTTTTTCGACAAAGACATGTTTTCCTGCATTCAATGATGAGATAACCTGATTAGCATGTGCATCATCATACGATGCGATAGAGATAATATCAATATCCAGATCTGATATGAGATCTTGAGAATTTTTCGTAAGAAATACACCGGGATATTGTTTTTCTGCCAACACCAGTTTTTCTTCAGAAAGGTCACAAATGGCAACCACATTGCAATGGGGATTCCGCAGGTATGCTTGTACATGTTGTTCCCCAACGCCCAATCCGATGACTCCAACATGTAATCGTCTCATTTTCCAGCTCACTATTCAGTTAGCGCAAATTTCTCTATATATTTCCAGAACTTCTTCCAGATGATAATCCCAATGCGGTCTTGTCATTCTTTTTATAATGCTTGAAAAAACCTGCATATCCTGAAGTGTATCGACAGAGAGATGAACACTGCTATAATCTGTTAGTGATGTAAAATTGAATATTTTAAATTCTTTCGGGTTACGATAATAAAATTTTGTAACATGTTCGAAATCATCCGAATCATTCATTCGAGAATATATATTTTTAAATGTACTGGCTCGAACAATTTCGACCGATTGCCCTGGAGGATAGGATCGTGGAAAAACATTCGTTACCAGATCGAAATTTCCATCAATGAATAAATTAACGCCCATGTCAATCAGATGTTGATCGATAAGAGGGCTGTCTCCATTGACCCGAACAAATGCATCCCACCGTTCTTTTTCCAAAATTTCTTTAAACCGGCTGGCAACATCAGTTAAAGAACCGCGATAACAGGAAACATGTTTTTTACTACAAAATTCTTCAACGGGATCATCACTTTTTTCCCGGGATGTTGCGATCATAAATTCCTTAATCGTGCAACAATGCTTGAGTCTCTCAATAATATATTGCAATATGGGCTTGCCTTTTACTTCCTGTAAAACTTTTCCTAGCAGTCTTTGTGAACTCATTCTCGCTTGTACGATCGCACCAATTTTCAGCATTCCAGTATCAGACCCATAAATATCTTGAAATGTTCATTACTTTACCAATATTTCCCTTTTTTTTTATGATTCGTTTTGAAAAAACAGCTCATATTTCTCATTCATTTTTACGTGATAGAATCAGAGTCCCTTATAATAGATGCCATTTTTTTCTGCCTCATCCCGCTTGATCATTCTCCGAACGTCAATTAAAACCGGATGTTCATTCATATATTCCTTAAATTGATTGATTCCCATTTTTCGGAAGTGATCATGAGCGACGGTAATTATTATTGCATCAACTTTGCACATACAATTCTTAAAATTCAGAATCCCGAATTTATCTATAATATCATCGGATAAATGAGGATCAAATCCGTAAACACAAACACCAAATCGTTTCAGTTCATGAATTATTTCAACGGCCGGGGATTCCCTGATGTCCGGGATATTCTCTTTATAGGTAAGCCCCATTATCATTACTTTTGAACCTTTGATGACTTTCCCTACATGATTGATGCCTTCAATCGCCATCATGGCAACATATTTCGGCATTGAATCGTTGATTGCCCTGCCTGCAAGAATTACCTGAGGATGATAATCAAACTCCTGTGCACGGGCTACCAGATAGTAGGGGTCCACCGGGATACAGTGTCCGCCAACAAGACCCGGGGAAAATCGCAGGAAATTCCATTTTGACCCGGCAGCGTCCAATACATCCTTTGTGTCAAGCCCCAAACGATGAAATATCAGGGCAAGTTCATTCATCAGTGCAATATTCAAATCTCTCTGAATATTTTCGATAACTTTTGCTGCTTCAGCGGTCTGAATATTTTTAGATTTATACACATTGGTAATCATCCCATAAAGATCGACCAGATCTACCAGAGTTTTATCGTCCATACCCGCAACAATTTTGGTGATTTTGGAAAGCACGTTTTCCGTATCACCGGGATTTATTCTCTCCGGGGAATAACCAATTCTGAATCCGTCCCCACATTTCAACCCAGATACCTTCTCCAGTATCGGTTTTACTACCTCTTCTGTTACACCCGGATATACGGTAGACTCAAGAACAACGGTTGCCCCGGGTTTCAGATTTTTTCCGACAAGTTCGGCAGCAGCACAAATATATGATAAATCGGCTTGTTTTGTAATAGTAACCGGAGTCGGAACACATATCATAATATAATCGGCTTTTTTTATTTCTTCTGGATTATTTGTCGCAAAAAAGGTTGGATTTGAATTTGTTATCGACCGGATTTTTTCTGTATCAATATCAAATCCAATAGTTCTAACATGGCGGGAAAACGCTTCAGCGAGCGGAAAACCAACATACCCAAGACCGATGACACATACGGTTGCATTTCTTACAGATTTGGAATCCATCATTGTCCTCTTTTAAGATCACTACACAAATTGCGGTATACTTATTTTTTGCATTATGTTGTCGATAGCGGTGTTGATGATATTGATGGATCCGTTGATATTGGTCTTCACCGCTTCAATTGGATTGTATTCACAGGCTGGTACCTGCTTGAGAGCTGCCGCATGAACAACGATATCTACGCCATTCATCGCCCGGGAAAGCCGTTCTTTGTCCCGGACGTCTCCAATAAAAAACCTGATACGATCGTCCGGAAACATTTTCTCCGTCTCGTACTGGAGTAATTCTCCCCGGGAATAGATGCGGACGCTTCGAGGATTGTCTTCACGTAAAGTTCTTCCGAATGAACCCGTGCCTCCGGTGATGAGTATTGTCTTGTCGTTGAAATATGACATTGTTTATAGATTTACTTATAGAGTGTTTAAGATTTCGATATAGATGAATCACACGTTCTGGAAGGAAAGTGTAGTGGATTACTCGAAGTTTTTCCGCCAAGTATCAAACAAGAGTCCACCAATGTTCATGGCTGGATGGACCGGCTCCAATTACGAATGTATATAGTCTGTCAAAAACAAATGAATTTTCAATGAAGATTGCTTTACTGAGTACGCCAACGCGAACCTCTCAGCCGAATAGCGTTCCTCCTCTTGGCATAATGTATCTGGCACCTTGTTTACTAAAAAAAGGTCATATTGTCAAGATACTAGACATCGCAAAAACCCGTCAATCTAATGAAACCACAATCGCCGAACTAAATGATTTTCAGCCGGATTTAATCGCTATCAGTGGCATTATCACTGCCTACAAATTTATCCATATGTTGGTGCATGATCTAAAACTTGCTTTCCCCTCCATCCCTATTGTAATTGGGGGTCACATTTCCCTTGAAAATACAGAATTGCTACTTAAAAGCGTGGGATGTGATTATACAATCATTGGATATGGTGAGAAGAAGATTGTGTATTTAGTTGATTTTTTGGAGGGAAACCGGGAAATCACCAATATCCCCGGGTTATCTTACCTCAAAGAGAGGGTGGTTCAAACCAACCCGGGCACGATTTTCTTTGAGAATATCGATGATATTCCTCTACCTTCGTATGATCTCATCGATATGGAATATTATATTACCGTAGGGAAAACTAATCCCACGCTTCAATATTGTATCAAAACAGGGAAACCGGCACCCCCTATGCGAATCTTTTGGGTAATTGGTGCGCGTGGATGCACCGACCGATGTTCCTTTTGTGTCCATGAATTTGCTCATAAAGGTTTTCATGTACATTCAATCGAATACGTAATGACAAATATCCAGGTTCTTTATGAGAAATTTGGGGTTCGCATCTTTGGGTTTGGGGAAGACTTATTCTTGTACAAACTCGATCAAGTCAGGCAATTGGTTGCAGCGATGAACACACGCTTTCCGGAGGCATATTTTTACTGTTCTACACGAGCCGATTATGTTAATCGGGATCTTCTTCACATCCTGGAACAATCAAATTGTTATGCATTGTTTTACGGGTTCGAATCGGGGGATACTGCGGTCTTAAAAATCCTTGGGAAGCGTATGAACCCGGATACAAATGTCAGTGCATACAAAATGATCAAAGAAACGAATATAACACCGATTTGTTCTTTCATGGTCGGCAGTCCCGGGGAAACTTCGGGTTCCATAAAGAATACAATATCTGCAATTAAGAGTGCCGGCATCGTAGAAGGAGGACTTTTTTTTACTACGCCGTATCCCGGCTCCCGCCTGTTCCGATGGTGCCGGGAACAAGGGCGCATTAATGATGTTGAATCATATTTATTGATGATTTCCAACCGAGATGCAAGTATATTAAGTTTTAATTTTACGCCGTATCCGGATATAATCGTGAAAATGATGTATATCATGGTACAGAACAGTTTTTGCGAAAATCAAAAATCCATCGATAAAACATACAAAATCGGAATGAAAGATCGTATCCTTAAACACTGGATTGTTCCCATGATTTATAATTCATATTTC
>Ga0247842_10004606_pt1 | contig 17087 bp, 12 predicted proteins | sample LaCruzMarch2015__3_FD_192411 | JGI IMG/M metagenome (GOLD analysis project Ga0247842, IMG submission 192411) | Freshwater microbial communities from meromictic Lake La Cruz, Castile-La Mancha, Spain - LaCruzMarch2015_19m | ecosystem: Environmental > Aquatic > Freshwater > Lake | place: Spain...
ACCGCTGGAGAAGTCTTGAAAAGAGGATCGGAAGGCCTGTTAAAAGGTGCTGAACTTGAAGTGATGAAATTAAAAGTGGCCTGACCTGGATTATAGTTCTTCCTCAATAAAATCAACCACTTTCAGGCAACCCGGAATGATTCCAAAGTCAGATAATTGGTCAGCGTAGTGTACTGAATCGGATTCCTCGCTATTTTCAGCGGGGAATCTTTTTTTATGCCCACCGGAATGCTTTGATCAGAAAGTATTTCCGGTGATATAATCCCAGAATCCCAGGAGCCAGGCGAACAACCCGATAAGATAATGTGAAAAGCAGGCTCCGACAATGGTAGGCCGTTTCAGGTATATATACCCCCAACCTATGCTCAGAAGCATGCTTGAAATAGCAAGTACGAAGGAATAGTTGGCATGGACCGCGCCGAAAATGGCGGCAGACATGACCACGGCCATAAAATTCTTATATCGGTGAACGATACCGATCAGGAATGCCGTCTGGATGATCCCCCTGGCAAGGAACTCCTGTAACAGGCTGATCGGTATGTAGATGTATGTTGGCAGGCTGTTGACCGGGTACGTGAAAAATGCAAGTTCAAAACCTTTCACTTGGTTTTTAAACAGATATAACTTAAGGGCTAACATGATGAAAATGATGAGAACCGAAAACAGAAAACCATCCAGCAGCGATCTCTTCCAGTCTTTGAAATTCAATCCGAAGTCCCTCAGCGGCATCCCGCTGCTCCTTATGATAAAAATTCCGAGCAGTACTGCGGATAATTCAACCATCCTGACCGACACTTTGTCGAGGAATGGAAGTGATTGAAGGAGTGACAATACGAAAATATACGCAATTATAAGCATAAGCACCCCTGTGAAAAAGCCGGAAAGAAATTCACGCTTTTGGATGGATTCCTTCAGCGCTTCGTTCTTTTTTCCCAGTTCACAAATGGTATTCATCAGCGCTTCCTCCCTGGCTTCAAGTTTTACCGTCATCAGGTTGAGGTTTTCTGTAAACTCCACTACTTCGGGAGGGTATTTGCCGGGGTCAAGGAACTCTTCGACCTTCTTTCCTGCCGAGTAATCACCCCTTGTGATTGATGTCAGGAGTTTTCCCAGTTTTGGGAAAAAATCATTTGGGATCATATTCATGTTTAATTTCTTTTATAAGCACAGGCGTTTGGTTTTCCCTCCGAAATGCTCACAGATAAACGAATCGGTTCATTAATGACCATCCTTTTAAGGAGCAAATCGAAGATTGTGTCCATATTATTTCTTCTATTGTATTTATGATGTGAATCAAGGGCTAAAACCCTGATTTGTTAACATTCAGATTGTTAGTAACATCTAAAAATATAAACATTATAAAGCCTTAGAAAACAGTATCTTGGATGTAAGAACCACCAAACATCACGGATATGATCTCTAAGGCCAAGAGTACCAAATTAGTTGAAATTTCTTTTATATATCAGATGCATTTGATAAAGAACTTAAATTTTCTTGTGAACGATTCAGTAATAATTGCCACCCTGGGTTTACAGACCAAGAAATAATGACCGTATATCTGTTTTGATATCATTGATGCACTAAAGAATTTGCGATGAACGGGAGCAGACTATCAGGTAGAACCAGACCGTTACCCGGCATTTCGTCCCAGGGTTCGCTCCTGTCTCTCCGCACCGTTGAAAAAATACACCAGGCAACGAAAATTTTCCTATCATTGTCTCTGCAATAATTGTGTCTTAACCATGAGAACAAGGAACCGTGTTCAGGTAATTATTCTGCTTGCCGGCATGTCCCTGATCGTAGTCAATGGCTGCAAAAAGGAAGATGATCCGAATACCAATCCAGATCCCATCTTTGTGACGGGGTCATTCACCGACGCCCGGGATAACAATGTTTACAAAACGGTGACCATTGGCTCCCAGACATGGATGGCAGAGAATCTGAGGTATGAGGTCCAGGATAGTTGGTTTTACAACAATGATTCTGCCAAATATGCTGTATATGGGCGCCTGTATACATGGGGTTCCTTCATGATGGGTTCTTACAGCAGCAGTGCAGTTCCCAGTGGGGTCAGGGGAGTATGTCCAAAGGGATGGCATGTGCCCAGCGATGCAGAATGGACCATTCTTCTGGATTATCTTGGCGGCGCATCAGTGGCAGGATATACAATGAAGACAGACACCGGGTGGGCTAACGATGGGAATGGGAGTAATGCCAGTGGTTTCACGGCTCATCCCAGCGGCAACTACAATGGCAGTTTCAACGCTCTCGGGAATAACGCATACTTCTGGTCGTCGACGGAGTACTCCGCTACACTCTCGAAGGCCCGGGTCCTCTCCAACAGCATGAGTGTAATCAGGTTCGGCAGCAACAAAACACTCGGATTTTCCTGCCGGTGCCTGAAGGATTGAGTGCGCCAAGACGGTTTGCCATACCGTTGGCGTACTTGATAATGAGTGTAATGAAATGCCGACGGTTTCTGATGATTATCCTACTAATAATGCGAATGCTGATTAGCAGCTGGTATGCTTTTTCTTTATCCCGGATCTATGAGAAATGCTTTTGGGGATCAGACCTGGGACTGAACCCAGTTCGAACTACTGGTGGATCGTGCCGGCATTCCTTTCGCTGGGAGGCCCACAGATGGTTTTAGAAACGATTTTGAGAACACTACTTTATTCGGGAAAAACCTCATTCCCGGTGAGACTAGCCATTCAGGGAGGCATGGCGCTCCTTTCGATGAATACCTGTTTACTGGGTTTTGGTCGAGAGCATGTGCATTAAAACTGCCGCTATAATGAATGCTTAAGCCCATGATTAGTTATTATTTGCTGAAATTGATCTTTATTCCGAAAAACCGCGCTTTTTAACTTTTTCAAAATTCAACCCGGCGATGAACTTGTTTCTTTCTGTCAATGGTCTGTTCCCCTCCAATAGTTCAGCCATAAAGCGATATTCAAAGCCTTTTAAAATTTTGTTTTTCTTGTCCCATTGAACGATTTTGTTTATCAAATCAAGAGTAATTGGAACTTTGCTATTTGTCTCTTCTACAGATTGTGCTGGTAAATTGTCTATTTCAAAAAGTATTTCCGGGGCATAATTGATTACAGATTCAATTATTGCAATACCGGAAATTCTTTCATAATCAGAAATTTTCGAATTATTTCTCACCCGACCTGACAGATTAAATACTGTATCAATTTGTTGAGGGGTCAGGAGGCTGGACAATCTCCCCCAATCTTCAATTTTATGCCAAATTACAGGGGGGATCGATTTTATCCTTTCAAGTTCGTCATCAATCTCCACTGCTGCTGACTCTTCAAGAGAAACTCTTTTTCTGGGTGCTGGGTTATTAGGGTTTTCTAAATCTTGTTTAATCGAACTGAAATCAAAATCATGAATGCAATTTTTCAACTCACTCCAACAATCTTCTTTCTTTGCCCATTCACCATAAAGTGCACCATGCATTTCTTCTGCTGACTTTTTAATGGCCTTCTCAACCTTAACCATCAAATTGTAAAGAAGCGTTTTTAATTGTTCTGAAATCCCCTGGTTCTTCCATATTCTATAAAGGTCAATTTTATTTTGAGTTAAATATCCCAATAATGAAATAGAATATGGAACGGTAATATATCTCAAATCACCTATTGAATTCGGCTTAACTCCATATATTCTTTCAGCTGCTTTGAACAAAATCGCTTTTGAAATAATATCTTCATAATAATCACTGGTGATTTTTTTCTCAAGGTTGAAAGCGATAAATTGAGAATAGTTTTTCTGATTTCCTCTTACGACAATATGAGGGCCGATCACTAATTTCTTCCCATCGCTAATTTCCTGATGAGCATTTAAATATTTTGCAAGGTCCTCTTTTGTAAACACCTGGCTTTTCGGATTTTTCAGATCAAATGCTTTTTGTCTGGATTTAGTAAATCCTTCCTTGACCCGGGCGTTTTTATATTGACCTCTGGCTCTTTCATAAAACCATCTTGTTTGCACAGATTGGCCGGTTATATGAGGCGCAAATATGGTACGGGAAAACTTTTCAAGTTCAATATGATAGGGTCTGTTTGAACTTAAATCCGAAACTGACACTTTATTCTGAGTATTTGCGTACTCTGATATTCTTGAAACGATTTCACTGAAATTCTCTCTGTTTTTAACAACCGACAACTTTAACTGAACAAATATTCCTGATATGTTTGCTTTATCCTTTTTTAGAGTATGATAAATGGATGCTGTCGTCTGGCCGCCATTCACAATCTGGAAGTCATTAACTTTTGAAATCAGCATACCTTTACCATTTTCGGCATTTTCAAATTCAATTTTTTCTGCCGTTGCTGCCAGTCCATTGTTAAATGCAAGAAACATATGGGGCTCTTTCAGAATTGTATTTCGAATCCCTTTGTTAATTTTACCTGTGAATTGTAAAAAAGAACGAACATTTTGTTCAAGTAAACGAGAGCCATACCGTTCATAAATTGTAGCCAATGCAATTCCCGGAATAATTGCAAGATAAGATTGGTATTGGTCATTTTCCGAGGGTGATATGATGCATGGAACCTCAAATCCTTCCTGTTTAAAATCAATTTCAATCGGGATATGCGATTTTACGGTGATATTGTAAAGATAATTTACATCAACTACACGGTAAAAGATCGGATATCCGGAAATAGTTTGCTCTGCCGGAAAATCTCCGGAATAGAATCCATCAGTTAAAATAATTGCATTTACCCTGACTAAATTTTCCTTCAGGTCGGCTGAATTACTGAGGGTATGAGCAAAGTCAAATATAGGAGCGGATTCTTCAATTTCATTCACATAATCCTTATAAACCCCCTTACGAAAAAAATTTGCTACACGTTTTGCGGAGGTTTCAATTTCGTCTTTTGTAACTTTAATCGGTTGGTTTGTTCCCTTGAATATGGTTATAAACAAATCTATTGTTTCATAATTATCTGCAATAGAATATGCATTGATTTTATGTTGATTTTTTGTGCCTAGTGCTTTTTCATCATGCGCAATTCTTGCATTTTCCGTTTCCCCGGCATCAGCAAGCAAATCAACGGCATATTGTGTAAATATTTGCTCAAGGATTCCACCCTCTTCATCGGCTAATTGGGTTGACTTTATTTCCTGAATGATCGACTGAAAGAATTTTTCGAGTTCTGTGTTTTCAATAAAGTCACTCATGCGAACACTAATTTTTGAAATACATACTGTTCCGATTTAAGGAATGCATCACACTGTGAAATAATTATGGAGTATTTTACATCCCCGACCCCATTTCGAACATCCTTTTCTTCAATTCTTGGAAATTCATTAGCAACTTTGTAAAATGCTTCCTGACGAATAAAGTATCCAATGCCATTGTATAAAGCTCTGTGGTGTTCAAAGTATCCAGCTTCCAATAATTTAGTTTTGAACCGGTTTAAGGATGAAAAATCATTTTGGAGGATATCACATACCGAATCAACAATTTGGTTTAATGTTTCACCGGAATTTTGCCTCACTTCAAGTGAAATATGATAAAGAAACAGGTTAGCAAGATTGTTGGTATCTAATTGCCTTTCGCTGCTAATATGCACTTTCTGGTGATTATTACCGCTTGTAGTTTTCACTTCCACGCCCCAGGACCCAAATTGAAAATCCCTGATTTGCTTTTCGGGCCCAAGCCATGAATTGACAATGTTAAAATAGCTCTTACTGGATTGTAGGAATTTTCTGAGGCACAAGAGCTCGCCAAAGAGGCCCCTTTCTGACTCGGGAGTAAGCCCTTGCAAAGAAAGTTTATCAAAAAGTGATTTCCATTTGTCAAATCTGTTTAGTAGTTCCTTGACGAGTTGGTTTTCATTGGATACTAGTGAGATACTTTCCATTAGATCCTCACACAAAACCGAAAAAATATCTTTATGCAGATCATTGAGTAAAACAAAAAGTAAAACGTTTTTCTGAGGATGCTTTTCGTCCGGAACCAATTCGACATTTATATCTCTCAGATTCGAAAAAGAGGTCAAGTTTATTTTTGCAGTATTTGTAACTATGGTTGCCACACATCTTAATTTTTCCGGACATTTCAATGCCACAAAAACATCCGGGAGAATTAAGCCAGTGTACCTTCTTAACAGCAACCCTTTAATAAAAGATTGATTGTTTTCCAATTCTTCCCAAATCTGTTCAATCCTCATCATCCTCTCCCTCCTCAATATTATCTTCAAGTTTAAATACAGATAAAAGTTGTTCGTGAATCGCATAGCTAACGGAAGCATTAAAACGACTTGACGGAAAACTAATAGCATATCCCGCTATCGGAAATCCATCAAAAGGCATATCGGCTCCTTCGGGATCCAGGAGGTAAATTAGAAGTAAGGGATTTTTAGGATCCCTGATTTCATTTCTTACTATCTCCCCATTTGGATAGTTAGGTTCACCCGATTTATTCTTATTTTGCCAAAGTAACTTAGTTCTATCCATAGCCCAATCATATTCTCCAACCGTCAGGTCAATGAATTCATCTCTGGGACTGATGAGGTGTGATTTTTTTAAGTAATAAACATCCTCATCGGAATTTTTTTCATCTCCATTCCGCAAGTAATAACCTACGCTGAGGTTAAGTTCATTACTGATGATAGTGGTTTTTCTTTCTGCAGTCTTTTTTGACATAATCGCAACTCTCCAGTTTGTTAGTTCATTGTTCGCCAATTGAACATCTATAAAACGCAACAGATTTGCCGGGTCAGCTGCTTTCAGGCTTTCTGATAATCGAAATCGTTGTAGAAATGCTCTGATATATTGAAAATTGATATCCATCCAAACATAATTGTCCTTTTTGATTATTGGAGTCCCCGATAATGATTTTATAAAATCAAATGTTGCAGATAGATTCGATTTAATAACATCAGGGTTTTTTGTAAACTCATATGATTCGACAAGTCTGCCAGCCCAAGAAACATCAACCGTTACAGCTCTCCGGATTTTATTGGAGGCGGAAATCTGCAGGACACCTGGGTGAGTTCTTACACGTAAAGCATATTGTTCAGGGGTGCTGCCAGCCACATCAGACATATAATCGAATTCATTTCTTAATTCTTCCGAGGCAAGTGTGATATGACAAAACCATTCATTAAGTTCTCTTGTTGTAAAAAGCCTGCACAAATCAACATACCCATGTCTGTAACCGAACCATCTGCCCATCTGCATTAGGGTATCATACATACGTGATGCCCGAAGATAATAGCTAATTGAAAGACCTTCCAAGGTAAGACCTCTTGAAAGTTTATCGCCGCCAATTGCAATGACAGATAAGCCATTCTTGTGATCAAAATAATTAAGTGCATCTGCAGAACCGCCATTAATTTCCTTTACCTGAATTCTTGATGCAGCATCATTAAGATGTAACAGAACGTCAGTCCATTCGTGAATCTGGACATGAGGGTCAATATCCCGAAGGGTGGAATCAAGTATAAGGCCCGAGGTTGCAGTATATGATTTATAGTTTTCTGTATCCTCAAGAAAAGCTTGTCTTAGCTCTTCCAGAACTGAAGGAATGTTCATTTCAATCCCTCTTCTGTAAAAATCAAACACATTCTCAACCAGTGTCCTTAAATGTCTTTGCCATAAAACATATCTTGTGGCATGAACTAACATAGAATTATGAACAGCTGTTTGACCTCTAAGCCGGCGAATGGCACAGGTAATTATGAAACATTTTATCGCCATTTTCAAGGATTTTGGAACATCTGAAGGTAAGGGATCAGTGCTTTTATGCCCAGTTGGGATAATACGTTGGGAATCATCAATTCGTCGTACAATGGGCAGTACAGTGTCAGATAGTTCGTCCTCCTGAACAAGATTGAACCCGAAAACTTTGTCAGGACCGATGTAATTTGAAGGTGCCGGAAGATTTATGATAAAATCCCGGGGAAATAAATCATCCTCAACAATCGGTATAAAAATGTTTGCAAAGGGAGTTGCAGTATATCCAACATATCCACTTTTGTCAAAGAGGCGAAGAATGTTTCTGATAAGGCTATTAATTCTGGTTGCACGATCACTGTCAGGATTGGTATTAATTGAAGCATTATCAGCTTCATCGTCGATCAGTAAGAGTGATTTTTCCCTGATTACCTGTCTGCCACCAACGTCATTAGCCTGAGCGGTGAGCCATTGCAATAATCTGTCAAGAACCTTTGAGTTTTTTTTAACAACTGCAATAATGGGTTCATTAGTATGAAAATTCAACCCAAGAGCGTTAAATGCGCCCCGGTTGAAATCACCATTTTCTTTGCAGGATGTAATAGAATGTGCAATTTCTTTTCGGCTGATTTTTCCGACACCGATTAAAAGGTCCGAGTCGGCTATCTGATTAAAAACCTGTGCATGTTTTGTGTTGAAACCGAGAAAACCCTCATCCAGTCTTAGTTGTGTCTGACTTCTGAGATTATTATGAATCCCGGCAAGAACAATTATCAATTTAAATCCGGCATCAACTCCTTTACAGATCAAACCAGTATAATTTGACGTCTTTCCACTCTGAACCTGGCCAACTACCAGCCCATATTTACTAATAGCAGCGTTAATTGTCGGATCAAACAACCCATCCAATGTCCTGTCAGTTAATCGATCAAGTTGGTTGATTACCGTGTTTGAGAAATTCTTTTCAACCTGAAGATAATCGCGATATCTTTTCCAGAAATTCGGCTGGATTGAGGACTTTTTATCGCTTATCCATGGCCTGCGCCGGTCCTGAGCTTCGATTACACGAAAATCATCTATTCTAATATTGTAAATGGATTGAACCTCATGTATTAATCTTGCTCTGTCGATTTCAGAGTACATCTGATAAGACAGTGCAAAATCGACGGCAGTTTCAATTTGTTCAAGGGTTACAGAGCCGGTCAGTGGCAGAAATGTTCTGATAGTCCTTAGTGCCTGAGAAATCATATCTGGATCATTTGAGAAATTCGAGTAAATGAGGAAAATGGTTAAATGGTTCTATATAAGATACTAATGCCCTGGCTTCTTCATCTGTTTTTCCCTGAGCCAGGAGATTATTGAAAACTTGACTCATGGCACTCTGAACAAGCTCATGATTGATACCTTCAAATGGTTTTCCCAAGGCTTCAGGTTCCTCGGCCTCTCTTATATATATAGATTTGGTAGGGATTGTTTCTTCAATATAACGCAGCAATGTTTCTATCGCTCTTGTTGGATTTGTAATTGCTTCATTCTGGATATCTTCAATAATCGGATGACCACGATTTATTTTATAAAACCATTTTTCGCCTCGTTTATGATCAATCCACAGTGGTACAAATTTTTGTCCGGGAAGGTGTTTTACATTCTTTCCTCTGTGCCGGTATACTTCAACTGCCTGAGCCCTGACTTTCCCTGCATAAGCTCTAAGCTGATCACGTAGAACAATCGGGGGACGTGCAACAGATTTTTTAATATCGATCTGCCATTCCGTATCCAGTGTGTTCGGAATATCCACCATAATCCGGGCTAACTTGTAATGTTCTTCCTTCCTCCAGAATCCTAACCAATCGCCGGCAAGTAACATCCTTTCATTTCTATATATGTAAAATCCCTGATGGTCGTTCCAACCCTTTGGACCTTCTGATTTTCTGAACAGATCATCACTTATTTTTGATTTGTGCGGAAGCACAAATCCTTTCACTTTGATGTTACCATTTTGTATGGGTTCCTCTGGGAAAGTTTGTGTCGCAGCTTCATTTTCCAGAAAAGGATTCCATGCTTCAACATTCCGTTCCTGAAACCAGATTTTAATTTTTCCTGTCTCAATAAACCGATGAAAAACCATTGCCAGGTGTTTCTTCACCTGTTCCATGCTTAATAGAAATTTATCAAGAGCTTTATTGTCATCTGGACTAACATTTTTCACCAACCTATCCAGCTCATTCCAGATTGCAATTGTTCCTGATGATAGTTTTGATAATTCATCCGAAAATTTTGCATTTGGCAAATAGTTAATGAGTTCCCATTTTCCGGTTTGATTAACAAAATCAAGGTCCCAAGTCCAGAATACTGGATTTTCTTCGGTTTTTTTACTAATAACTGTTAATTGTCTGCATTGTGAAAATGAAGCCGTTTTAAGTCCCAGTCCAAATCTGCCCAGATCTTTGTTGTCTCTTTTATCAAAAGGATGTTTGCTGCCCGGTCTCATCGCCTGAATCAATTCTTCATTGTTCATTCCACCCCCATCATCCTTTATTGCAAGCCAGGTTTCCGAGCCTTTCCAATCGAAATTTATCCGAATATTTTTTGCTCCGGCGGAAATGGAATTATCGACAATATCAGCAACAGCTGCTTCAATACTGTAACCAATTGCACGGAAGGTTTCGATCATTGAGGAAGCTTCAGGATTAGCTTCTGCTTTCTGATATTTTGAAAAGTCAATCATTTATATCAAAGTGAGAAAAAAACAAGGATCAAATAAACCGAGTTTGAGATTGATTTCTATTAAATATTTTGAATTATATAATCAGCATCAATATCTGGGAACCCAATTCTGTTGTAATACCGAATGAAACTGGCAATCATCGATTGAGCATAAGGGTCATCAAGTTTTGCGACCCTTGTAAATGTTGTTAATTCTTCATAGTTAACCATTACCTTATTTTGAAAATCTATGACTAGGTTTTCAATAAAGGGGGTAATCGGAAGAAAAAAATACCTGTCCTGTTCCCCACCCCTATTTGCCATCCAATTTTTCAATTTGCCCTCACTATTTGATAATTGCTGGTTTTCTTTTTCACTCTTGTTTTCTTTTCTCTTTAACTCATCATATTTTAGAAAATCAGGTAACTCGGTAAATCTACTGGTAACAGCAAGTAAAATCATGTCTGCTTTTCGGTTTCCATTAGTTCGCAGTATTAGATCACAACTTGGAGTAAGAATAACAAAACATACCCCATCTTTTTGCAAAATTTCTCCTGCTTGGTATTCGTCAATTCTTGGATCAGGATTTAATGGGTAGAGGTAAAACTCCATCGGGTGAGCTTTATCTGTTTTGATTTTAGAATCCCCCAGAAGCTGTTTGATATTTTGCTTTGATAGAGAATTGGCAAACCTTCTCAATAAAAGATAACCTAAAGAAACATCATTTTTCCCTGGAATAAAAACTCTTTTCTCTACATCTACAGTTTCCCAGAAATATTTTCTAAGAGATTCTTTTAAATGGCTATAAATCTGACTTTTAATAAGAGCAATTTTTGAGGTAATTATTCTTTCAATTTCCTTAATAAGTGCATCAATACCATCACCCTTACTAACAACACCAACAATTTCAGAAATTAGGTCGGTTACTTTATAAGCATGGCCAGTATAAAAGATTACAGGAATGAAAGCAGTTTGTCTGATCTTGTTCAACACTTTAATACCCGCTTCTTCATCTTTTATTTCTTTATCTTTGAATAAATCAAGGATAATTAAATCAAAATCATAATTCATAATAGAAGCAATACCTTCTTCAAAAGTTACTTCTACTTCGGCTTTTATTATATAGCCAGATAAAGTTAGATCATTAAAATTGTTTTTTAGACCTTGACCCAGTCTTTCATCATCTTCAATAAATAAAACTTTTAATTCCATTTTAAATTCTTTTTCTGAATATTATTTTGAAAGTGGCTCCGTCAAGCGGTCCATTGTTTACTAATGTAAAATCACCATCATATTCAGTCACCAATTCTCCTACAATAGTAAGCCCCAATCCAACACCATCAGGTCGTGTACTGAAATAAGGATCGAAGATCATTTGCTGGTGCTCTTCTTTTATCCCTGGTCCGCTATCACTAAATATTACTGACAATTCATCATCAAGTCTTTCCACAGAAACTTCAATCTTTCTAACTCCTGTAATCGATTCCAACCAATACATTGAATTTTGAATCAGGTTTACAAAAATCATTTGTAGTTCCCCACCATCAATTCTTACCAAGTTTCGTGATGTCGGAAGAGTATAGCCAATATTAAGTTTAGTGAGTTCGTTTTTGAATAATGCAAAAACATTATCAATTGCTTCTTCAATAATAATGTCTTTGGGTCTCCCTCTTTTTCTTCCACCAAAGGGTTCTAACCTTTTGAATAATTGAGCAAGTACTTTTCTTCCTTCATTGATATTCTTGACATGATCTTTAACAGTATTTAAATCAAACTCTGTTCTTGTTAACTCTTTTGAGAGTAAATGAATTTCACTATCAATATTTGCAAGAAAATTATTTCCATCATGTAATAATACATCAATGAGTAAACCCAGAGTTGAAAGTCGCCTGTATCTGGATAAAACTTCCTGAATTTTTTTTACTCCCTGCTGAATGGCAGTTTCTGTCTGTGAAACTATTTCATTTGCTTCTTTATCGTTTGGAAGTTTTGTTTGAACTAACTGTGTTATGGGTGTAATTGAAAAGTTTTTGAATAAGCTCTGCCGAGTTTGTGATTTATCTGATTCTCTTGGTCGTTCTTCATAGCGCTTTTGTTCTACCTGATTTAGAATATTTTTAATTATTTCTTTCAAATCAGTAAAAGCCTGACTTTCCACGATGCCCTCTCTATTGCTTTGGTCTTTTAATTCAGGATTTTCATCAAGACTAACAGAAATATAACCTACAACCTGGTTATTACTTAATCGCATAGTAGGATTATTAACCCTTCGAATATCTAAACGTAACCAATCATCGTTTTTATTCCCATATGGAGTTACCCGGAAGCCGTCTCTATAAATACTAATGCCTGCCAAGTCATCCAAATCTCCTCTTATGTTTTTTGTTTTTGAGCCAATTTCAGAAGCTAACTTTTCGATAGATTCCCTATCTCTATTCCAAACCCTGAATTCAAAATTAAAAGAACCAACAGTGGGTTTTCGAACAGGATCTCGTAAAATAAAATCTGACTCTTTCACATTTAAGGACTCCTCTTTGCCTATTTTTTTTGAAAAGTATTTAAGGTCAGGTCTACCATCTTTATCAACACTACCCTTAATGTAATAATCAGGCTTGTTTAATGACTCTGGTGCAGTTATCCAGCCTGATAAATCTTTTAACTCCTTTGGAACTTGAATATCCATTAAGAAGTCTGTTATTGGAGCAACTGGATTTATAAGTCTTGACAATGCAATTCTAAGCTCCCTGAATTTTTCTTCATCCCAATCACTATTGAGTTCTAATAGTTTCAGAGTAGTGCCACTAACTTTTATCTCTGAAGGTGTTCTCACTTCCCAAGAACACTCAACCTGGTCTAAATATTTATTATCATCAGAAAAATCTGACCAGTTAAAATCAACCACTATTTCATTGTCTTCTTTAGGTCGTGTTATCATTTTAAGTGAAACTGCAAGTTTTGCTGAAGCAAAACGACCTATTCCTTTTTCTCCCGTATATCTTCGTTTGTTACCTGCACTTCTTTTTGTGTTTTTTTTACTGATAGTAGCGGGCTCTAACCATGCACTTTTCACAGTATCAAGATTCATCCCGGTGCCGTCATCAGAAAGGATTATAGAACTTCCTTGTTTTATCAGTACCCTTTTTGTTTTCTTTCCTTCTTTTACATCGATGATCCTGCCTTGAAAACGGATTTCAATAATTGAAGCGTTTGCATCGTAACTGTTTTTTACCAATTCAATAATGGCGACAACATCATTGCTGATAAGTTCTTCACCGATGGTCCTGATTATCCTTGCTCTCGGCCTTAAAATAGAAGAGTCTTTTTGAATAGGTGTAACTGGCATTAAATTATTTTTAAAATTTCACTTGCAATAGACTGTGCCATCAATGGGGGAACTGCATTGCCAATTTGTTTAAAAGCTGCTGTTCTGCTTCCTCTTTCTTTTACCCCCTCAAAGTAATAATCATCCGGAAAGGATTGCAACCGTGCAGCCTCACGGACACTTATAGAACGGTTTTGCTCGATGTCAGGATGAATATAATAATGACCATCTTTGGCAATATGAGCAACAACTGTTTGGGAATAGCTTAAGTCCTGAGCGACAACTTTAAATCTGTCAAAGAAGGAGTGACGGTTTTCATGTGTTTTTAAAACTTCAGGAAGGTCGTTATAATCAAGTCTTTGCCCCTCATTATTCCATTTACCTACTGCAATTCGATAAATTTTTTTATCCTGTTCAGAGTGCGGCCGTGCAACATGTTGGGTTAATATATCAATCCCATTTCGGATAAATTTCTGATCAAGATATACGTTGGTTTTAGTCCTATAGCTAACAAATTTATCCACACCTTGCCCGGCAGCAATTTTTGGCAGGTCTTTAAAAACACTCTCAACTTTAAAGTTGGAGGGTGACCGAATAGACGCTAAATCTGGTAAATCCGGTGTGAGATCAATTTTCCAGCCAAGAATAATAACACGTCTTCTATTCTGTAATACACTAAAATTGTTCGCTTCAACTGTAAACAATTTCATTTTATAGCCCTTTTTTAAAAAGAGCCTTTCCATGTTGTTAAGGTATAAACCACCTTTTGCTGATTTTAGCCCAAGAACATTTTCAAATACAAACATTTTGGGTTGATATTTTTCAAGATACTTAGAATACAGGATATACAAGTAATTACGTGGGTCCCCATCCATACTGCTTTTCGATCGTGATCTGCCGACGACTGAATAAGCCTGGCAGGGAGGCCCACCTATTACTAAATCCACTTGGTTTTCCCCAAGGAACCGCGCAATTCTCCGGTGAATTGTAGGATTGAATTCTGACCCAATAGGGAGATTAATTACTGTGTCCAATAGTTCAGAAGGCACCTCTCGATATAATTCACTTCTGGAAATCTCATTCTTTAAGTAGGCATAATAAATATCAATTCTATTAATTGATCTAAGATAATGAAATGCAGTACGGGTTTTAAGCGTATAGCACGCAGCCTCATCTTGTTCAACATGTGCAACAGGTTCAAAACCAGCCCTGATAAATCCTTCAGACAGGCCTCCGGCACCAGCAAACAAATCAATATATTTTGGTTTATTATTCATGAAAAGATTCATCGTTAAAGAATGCAGTAAAGTCTGAATCAAGAGCCTTTATGATCTTTTCCAGATTAATAATCGAAATATTTCGTTTGCCGTTTTCAACACTTGTCATGTAGGTCCGATCAATTTCTGCAATGTTTGCAAGTGATTCCTGAGAAATTTTCTTGGATGATCTTAAATTACGGATACGTTTTCCGATTTTGGTTTTTATATCCATGGGAAGGGTTTTTAGCCAAAAGGCAAAGCTACAGGAGTGTGACTTATTTCACAACGGACTATAAGTCACAAGTAATAAAATAATCGAAAAATTAAAAGGAAGTAACTATTTGTTTACGAGTGCTGTGACTAAACAATGATATGTATTACTCAGGTTTGTTTTTTTAAGCTGGCACTCAAAAATGGAAATAACCTGCCATCCGGCAGCTTCAAGGATGGCTTGATTTTTATTATCGTTTTCAATATTGCCATTAATTTTTTCCAACCACCATTCTGTTCTGGTTTTAGGTATGACAAAATATTTACATCCCTCATGCCCATGCCAGAAACAGCCATGAATAAAAATTACTGTTTTGTATTTGGGTAAAACAACGTCTGGTTTTCCGGGAAGGTTTTTATCATGAATTCGAAACCGGAATCCTTTCGAAAAAAGAAATTTCCTTATCATGAGCTCGGGTTTGGTATTCTTACTCCCAATCCTGCTCATGTTGTAACTTCTCACTTCCGGTTCGTGCACATCGGCCATAAGACAAACTTAGTGAAAATACAAACGTGACGCGTGACAAAAAACGTGACGCGTGACAAACTTTCCACCCTGAATTTTGGCCTAAAAGTAGGTTTTTACAGCAAATTCAAACTGCTCAATAAATATCTTTTTGAAAACGCTGATGTTATTCTGCTCATAAAAGATCAGCATCGCTTTTTTGTAGTCGATCGGGTCAACGGTCCGGAAGGATAACGGGCAATATTGATAACTCATCAAAATCGCATTGCTGATTATGCGCGCTGTTCTTTTATTGCCATCTTCAAAGGGCTGGATGTAGGAGATTAACACCAGCGCCAGCAATGCTTTTTCAAATACATCGTCACGGTTGTTTATTAAGGCGCACATGCTCTGAAGAGATTCCCTGATTTGAAATTCATTATCCAGCGGGCGGTAATTGGTCCCCGTGATACCGACTCTTCGTTTCCGGATATTCCGGGCAACATTCATGTCTTTGATCAGAAAACTGTGTATATCTTCAATACCGGCAAGGGATAATGGCTGAATGTAATTGGGGTGTTCCAGGATAAAATCCAGCGCGGCCTTATGATTCAAAAGCATAGTGGCCTCATCCTTGGTTTTTCCTGATGCTGTTTCCTGTTCCTTTAACAGGCGTTCTGTCTCCAGCAAAGAATAAGTATTTCCTTCGATTTGTGACGATTTCCAACTTAAATCAATGGCCAGGCGCTCAAATTCCTTTTTAAATTCATGCAGGGTTAAACTCTCCATATTTTTTTTAAATGTGCTTTGAAGTTGATCCAGGAATGCATGTTCCTGTTCAGTGAAAAGTGAGATTCCCTTCAGTTGATCAGAGATCAGACCAAGGTTGAAGTCTGTCCTGATTTCGCGTTCATCGATCTCCTTTTGGAAGTATTTATCCGGATCAATAGGGATTAGTAAATCGTACGACCGGCTGATTTCGTACTTTGTTCCCTTGCCTTTACCAAGTGCAACAATCAGTTTGTCAGACAGCAATACCTGGATGGATCGTTTGACAGTAGCATAACCCCATTCCTGTCCGATACCCTCATGAATCTGTTTCGATGAACAATGTGGTTGATTCTTAATGAAATAAACGATGGCATCCCGTAGTTGATAACCCGATTTTGTCATACCTGATTTGTTTATGGCTCACAAAAATACAAAATAAGGCTCAAAAACAATCATAATTGAGCCACATATTCATTTTATTTGAGCCGTAAATGATTCTGTCCATGTCATCCCCGACATTCTCATTATGGTGCAAATGCCGGTCACATTGACCACCCTTCACCGGTTTTGACTGACCACTCCAGCCTTTTAAGAATCAATGAATAGGGGTGGTCAATTT
>Ga0247842_10004607_pt1 | contig 17085 bp, 16 predicted proteins | sample LaCruzMarch2015__3_FD_192411 | JGI IMG/M metagenome (GOLD analysis project Ga0247842, IMG submission 192411) | Freshwater microbial communities from meromictic Lake La Cruz, Castile-La Mancha, Spain - LaCruzMarch2015_19m | ecosystem: Environmental > Aquatic > Freshwater > Lake | place: Spain...
AAAAGCTACCCTCTTTGTAGCCAGCATCTTTGAGTGCTTGTATTCGATCAGAAGTATAAGGAGCAACACTTTCACGGCCTGCTCCGTCAACGAAAGCCATAACACCGTTGTTGCTAGCGTAGGTCATCTTACATTCTTCATCGGTTACTGGTTGCCATTGTTCCGTTTTACCAAATTGATCAATTTCCATACCTGGCGCCATCGTAATCCACTTATTTAATGAAAAAACTTCATTTTTGACTTCAATATTCTCTTGAGGCGATATCACATCTTCAGGTCTTTCCGGCATGCCCCACGCGTTAGGGGGGAGTTCCTCGATTTTATTTTCTTCATGCTCGATCGGTGGCGTGAAACTTTCAAACTCTTCTGACATTTTATTACTCCTTAAATATTTTTTTTATTTTGTTATTTTATCATGTGTATAAATGTTACCAGAATATTGCCCTAACTGTCAATAGTTGTCAGTAGATAGTCGCGCATCTTAAACACGCTATATTGAATACTAAACCATTGCATAACAAAATAAGCCCCTAATTTGGGACTTATTTTATTGGTGCGCAGAGCGGGAGTTGAACCCGCAAGGTCGTGAGACCAAGAGATTTTAAGTCTCTCGTGTATACCATTCCACCATCCGCGCATGTTATAAATTGTTTTATGGTCCTACTTCGCATAAAGCTACGTAGAATCCATCCTCTATAGCCCCAAGGGGGCGACGGAGGATGGAGGCACGTATGGGAGTCGAACCCATTTATAAGCTTTTGCAGAGCTCCACGTGACCGTTCCGTCAACGCGCCATCTCGAGTTTAATTATAACAGACAAACAAAAGCTTTTGCTTTTAATATTATAAAACATTTCCCCCATTTAGAAGGTCCGTCCTCCTAAACGAAGTTTATATTTTATAATATATTTCTTTGTAAGTTTATAAGATTAAACTATTTGGCTTGAGACATTAATTCTATTAGATTAGCTTTCGAGGTTGCGCTACTAGAGCCTGCTATCTGACCATTTTTGTATATCAAAAAGGTTGGCAAGCTACTTACGCCTAGCTCTTGGACCAAATCCATCTCGACAGAAGCATCTAGTTTAACGATTTCAGCCCAATCTTTAGTTTCATTTTCGACAAGTTCTAAAACAGGTTCCATACCACGACAAGGAGCGCACCATGGTGCCCAAACATCTAGTAGCACAATCTTTGTTGATTTTATGACATCTTGCTCAAAAGTAGCTTTGGTAGTTGATTTCACTTATATCCCCTCTCCGCCTGAAAGCGAATTTATTAGCATTAATGTAATAATAACAATTATCGTTGACACACGCAACATGTAGCGTCTATACTACAGACCAGACACAACATATGGGAATAGGAGAGAGGGTAGACGTGAAAGAAGTAGTCCAATTAACGATGGCTCTAAGCGAAACTGAAAAACTTGACGAAATACACAAAATTGGATGTGAGATACCAAAATTACCCCCAACGTTAGCCGAACCAGAGCTAAGTGAAAATTCTTGGTATATCGGAAAAACTCGTTATTCAAAACGTGATAAAGATGGTAATCCGATTGAAACGGCTAAAGAATTATTCTGGCGTGTAGCTTACAATATCGCGACGGCTGACAGATTATACGACGACAACGAAAAGACTCACCTAGCAACTGCAATTAAATTCTACAATTTAATGGCAACACGTAAGTTTTTGCCAAATACCCCAACGCTACTTAACGCCGCTAAACCTAAACAGCAACTTTCTGCCTGTTTTGTTCTGCCTATACCAGATGATTTGAACGGCATTTTGGAGTCTGCTACTGATATGGCAAAGATTCATAAATCTGGCGGAGGTACCGGTTTTTCGTTCTCACGTTTGCGCCCAAAAAACGACATTTTATCGACATCTGGCGGTACGACAACTGGACCAATTTCATTCATGCAAATGTACAATGATATAACTTCGGCAATCCGCCAAGGTGGCGTTAGACGTGGCGCGAATATGGGAATTTTACATTATAATCACCCCGATATATTACTGTTCGTTATCTATAAACTTGATGAATTTTCGCTAACTAATTTTAATATTTCAGTTACTACAACCAAAGAATTTTTTGACCAAATTGCTATCGACAAACAACTTTTGGCTGACGATTATGAAAAAGATTTCGACTTCGATTCACTAATAGCCGAAGTGCGTGAAGCTCACCAATCTCGCGACATTGACCTACGAATTGTAAAACTTGATGCCGCCGTCGCCAAGCTCAGTAAATGGTGCGCAGAAGAAACGCCAGGTTATGGTTATGCCCTCATTAATCCACGCAATAATGTCGAGCAAGGTCGGTTGAATGCCAAAAAAGTCTTTGACCTAATCACGCGTTTTGCTTGGCAATACGGCGATCCCGGTATGATATTCATCGATCGAATTAACAATTCTAGGGCTAATCCAACGCCACAACTTGGTCAAATCGAAGCCACAAATCCGTGTGGCGAACAACCTCTACTGCCTTATGATGCCTGTACGCTTGGCAGTATTAATCTCGCACTTTTTGTAAAAGACAATGACTTTAACTGGGATACTTTACGCCAAACTACCCAGAATTCAATCCACTTTCTAGATAATGTCCTGGACATGAACGAATACCCAATCGATAAAGTCCGAGATATGGTTAAACAAATTCGACGAATTGGATTGGGAATTATGGGCTTTGCTGACGCATTACTGGCTATGAATATAGGTTATAACACTAGCGAAGGTGTCGAAATGGCCGAAAAAGTTATGAAATTTATTCAGCACGAATCAGATGTTGCGTCCGAAGAATTAGCCAAAAAGCGTGGTGTCTTTCCAGCCTACAAAGGTTCAATTTATGATAAGCCGAACCAGATAAAGCCACGCAATGGTGCCAGAACTACAATTGCTCCAACCGGAACTATTGCAATGTTAGCTGATACCTCCAGCGGCTGTGAGCCACTATTTGCCCTAACTTACGCCAAAAATACTATTGAAGGTAAACGAATGTTTCAAACCAGCCCATATTTTTTGGAGGCCTTGAAAAAACAAGATATATATTCAGAAGAATTATTAGAGCAAATTCAAGCAAATGGCGGGTCAATCCAAAATATGGATTCGATTCCAGCAGATTTGAAAAAGACGTTTGTTATTGCTGGTGACATCAGCCCTCAGTGGCACCTAAAAATTCAGGCTGCTTTTCAAAAATTTGTCGACAACGCTATTTCAAAAACAATTAATTTCGGAAATCAAGCAACCATCGAAGACGTTCGACAAGCATATTTGATGGCATACGAAACTGGCTGTCGAGGTATCACAATTTATCGAGATGGCAGTCGCGAAAAACAAGTTCTGGAAACTAAAAAAGAATCTTCGTCTTCATATTATGACAAACTGACTGGCACTACGTCAGAAAAAACTGAATTACCTCCAACCGTAGCAATTACCTTAAAACCACGACCAAATGTTCTAAACGGTCGAACACACAAGATTACAACACCTCTTGGTAAGGCTTTTATTTCAATCAACGAAGATGCTGACGGAAATATATTTGAAGTTTTCATTAATGTCGGTCGAGCTGGATCAGATATTAGTGCTGATGCCGAAGCAATTGGACGCTTAATCTCGTTAACCTTACGTATTCCTTCTGATTATTCGTCTAGCCAAATTGCTCAAAAAATTGTATCGCAATTGCGTGGTATCGGTGGCAGCAGCTCGACAGGTTTTGGGGCTGACCGCGTACGGTCACTAGGTGATGCTGTAGCAAAAATTATAGAACAGCACCAAGCTTCAAAAATCACACCAGAAGAAATAGACGAACCAATCTCTATTGAAACTATCCCGTTATGGACAGATGCAAAACCCGACAACCTAACTGATATGTGCCCAGAATGTGGCTCGGCAAGTTTGCGATATATCGAAGGCTGTCAAAAATGCGAATTGTGTGGGTTTAGTAAGTGTTAGATTAATAGAAATAAGGAAAATAGAATTATGAAAAAACGAATCATCATATCGATAATTAGTGCTTTACTGCTAATCGGAGCAATTGTAACTGCTGTTTATCTAATCCAATCGGATAGAGTATCAAAAGACGCAGAGCAATCCGAACAAGAAATACTAGGAACGAACGATAGTAAACAAATAACATATCAAGGCAAGGAAGGTATCACCGCTCTGAAATTACTTGAGCAAGCTGCTAAAATAAAAACTAGTGGCACAGGTGAAATGGCTTTTGTCACTAGTATTAACGGCGTAGTAGCAGATTCAACTAAAGAATTTTGGTCGTTTAATATTAACGGTGAACCCGCTCTAGTGGGTGCTGGCAGTTATATCACCAAAGACAGTGACACAATCACTTGGGAATTAACCTCTTTCTAAAAGGAATAATTAATGAATAAAAAAACTAAATTCACAAAAAACTTTTTACTGATTATCATTTTTATTTCCTTGGCTACTATCTGGAGAATCGTTAATCATAATTACAATATTGCACCTAATCTAGAGCTAGTAACTACTGCCAGCGTACTGGCTGCAGTTATTTTGGGTTGGCGAGCGGCTTTGATAGTTTCGATAACAACTATGGTAATTTCGGATTTTATTATCGGTAACTCATCAATCTTTATGTTTACGTGGGGTTCATTCGCGTTAATTGGCTTAGGTGCAATGTTGCTAAGAATATTAAGCAACAGACCAAAGATGCAAATATTATATTCAATTGGGTTTGCAACTGCCAGTTCGTTCTTGTTCTTTATCGTTACTAATTTCGGTGTTTGGGCACAAGGCTGGTATCCGGCAACTTGGACTGGTTTAGGCGATTGTTTCATGTCAGCGATACCGTTTTACCGCACAATGTTGATTGGTAATATGATATTGGTACCGGCATCAATCACTGTTTGGCAGTTAGTCAAAGCTCGTCAAACTGCCAAATCTTTAGTAATCAATCCCCTTGTTGGCAATTAATTCATCATCAAAGTGATGTTTTAATTTCTTCATTTCGGTAGCAATGTCCACTTTGGTGATCAGTGATTTTGGGAAATTACGACCTGTCAAACAGAGGTTTGTTTTTGGATATTTTTTATCAATAAGTTTCTCAAGGTCAGCAGTTTTCAGTAACCCATCGGCAACCGCATTATTGATTTCATCACAAATGACTAATTCATATTCGCCAGAAGTAGCCGCTTTGTATGCAAAATCGTATGTATGTTTTGCCTGCGTGACATGATCTTTTTCTGACGCATCAGCACTTAATTTTTCTGCCTTAAAAAAACCGAGACCACCTTTATAGAAATCTAGTTTATCCGCATACAGTGGCGTAATTGTCTGAATAAATTTATGTTCGCCTACATCCCATGACTTAATGAACTGGACAAATGCGACTTTCCAGCCAGTACCGAGTGCCCGAACCATCAACCCCAGACTAGCGCTAGTCTTGCCTTTGCCCTCGCCAGTATAGACAACCACGACGCTATCTTTTTGTTTAAAATCGTCGAATACCATATCAACATTATAGCCTATAAAAATACCTTCTGAACGAAGGTATAATTTGGAGATACAACTGATTTCATATATGTTTATAGTATAGCAATAATAGAATAAAACTAGTTGACAAGGGGAAGCTATGCACAAAGTAGATAAATTAAGAGAATATATTGAAGTTTCCGTATTAAAAATAGTAAATCAAAATTTTCGCATCCGTTTATCTAAAGAATTAGCAAAAAAATACAAAGCTGGTGTATACACAAATGAAATCAAAAACCTAGCTAGATACATAGAACAGATAAAAAAACTTGGCTTGCAATATCCAGCAAATGCTAGTCCCATATTTTATGTTTACATAGTTCCTGATGGTGATTTTATTGACTTGCTACAATATCCGCATAAAACACGAAAAGGCGGAGGTAGACCTGTTTCTTGTTACGATATAGACGGCTTTAACTCTGCCTATGGACAAAGCCAAAATATGTTTGAGAATGTTTCTGACGAAGAGCCTAGCGTATCACGAACTGTTAATAATATACATGAGTTTGCTCATCTAATTCATGACCAATTTTTTAATAAAAATAGATTTATATCTGAAGGATTTGCAGAAACACTACCACTTTATAGCATGGACTACGAGAGCAAATTTGATGAACATCGCAATGCTCTAAAAAATATGAAATTAAATCAAATATTTTCCCCAAAAGAGCTACTAGACATGGGAAAAAATAATACATTCGGCGGAAAAGCAATCATACCTGATAGATCATGTTCTTTTGATTTAGCATATATCTCGTCATATTTATTCGTTCGTGGTTGCGTGGAAACAATTGCTTCAAAATTTAATATCAACAGAGTAAAAGCTACTCAAAAATTCTTAGAAATCGTTAGAAATTCCCAATGTACGAGCGAGTGGTTAGTTTTTGATTTATCCAATGTTTTAGGCATACCACAAGACGAATTACTAAATAAAAAGAAGCTACAGATTAATACTTTAAAGAAATTATAAGCGAAATATTCTCGACATATTTCGATTTTAAGAGGTCGAGAGTTAGAACCTCTTCACAATATAAACAAACCACGGCTCAGGGGTCTTCAACTCGCTTTGCTCGTTCAGACTCATTCGACTTATTTCCTTTATATGCATATTCTATATTATTTTAAGATATTAGAATGGTTTACCGTGAGCGAACAAAGTGAGTCGAATGGTGCGAGTGAAGAGGCTCTAACTCTCGACCTCTTCCTTGGGAAGGAAGCGTTCTAACACTGAACTACACTCGCATACAATTATTTCCAAAACGATCCGGCATTGAAACTATTGCAATTACAGGCCTTACAAAGACTATAGTAATATGTATAATAATATGAATCGTAGCCACCATATGAATAGCCGTTTCGTGGACAGCCCTCTACCCAACAACCTGAACAACTACAGTAATAATATAATCGTTTTGGCGCTTCGTAAGTAGTAGTGGTGGTAGTTGGTTGTGTTGTCGTTGTACTTGGAGTAGTAGTTGTACCTGATGGGGTTTCTTCAGATGAAGTATCTGTTTTTAAGAAATCTGAAATGGCTGGACTAAAACGAATATAGCAAACACCTATGATTAATGCGACTAGCAACAGGCATGTGATAGAAAATACTTTGTCCAAAATCGATAGGAATTTAATATTCGAAAACAGAGGCTGACGCTTTGCTAGTTTATGCTTTTTCTTATCGTCAACAACAACAGCAGGTATCGCTGAACTTTGAAGCACTTTTCTCCTAATAATTAATTTGCTTTGGGTAGTAGCAATGACTATAAGCAGCACAATTAATACGTAAATTCCAGCTGGTTTGGACTCTAATTCTTTTACGAGGGAGAGAAAAGGATTCCATAAATTATTTATCCAAATATGATAGATGAAATCCAGCATACCTATATAATACACTAATTGTTACTCTATGGTGCGGGTGAAGAGGCTCTAGAACTCCCGGCGCCTGTAGGCGCGGGAGCAAATCTCTCGACTGTTTTCTGATTTTTAAGAGGTCGATAGTTAGAGCCTCTTTATATTATTAACAAACCATGACTTAGGGGTCTTCAACTCGCTTTGCTCGTTCAGACTCATTCGACTTATTTCCTTCACTTATATCCTATAGTTTTATGAAACTTTAGAATGGTTTACCATGAGCGAACAAAGTGAGTCGAATGGTGCGGGTGAAGAGGCTCTAACTCTCGACCTCTTCCTTGGCAAGGAAGCGCTCTAACACTGAGCTACACCCGCATACTGTAAAAAGTATAAGGGTAAATTGACGAAAAAACAATAGATTAACCTCCCATCAGGCGGTCGGCTAAAGCCTCCCTATATCCGCTCATTCGCTAAAAAATGTAAACACTTTTTCGCTTCAATCGCTTCATGCACTGGGGTTCGTTTTGCTTCGCAAAACCCCCAGTTCAAGTCTAGAAAGAAACAAGCCAAATAAAATATCCCAGCCATAAAGGTTGAGATATTTTATTTTGGTGGCTCCTCCCAGACTTGAACTGGGGACACAAGGCTCTTCAAGCCTCTGCTCTACCAACTGAGCTAAAGAGCCACACTGCCACTATTGTAGGTGAAAAGGGGCTACTTTTCAAGCGCATTGCTAATTAGAGCGTCAATCAAACCACTATAAGTTAGTCCTTCTTGACGCCACAATTTTGGATACATACTAATGTTAGTAAACCCAGGTATTGTATTAACTTCGTTCAAATAGAGAATATTGTCATCTGATAAAAAGAAGTCAATGCGTGCTAGTCCCTCACAACCCAGCACTCTATAAGCATGCGTCGCAATATTTCGGATTTCTTCACTCAGTTCAGCTGAAATATCGGCTGGGATAATTACTTTCGTTTGGCTATTAACATCATATTTTGATTCAAAGTTATAAAATTCACGATCAGGACAAATTTCTCCAACAACACTGGCTCGTGCCTTTAAGCCACTACCCAACATTCCTACTTCCAGTTCCCTGGCTGAAATAGCCTTTTCAATCAACACCTTTGAATCATATTTATGAGCTTCACTAAGAGCAATACTCAGTTCGTTATCATTTTTAACCTTACTGGTCCCAATTGAACTGCCACTTCTTGCTGGTTTAACAAATAATGAGCTCCCTAGCCGATTTGACAGATGATTAAAACTAGGACGAGCCTCGCCCAATATGTGAACTTCGTATGGAACGGTTTTAATATTATTATGTTCGAGTAATTCTTTCGTTATTACCTTGTCCATTGCAATTGCTGAGGCCGAGACTTTGCAACCAACAATAGGAATATGCATTAATTTGGCCAATCCTTGAACGGTGCCATCTTCACCATTTGCACCGTGAAGAATCGGCAAAATAACAGCAGGAGTAATCAATTCATTAGTTGGTAACACTTTGAAATTACCAGTCCCAAGTACGGGTAGTAGTTGTGGTAATCCGATATTATCTATCTGATCTGATAAATTATCCAGCAACCACCACTTTCCAATTTGATCAATATAACCTAAAACTACATCATATTTTGTGTCATCAAGCGCCGCAAAAACATTACGAGCTGAAGAGATAGAGACTGTATGCTCAGACGATTCACCTCCAAATAACAACATGACTGTGGTTCGCTGCATCTTCTAATATCAGTATACGAGGTATAATAGGACTATGCAACGAGTACCATTGGCCGAGAGGATGCGCCCAACCACGTTAGACGGAGTTATTGGACAGTCTCATCTACTGGGCGAAGGCGAAATTTTGCGTCAAATTGTACGAAACAAAGAGCCAGTTAGTTTAATATTGTGGGGGCCACCAGGTAGTGGCAAAACGACACTAGCGCGAATTATCGCCAGTGAGGTCAAGGCTGAATTTATAGAAATATCCGCCGTCGCAAGTGGTAAAAAAGATGTCACAAAAATCGTTGAACATGCCAAGCAAAACTGGAACTTACAGCTACGAACCATTTTATTTGTTGACGAGATTCACCGCTTTAACAAAGCTCAACAAGATGCATTTTTGCCCCATGTTGAGTCGGGTTTAATAACTTTGATTGGTGCTACGACCGAAAATCCTAGTTTTGAAATAATTTCACCTCTACTTTCACGAACACGAGTGCTTATTTTGGAGCCACTAAACAAATTAGACATCATTAAGGTTATAAAAACCGCCTTGAAATCAGAAAAAGCTACAAAAAAAGTTACACCAAGTGCAATTGATTATATCTCTGAACTATCAGGTGGGGATGCTCGAATTGCTCTCGGAACTCTAGAATTAGCCCTGAGTATGGGTGAAAAAGTCACACCAGAAATCGTAAAGGTTGCTGCCCAAAAACGCGTACCAGGCTATGACAAAAAAGGCGATATGCACTATAACGTCATCAGCGCATTTATAAAAAGTATGCGCGGTAGTAATGTCGATGCCGCACTTTATTACCTAGCGCGAATGATTGATGCCGGCGAAGACCCCAAATTTATTGCCCGGCGAATGGTTATTTTTGCCAGTGAAGATATTGGACTAGCTGGCAATGGTGCCCTTGGGCTGGCACTTAACGCCTTCCAAGCCGTCGAGCGCGTTGGTATGCCTGAATCTAGTTATATCTTGTTCCATGTTGCCACGGCCCTCGCCAAAAGCGAGAAATCTCGCCAAACCACTGGTGCAATGAACCGCGCAACACAACTTGCCAAGCAATATCCAGATGCACCCGTGCCACTTCATTTACGGAACGCTCCAACTAAACTTATGAAAGATATTGGCTACGGCAAGGATTATAAATGGGAATCAGGTTTCAAACACGAAAAAAATTATTTACCCGATGAACTAAAAAATGAGAAGATATTCTAAATTAGACAGACTTTTTAAGTTTCAACAGAGCATCATTAATCACTTCCACACATTTTGTACCAATGGACCGTTTGCCAAAACGGTCAATGGCACTTTGGCGCGCTTGTTTAGACAAGCGTTTTCTAAGTTCAGTGTCATCTATTGCTTTCCCTAATTTTTGCGACAATTCGCTGACATCTGCCAGGGCTACACCGGTTTCCTGAACATGCGCCTGGACAACAAGTCCAGTTACACCGTCGACAACCGTTTCGGCCGTGGCTGTCGCATTATGAGTAACAATCATTTTGCCGCATAATTGTGCTTCTACGAGAGGTAGCCCAAAACCTTCACTACGAGACACCGCGACGTAAATATCGCACATGTTCATTAGCCCAATCATAAACTTGTCCGCAAATTCACCACTTATGTAGCGTAGCTTGTGGGCAATTTTGTTATCGACTGCCGTTTGCATCTCGATAATACTGTTGGAATAACTACCGGTAGATGGCCAGGTCTTTATGACATATAGCCATTCTTTTTGCGGATCTAGTTGCCCCAGGGCATTTAAAATTTCCAAGGCACCTTTTCCAGTCGCACTGCCTCCAGTTGTATACAGTATTGGTATGTTCTCGGCTTTAGCACGACGAAGATTAAAGTGCAACGGCAGAGCAGTTTTAGTCTGTTCGTCTATTGACACAAAATCTAAGAAAGTCTGCAACTCTGCTCCACTGTATGGTCGCCACAAATCTTCATCGACGCATTCGTACAAGATATTAATCTTATTGCTATTAATATCGTTCTTTATAAAATTATTCTTGCAATATTCACTAGTAGTAAGAAACAGTGGTAGCATACGAAGCTTATCGGCGATTTCCTGGTCTATCCTTGTCGGTTTGTTATCAACTACGATATCCGCAACTATCCAGGGCAAGGTTGGAATGCCGGTTGCAAGTGAGGGTGCAATTATGTCTTCATAGTCCTGCCACGCCCCCACCGGAATTATCAAGTCAGTTTCAGCGCTGGGGTGATATTTATCTTGTTTCGACAGCAAATCCAATCCAACCTCTACACCCACAGTCTGCAATGCTGCCTGCAATGCACGAGCCTGGTTAGTAAAGCTATACCCTCTGCCAGTAACAACTAATGCTATTTTCACGATATTTACTCCTTTTATATTTCAATTATTTTACTCCATGTTTAGTCGAAAAGGGTCAATCAAATCGATTACTCCGATTCGCGTATCAGATAAACCTGCCCATAAACGATACTTATTATCGCCAATCTTCTCTAGGCTGCCTGGAAAAACGATGTCACCAAGCATATTATCTTTCTGCGGTCCATCCTCAAAACAAGAGCGTATTGCAACCACCGTCGGTTTCATGTTATTGGATCGGCCGTTTATCAAATCGTCCAACTTGATTTTATAAGTCGTAGCTGCGTAGTGTTTCATTTTACTCTCGTCAAGAATCGCCATATGGCCAAGCAAGCCAACCCAGGTTAAACCATTCTTGTCATCAAATATATATATATTATTTATTCCAACCCAATCATCATTATAAAGCCCTCTAAGTTCAGCAACGGGTGGCGAAATAGTCGTATTAATCGAGACAAGGTCCCAAAGGCTATCGATGATGTGAATAACCGCGTAGCCCAAGCCTTCTTTATCAAGCGGACGCCTGCACAGCAAAAAACGTCCGTCCGGCAATTGACACAAATGTTCATCTTTCATACCTTTGATAATCGCAAACGGCTGTCTTTCCAGGGTTACTAATGATTTACCCTTATATAATTCAGTATTAACTTGGAACTTTCCGTCAGCTATTAGTCTCGCTCGTACACCCCCGAACACTAGATATCCTTGACCATGAAGTTTCGCTTCCATAAACAAAGGGTCTTCCAACATATCAAAAGCAGCGATATCTAGTGACACTCTCCAACCTTCAGCGGTTTCCGTGGCAAAACAAATCGACGGATGGTAATGTTCGGTATCAAAGATATCACTATCTCGGTCTTCGCGGCGAAAAGCCAATACTTTTTGGTCGTTATATTCACACAATGATGGATTGTATGTGTCTTGGTCCCCAACGCCATCAATATTAACTATCTTACCTTTTTGTAACTGATTAGCGGAAAAATCATATCGGTCATGCCAGATTGAGTCGTTTAAATTTTCGTAGGCGTTCATTGCAAGTAATCCTCAATATACGAAACCAGCTGGTTTGCGATTACGCGTTTTCCAAAGCGACTGACAGCCACGTCTCTGGATTTATCAGATAGCGATTGACGTAAATTGGTATCGGTTAAGGCTAATTTTAGTTTAATAGCAAGATCGTCAATATCAGCTAACAAAATTTCTTTGTTGTCCGGTGGCATAACGGCATGACTATTTACTAAAAGCCCTGTCTTGTCCGGTATAATAATTTCTTTGGTCGCCGTGGAGTTGTGGGTAATGACCATTTTCCCGCACATTTGGGCTTCTGCCAGAGGCAAGCCGAAACCTTCTCCTCGCGAAGTTGCGATATAAATGTCACATAAATTTACTAATTGAACCAAGAATTTTGAAGAAAATTCTCCGACGATAAACTTCACTCTAGGAGCCAAATCTTTGAGCTCTAAGTATTGAACTAAACTGGACTTAAAACTATTCCCTGGCATTGTTTTTATTACCCATATCCATGGAATATTTTGGTCTAGCTTGTGCAATGCAGAAATAATCTCGATAGCGCCCTTACTAGTAGCATCCCCACCTATTGTCAACATGATTGGAACTTTATCTGTTTTTATCTTTCGTAAGTTAAACGAGACAGGCATAGCAATTTGGTCGGCTTCATCAATCGATAGATAGTCCAAAAAATTATCCATTTGTTCATTCGAAGACGGAGCCCAGACATCTTCGTCAACCGCTTCATACAGTACGCGCACTTTGTCTGGTTGTACACCGTACTTGATAAAAACACTACTACAATAATTGCTTGTCGTAAGAAACCAAGGAAAGTTTTCGTTCAATTTTTTGACAACATCGTTATCGACATCTCCGTCTGACATTAGCCAAGGCAAAACTCGACAGCCGGCAGAAATTGCCGGAGCTATTAAACGATTGTAGTCTTGCCACGATCCTATAGCTATAACTATATAATCACGATAGCCAGTCAAATCAGGGGTATGCGATATGTCTGAGGGTTTTGTACCGGCAAAAACTAGCTCAGCATTAATACCAATACCAGCCAATGCCACCTGGAGTCCTTGGCCTTGATTAAAAAAGCTAATCCATCCGCCAGCAACTAGCAATAATACTTTTGGAATTTTTTGATTTATCTTACTATCCTCCCGTTGCATCCTAATCTTTCGTTGGTCCTTCTTTTAGTAATTTCTTGAAAAGATTAAAATATTTTTCCCCAACGTTAGCCCAGATTGCCTTATGCCCTTTTGTATAGGCCAGTTTACGAATACGTTGAGCCACTTCAGGATTATTACATAAATTAATAACATTCTTAGCTATAGCTGACGGGCTGTTTTGCTTGACTATTACCCCGGAACCATCTGATAAAAGCTCTTCAGCATGTTGGTATGGTGTCGATATACAGATATTACCCGAACCAAGTCCCCAAACCAACATACCAGAGGTAGATTGTTGCAACCTGGCATACGCAGTTACAAAAAAATCAGATGCTTGGAAATAGGCTTGTAGATCTTCGTCGCTTAGATATCGATTAATAAATTCTACGTTCTTTGTTAAACTATTTCTTTCAACGAGTTTCACAAGTTTATTTCGATAAGTTTCACCTTCGTTTCCCAATATAACTGGATGTGTCTGACCAACTATGAATAGTTTTGCCGAAGGAAACTTTTTTACAACCGCAGGCATCGCCTTAATAACAACTTCCAAACCCTTGCCTGGACCCAATAGGCCGGCAGTTAAAATCATTGGATTTGAATCTTTTATGTTTAATTTTTTGCGGTACTTTTTAGTTTGACCGATCTCAAAATCTGGTACACCATGAAATATTAAAACAGCCTTGCGGGTTGGGCAACCATAGACATCAATCAGCACCTTTCGGGAAATTTCAGACATAGCCACGACCGCAGCTGATCGTTTGATAATCCTACGGACAATATACATCTGTTGATTGTTTGGCGACGGAAGAATCGTATGGAAAGTCGTTACGACTGGTTTTGTAATATTGTCGAGCATTGACAGAAGGTAATGTTCTTCTTCCATATCAACCTCATCCGCATATGGCACTTCGGCTCCGGCTGATAAGCAACAAGTTAAACCACTGTTGGGACCGGTGTGCAGACCAAACTCATGTTGAAGACTTACGACATTAACTGACGAGTTATTAATATATTTTACTGCTTGCTCATAGTCCGTTTTGCTGTATTGGTGTATCTCAAATTTTACCTTGTCCGAATAGTCATAACTTTGCCCGAAATCGGTCATGGCAATAATCTGATAGGAACCTGCCTGGTTAATCTTATCGACAGAATGTACTAAGTCATTTGTGAACGTTGCGATACCACACTTACGAGGCAAGCAAGACGACACATAAGCGATCTTAATACTTTGAGCTTGAAGAGAGGGTAGAGCATCTTTACTAATAGTATTTTCCATAAATCTAAGACTAACAAAAACATAGTTCCTTTGCGAATACATTAATTGTACCAAGATGTTAGTCATATTGCAACAACTGGTTAGTCACCGTGTACACATCGCTGTTTTGTTGTTATAATATATATAAATAATTCAATGACAACTAAACAACTACAAAATATCTCAACCCCGTACTTCGATAGTCTGTTCGATGATTTTTGTATTTGGCAGCACGCTGACGGCACAAAGCCAATTATTAGTGAGGGTTATGCTCTTGACGATGCGACACGCGGTTTAATATTGTGTTTAGCTTTGGAAAAATTAGATAAAGCAAAGATACTTTTTGACTATATTATGAAATCTAAAAAAGGTAAGACTTATTTTGGTCTTGCAACAAATAAGCGCAAGTTCATAGGTGCACCAGCCTCGGAAGACGCCGTCGGACAAGTTTTATGGTCCTTCGGCTATTCCGTCAATCAAGGTTATAGAGAGCAAGAAGCCCATGAATCTTTAGAAGCCATAATCCCCGACGTACTTGGCATGGAATCATTACGTGGATCCATATACGCATTGCTTGGGGCTATATATGTAGATGAGATACTAGCTAGAATACTTGTCGAAAAGTTAATGAAGCGTTTTGATAAACTTGATGATACTTGGTTCTGGCCCGAAACAGTAATTACCTATGGGAATGGTATTGTGCCTTACGCCTTTTTACGTTATGCAATGATTTTTAATGACAAAAAGGCGGGAAAATTAGGAAGGAAAATTCTTAAGTTCCTTGAATATTGTTGCACAAATAATCGTATTCGAGGCCCCATCGGTAATGATGGTTGGTTCGCAAAGGGTGATTTAGCTCCGGCTACTTACAAACAACAGCCAATTGACTCCGCGTATATGGTTTGGGCGTGGTTAAGTGCCTACCAACTAAGCAATAAACCGACTGATTTAAAAAATACCGAAGCATGGATGCAGTGGTTCGAGGGTAAAAATATCACTGGCAGGAAAATGTATGACGAAAAAACCCTGAAAGCCTTTAATGGTATCGATATGGTCGGGCATAAAGAATCCGACGAGTTCGGCGTTAATTATCACAGTGGTGCCGAAACAAATATTTGTTTCTTATTAAGTCGCTGGATGCTTGAAACTAAACGAACGGTTTAGTTTTTTACAGCCCGTTTGCGTTGATTTGGGTCGAGGAGTTTTTTGCGCAGGCGCAGACTTTTTGGGGTCACTTCTAGTAGTTCATCATCTTCGATAAAATCAATGCATTGTTCGAGGCTAAGATCCGTAAATGGTGTTAACTGGACAGTTCCATCACTAGAAGAACTGCGCATATTCGTCAGGTGTTTCGCCTTGCAGACATTAATTTCCAAATCCTCACGACGCTGATACAAACCAACAATCATGCCTAAATAGACTGATACGCCAGGACCAATAAATAATTCGCCTCTCGATTCAGCCATTTCAAGAGCATAAGGAGTCGTAATGCCAGCTTCGGTTGTAACCAAAGCGCCATTACGAATTTTTTGAAGTTTTGGCCCTAGCAACTGATAGCCATGAGGCAATGAATTCATAATAACTGTGCCCTTTGTCGCAGTCAGTAACAGGTTGCGAAGCCCAATCAAGGCTCGAGTTGGCAAAATGTAGGTCATACGATTCGTACCACTGCTAGTTTGTTCTTGCTTGATTAGATTCGCACGACGAGTACCTAGTTCCTGACTAATAGTACCTTGAAATTCTGGTGCAATTTCAATCAATAATTCTTCGATTGGCTCTTTTACGACACCATCCTCGACGATTGTCACAACTTGCGGACGACCGACTTCAAATTCATATCCTTCTCGACGCATTGTTTCAATCAAGACTGACAAATGCAGTTCACCACGACCAGAGACTTTAAAACCAATCCCGTCTTCTTCAACCCGTAAACTCACATTGATTTCAAGCTCTTTTTTCAAGCGTTCGCCAATCTGACGAGAGGTATTAAATTGCCCTTCTTTGCCCTTCATAGGACTAGTATTTGGACCTAAATATATACTAATCGTTGGGGCTTCGATATCAATGACTGGCATAGCCTCGGGATTGTCTTTGTCAGCGATGGTTTCACCAATATGAGCCTGTGAAATTCCAGTAAGTGCCACAATATCACCAGCAATCGCACTATCAATTTCTTCGCGAATTAGTCCGCGATAACCAAATATCTTGTC
>Ga0247842_10004614_pt1 | contig 17064 bp, 20 predicted proteins | sample LaCruzMarch2015__3_FD_192411 | JGI IMG/M metagenome (GOLD analysis project Ga0247842, IMG submission 192411) | Freshwater microbial communities from meromictic Lake La Cruz, Castile-La Mancha, Spain - LaCruzMarch2015_19m | ecosystem: Environmental > Aquatic > Freshwater > Lake | place: Spain...
ACAAAATGGATTGGTTTTCCCTTTACGTTGGTTTGCTATTGGCCCTCGCTGGCGCTACGAACAACCACAAAAAGGTCGTTTTAGAGAATTTTGGCAATGGGATGTAGATTTAATCGGCGAAGAAAGTCTTCAAGCTGACGCCGAAGTTATTGCTCTTGGCTGTAATCTTTTAAAGAAAATCGGTTTATCCCCCAAAGAAGTTACAGTTAAAATCAACAACCGTCGTTTCCTTCAAGAAAAATTAACGGAAATTAAAATTTCCCCTGATAAAGTTAAATCTATTTTTAAAGTTATTGATCGTAAAGACAAGCTAGAAGCTAAAGACTGGGAAAAATATTTACAAGAAGTTGTCGGCGATGAAAAACAGGAAAAAGAAATTATTGCTCTTCTGGAAAATAAAAAATTCGGTGATTTCCCAGAATTGGTTGAGCTTTTTAACTTGCTTAAAGAACTAGGCGTTGAAGAATATGTTGAATTTGATCCACTAATTGTTAGGGGCTTGGACTATTATACTGGTACGGTTTTTGAAGCTCGAGATAAAGACGGTGAATTCCGAACCATTTTTGGTGGTGGCCGTTATGATAATTTATTGTCTTTATTCGGTGGACAAAAAATTACTGGAGTTGGTTTTGCTGCTGGTGATGCTATTTTAGAAGAGGTTTTAAAGAAATTTGATAAACTTCCTAAGTTAAAAAATAATAATGAAGTTTTGGTTACTATTTTCTCTTCGGAATTTTTAGAAAAATCCTTAAAAACAGCAGAGCTATTAAGAAATAATAAAATAAACACAGCTATTTATCCCAACAAAGATGCTAAGTTGGAAAAACAATTGAAATACGCGGATAAAAAAGATTTGCGTTTTGTAGTTATTGTCGGACCAGATGAAGTAAAAAATGAGACTATAATAATTAAAGATTTATCGACCGGTAGCCAAAGAACCATATCCCTTAAGGAAATCGATAATTTCTTTCTTTCTTAAATCAAGCATCTCCTGACTCTTAGCTTCAATATTTAGTCTTAACAAAGGTTCAGTGTTAGAAGGCCTAAGATTAAACCACCAGTCTTCAAACCAAACTGTTAAACCATCGATTTTATCAGTTGACTTAGCTTTTTGACCATAAATCTTTTCAACTTCATTAATAACTTTTTCTTTATCGCTAATCTCAAAGTTTATTTCGCCGCTCGAAGGATACTTATCAAATTTTTTAATAATTTCGGAAACCTTTTTATTTTCCTGAGAAATAATTTGAAGGGTAATTAAAATTGTAATCAAAGCACTATCAGCATAATAATTTTCTTTAAAATAATAATGACCGGAATGCTCACCAGCAAACAAAGCATCATATTTTCTCATGTTCTCTTTAATCAACGAATGGCCAACCGGAACTCTTATCCCCTTTCCTTCCAAAGAATTAATTACTTCAGGAACAATCCAACCGCAAATAGCATTATAAAGAACAATTGCTCCTTTAAATTTCTTTAAGAAATATTCGGCAATCATCGCTGTCATTATCGTGCCAGAAACAACTCTTCCTGTTTCATCGATTAAAACAGCTCGATCACCATCTCCATCAAAAACTAATCCCAAATCAGCTTTTTCTTCTAAAACTTTTTTCTGGGCATCTTTTAGATTCTCTGGAACTATCGGAGCAGCTGGATGATTAGGAAAAGAACCATCCAACTCAAAATACAAAGGAATTATTTCTAAAGGTAGCCTTTTCTTTAAATCAGGAAATAAAATACTGGCCATACCATTACTGGCATCAACCACAATTTTTAAAGGCTTAATAGCTTTTTCATCCACAAAAGATAAAGCATGATTAATCCAATCAGTTAAAATATTTTTTTGACTAACTTGACCAACTTTTTCTGTTTGCTTAAATTTATTATTTAAAATATTGTCTCTCATTTGATAAATACCGCCATCCCCAGAAACAGGAGCAGCTTTTGCCAAACAAAGTTTTAAACCGTTATATTCTTTAGGATTATGAGAAGCGGTAATCATAATACCGCCAGCAAAAGGAAATTTGCCAGTGGCAAAGTAATTCATATCCGTAGTAATTAGGCCAATATCAACCACATCTCTCCCCTGCTTAGTAATTCCTTCGATTAAACCCTTAGATATTTCTGGCGAAGACAAACGCATGTCACGACCAATAGCAATTGGGCCTTCATCACTAACTAAATCAGCAAAAGCTCGACCGATTAAAACAGCTAGTTCATAATTTATAGTCTCGGGATAAACGCCCCTAATATCGTATTCTTTGAAAATGGAAGGATCGATAGTCATAAGTTTATTTTAAAAATTAACTTGTTTAACATCAAGAGTTAAAATTTGCTTTTGAAGCTGAATAATGTTATAAGATAAATATCTTTAGGAATTGCCCTAAAGTTTTTTTGTCTAGTTAGTTCAACTTTAGTACTTTAAAATTTTTATAGAAAAGGAGTGATTAACATGAATGAAGTGGATAATACCCTATTTATAATTGAGTCAACAAAGAGGAGAATAAAATCGCTTAGAGAAAGATTGAAAAAAGGATATCCATACGTAAAATTTGATGAAGAAAAAAAATTAAAAGAAGAATTAAAGAATTTAAAGAAACAATTAAAATATCATCAAAAGGTCTTGAAAAAAGAAGAAAAAAAGGAGTGGGGAAAATGACTGGAAGAAAATTATTTAAGAAAACCATGTTTGTAACACTTATAGTCTTCTTGGTTTTTGGTATTATTTATACTCTTATCTGGTGGCTGATTTTTGATAGAAAATTTTATCCGATAAAACAGTTTGAGAATTTTATCTTCCCTTTCTCTATTTCAAGATGGTATGACTTTGGTCTTATTTGTTTTTGGCCAATAATCATTGCGCCTCTTTTCTTTAGAGACAAGGACGATGGAGACGTTCCGTTATTTAATATTCTTGCGTTGGTAGGTGGATTCGCTTTTATAGGACTATCACTTGTATTTTGGCTTAAAGCCTTTGGTTTTAAAGAACCTCCCATACTTACTATTATCGCTATAATCGTTGGTTGGATTATAACAGAAAACTTTTTCTTTAATACGCCAGACAAACGTCCAGGCATAGGAATATATGAATATGATCGTAAAAAAATTATTACCGAAGGTTTTACTTCTAATGTTCTTGGTGGTTTAGGAGCAGCTTTTGCTTTTATCTTTTATAAAGGTTTACTAGTCGGCTTATTTTTCGGTTCTTTGGCAACTATAGCACTCACTGTTTTATTATTGATTAATAATCTCGTTTTAAAATCACTCTGCAGGGCAATAGTTAAATCTGATCCAGATAAAAAATTAATTACTAAAGTTGAGTAAAAAAAAATGGAGGTCAATTCTTCTTGTTTAATACATCAAGAAAAGACCTCCTCTTTTATGTCTAAAACTTCTTTTTTCTATTGCGATCAATCCTAAATTATGATAAAATTCTTCTATTATGAAAGATAATGTTCACCCAACTTGGTACCCAGAAGCTAAAGTTAGCTGTACTTGTGGCGCTAATTTTGTGACTGGTTCTGTTAAACCTGAAATAAAAGTGGAAATTTGTTCTAATTGTCATCCTTTCTTTACTGGTGAAATGAGATTTGTTGATACTCAAGGCCGAATTGAAAAATTCAAAGCCAAGCAGGATGCAGCTAAAGGTTATGTTAAAAAAGATAAGAATAATCAGGATAAAGACGAAAAACCTCGCAGTCTCAAAGAAATGCTTCAGAAAAAATAAAAGTTATAATTTTTATTTCTTTTTATGAACAACAATCTAGCTTTAATAGAAATCAGAGGAGCAACTGGTGGTGATGAAGCCAAAATCTGGGGTGATGATTTACTTCGGATGTATATGCGCTTTGCGGAAAAGAAAGGTTGGAAAGTCCAAACGATTAGTAAAGGGGTTGTCCGTATCCAAGGAAATGATGTTTACCCTTCTTTAAAAAATGAAACTGGAGTCCATCGAGTCCAAAGAGTTCCGGCTACAGAAAAAAGAGGCCGAATTCACACCTCAACCGCAACTGTAGTTATCTTACCAGAAATTGCAGATGCTCAAGTAAAGATAAATCCTCAAGATTTAGAATGGCAGTTTTATAGAGCCTCTTGTCATGGTGGACAGAATGTCCAGAAAGTTTCTACCGCTGTTCGCTTAATCCACAGACCAAGCGGTGTTGTTGTCACTTGTGAAGAAGAAAGATTTCAAGAACAAAACCGACAACTGGCTATAGAGCTATTAAGAGCCAAACTCTGGGAACAGGAAGAACTAAAAAAGGAATCAACATTAAGTGGTTACCGCTCAGCTATTGGCCGAGGTATGCGGGCAGAAAAAATCAGAACTTATAATTATCCACAAAATAGAGTCACTGACCATCGTTTGGGCAAATCTTGGCATAATCTAGAAGTTATTGTCGGTGGAGAATTAACTAAAATCGTTGAAGCTTTTTATTCTGTTGCTTCTTGAAGAACAACTTCTAACTGTGATTCTTTCCCGTCACGCCAAATATCCAGTTTAACCTTATCCCCGACTTTCTTCTGAGAAATTAATTTTGATAATTCTTCCTTAACAGTTTGGTTTTCAAATTTAGTAATAATGTCACCAGCTTTAACTCCAGCCTTCGCCGCTGGAGCATCCTTAATTACTTCTGCTATATAAGCTCCCTGAGGAACATCATTCATTAAAGCCACGTCTCGATTAATCATTCGATAACGAATACCTAAAAATGGCCGCTCAAATTTACCAGTTTTATTAAAATTATCAATCGCCTCTTTGATGATATTAATCGGAATAGCAAAACCAATATTCTGACCCCCAGACGCCACAGCGGTATTAATACCAATTACCTGACCAGAAGAATTTAAAAGTGGGCCTCCGGAATTACCAGGATTAATTGCCGCATCGGTTTGAATAACATTATCCAATCTTTCTGCTCCTTCAAAAACAGAACCAGTAGTAATGCCTCGACCTAAACCGGAAATCACTCCAGTGGTTACAGTATTTCTGAATTCACCTAGAGCTGTACCAATAGCAATGGCGAACTGACCAACTTTTAATTTATCAGAGTCCCCCATTTCTACTGCTTGTAAACCAATTGCCTCAATTTTTAAAATCGCCAAGTCATTGGTAGGATCACGATATATCTTTTTAACTTCGTAAGTTTTATCATCTTTAGCAATGATTTTATAAGTAGCTTTGGTGTCAACCACTACATGCTTATTAGTAACAACTAGCCCATCCTCGCTAATAATAAAACCAGTACCAATACTCTCATCGATTTTTTCGGTTTTTGGCTCAGTCTGAGGTAAAGTAAATCCAAAAGGCCCAAATTCAATATCAAATGGGCTGGCAGTTGTTTGCTCTTTTTGAATGTTGACGGTAACTACTGAAGGACTAACTTTTTCCACAACGTCAATAACTACTGATTCTTCAGAAACAATCTTTTGACTATTAAAAGGATTTTGATTAGTTAAACGAGGAAAAAAACGGTCTAAAATTTTATAACCAAAAACTCTATCAGAAATAGCTCCTCCTAAAAGAGAAACTAAGACGATGATAATTACAGCTAAAGTAATAAAAAATCTTCTTATCTTCGCCATATATTTTTATTCTAAAAAAGTGCTAATGGCCTTGTCAAGCTGTTCATCAATGTCAGTTTTAGCATCATCTTTAACTTCAATATCAGGTTTAATCCCAACTTTATTAATTGAATTACCTGAAGGCAATAACCAACGGGCGGTAGTAATATGCAAACCAGCCCCATTAGATAAATCTTGAGCTTCTTGAATCGTCCCCTTACCAAAACTTTTTGTTCCTAAAATTTTTGCCCGAGTATGATCTTGCAAACTCCCAGCTACAATTTCCGAAGATGAGGCACTCCCCTCATTGATTAAAACAACTAAAGGCTGGGTTAATAGTTTACCTTTACGATTAACTGAATAAGTTTCTTTAGTACCATTTGCATATTCTTGCTGAACAACCGTTCCAGAACCTAAAAATTCCGAAGCGATAAAAATTGATCCAGTTAAATAACCACCGGGATTATTGCGCAAATCAAGAATAATTCCTTTAACTTCAGGCTTTTGATTTAGAATTGTTAAAATGGCTTTATCCCATTCCTCTGAAGTTCGATCGCCAAATTTTGAAAGCTTTAGATGGGCAATCTTTCCTTCTTCCAAGAATTCTACCTCAACACTAGCCACAATAATTGTTTCTCTAGATAATTCAACTTCATAAGTTTCTTTTTCTCCACTGCGAAGTAAGGTGAGTTTGACGATTGTTCCTTTTGGTCCTCTGATTTTTTTGGCAGCTTCATCTAATGACAAACCAGTGGTTGTGTTGCCATCGATTTTTAAAATTAAATCTCCAGCTTTAACTCCGGCTTTTTGAGCTGGAGTCCCAGATAAAGGAGCAATAACTGCTAATTGGTCTTCTTTATAACCAAGTTGAATACCAACACCTTCAAAAGAACCATTTAAGTCTTCTTTAACTTCCTTATTTTCTGGCGGTTTAAGAAAAACCGTGTAAGGATCATTTAAAGAAGCCACCATCCCTTGAATCGCTCCTAAGACCATCTGGGTATGATTAATATCTTTTTTATCTAAATAATCTTTTTCTAAACGATCCCAAACATTCCAAAACATAGAAAAATCAATGTTTTGTTTGTCCTGAGGAATTTTACGATCAATTTTAATTGAAGAGGCTTCGTTAAGTTTGATTTTTACTTCATGAGTTCCTAGCCAAAAACCTAACCAGCCTGAAAAAAGCACCAAAAAACAAATAAAAATAGTTAATCTAGCATGACGCAAATTTAATTTTATTTTCATTTTCTTTTAAGAAAGAGAAACTCTTCCTTTAAATTAAGAAATGCGAGTTGTAAAGGGAAGCAAAGCTAAAAAGCGGGCCTGTTTAATGGCTCGGGCCAACTTCCTTTGATGTTTGGCACAAACGCCTGTCCGAAGGTGCTTTTGAATTTTTCCTTGGTCGGAAATATATTTTTTTAAACTGTCTGGTTTTTGATAATCTGGCATTTTGCCTGACTGGCAAAAAGAACAACTATTGTTTTTTTTATTCATTTTGATTTATTTTTTTTAAAAAGGAATATCCTCGGGTTTAACTTCATCTGAAGCTACTGCTTCTTCTGCTTTTTTGGCTTCTTCTTTACCTTTAGCCACTTCTGCCTTGGCTGCTTTTTTTTCTTGAGCTGGAGTTGATTGAACTCCACCTTCATCAGCCGGCATAACTTCATTTATCCCTTCAGGAGCTGGACCAACTTCATGTTCTTCTGGTGTAACTTCTGCTCCAGCTTCTTCTCCAGGAGCTCGACGACTATCAAGAATGATCATATCAGAAACAACAATTTCTGTTGTCTGACGACTAGCGCCATCCTGACCTGTCCATTGACGCGTCTGTAAACGACCTTCAACAAAAACTTTGCGACCTTTAAAAAGGAGTTGAGAACAAAGTTCTCCAAGCTTATTCCAAGCAACAGCTCGATGAAATTCAGTATCTTCTTTTTTCTCACCGCTCTCGGTCATCCAAGTACGATTAGTAGCAATACCGAAAGTACAAACAGCTGTCCCTTGAGGGGTATAGCGTAATTCCGGATCACGGGTTAAATTTCCAATTAACTGAACTTTGTTTAATGAACGTGCTGGCATTTTATTTCTCCTTTCTAATAATTAAATGTCTCATAACGCCATCTTCAACTTTAAGTTTTTTATCAACCTGACGAATGCCGTCAGCTGATGTTTTGATTTCCCAAAAGAAATAGGCTCCAGTTTTTTTCTTGTTAATGGGATAGGCCAGTTCTTTCTTACCCCAATCATCTTGCTTTTCCACTTTCCCCTTACCATCTTCAATAAGTTTTTTAAATTTTTCTAAAAGTTTTTTCTGATTTTCCGAAGTTAAATCCGGATCCAGAACCATTGTTAATTCGTAATCATTCATGGGCTAAGTATAACAAAAACTAAATTCCAATACAACTATAAGTTGAACATAAACTCGACGACGTCACCTTCCTGCATTACATAATCTTTACCCTCTAAACGAACTTTACCGGCTTCAGCCGCTCCTTTCCAACCATTAAGAACAACAAAATCATCATAACTGACTATTTTCGCTTTAATAAAACCTTTTTCGAAATCAGTATGAATCACTCCAGCCGCAGCTGGTGCTTTATCGCCACGATTAATAGTCCAAGCTCGAACTTCTTTTTCTCCAGCGGTTAAATAGGTCTGTAGCCCTAAAAGTTTATAAGCCGCCTGAATCATTTTTTCTAAACCGCTTTGTTTTAAACCTAATTCTTTTAAGAATTCTTTTCTCTCTTCTGGGTTTAAATCAGCCAACTCCATCTCCACTTTGGCGCAAATCGGAATAATCTCCCCTATTTCTTTTAGGTTGTATTTTTTTACCAACTCCTCAACGCTTAAACTAACTTCTTTTTCAGCAACATTTAAAACAAAAAGAGCCGGCTTGGCTGTTAATAGGAATAATGGGATTAAGTATTCTTTTTCTTCATCCGTCCAATTAATCTCTCTTATCTCTTGACCAGCTTCTAAAATTTCCTTGGCTTTTTTAAAAACTGAAAAACGTTTTTTATCTTCTGGAGTCATTCGATTAGGATTGGGTTCTTTTTGTTTTTCTAAAGTTTGTAAATCTGCCAAACAAAGTTCAATTTTTATTGTTGCTAAATCGCTTATAGGGTTAATTTCTCCTTCATGAACAACATTGTTATCATCAAACGCCCGAAGAATATGAATAATGGCCTGACATTCACGGATATTAGCTAAAAATTGGTTACCTAATCCCTCACCTTTAGCCGCTCCAGCAACTAAACCAGCAATATCCACAAATTTAATAACTGCTGGAATAATTTTTTCTGTTTTAACAATTTTAGCTAAAACCGCTAAACGTTCGTCCGGCACTTCCACCACACCAATATTAGGATCAATGGTGCAAAAAGGATAAGGAGCTACATTAGCAATTTGTTTTGCCAATAAAGCATTAAATAAGGTACTCTTTCCTGTATTTGGTAAACCAACAATACCGACTGATAGGTTCATATTTTGAATTAATTATACTCTTTCTTTTTTGACAAAAAAGAAGAAAAAAGATAAAATTATAGGATATGGAAAAAGAAGCTGGTATCTTTAATCAAGAAAAATTTCTCCTGACTGAAGATAACCGAAAAATTAGCGAAAAATCAATTAAAAAAATTAGTAAAGCTGGCCAATCATGGTCTTCGTTTGGCGGCTCCATTGGCTTTCCTCAAGTTAATTCAACAAAACTCGTTCAAGGCGAACCGCTTAAAGAGTGGATTAAAAAACCAAGAACAGAAAAATCTGAAATTATTTATTGTACTTGGATGGGAGCTAAAGAAAACGTTGATATCTCTTATATTAAAAAACAAACAGAAGCTTTTAAAAAACTAGATATCCATCCCACAGTTTTTATTATTGATGATGGCTGGGCTAGTAAATCTGGTGATTGGCTTTCAGTTGATAAGCAAAAATTTCCCAATGGGATTAAAGAAGCAACAAATTTAATTAAAGAAAATAATATGGAATCTTGGCTATGGATAGCCCCACTTCATATTGGGCAAAATTCAGAATTTGCCAGAGAACATCCCGACTTGTTAACCCAAAAAAAAGGTAAACCAATTTCTTTTGATCATAAGAATACTTGTTTCAGTAAAAATCATTATTTATTAGATTTAAGGAAAAGCGAGGCTGTCGATTATCTTGATCAGGTCGCTAAAAAATTTAAAGAATGGGGTTTTGAAGGAGCGAAAATAGATTTTTTATCTAGCCTTTATCTTATAAAAGAAATGGATCAAAAAGAAAAACAGTTTTTAACCCATAAAACAATGGAAATATTTAAAGAAAAGGGGCTAAGAATTCTCGCTTCAGGTTGTCCATTTAATGCCGCTGTTGGCGTGGCCGATTATATTAGATTAAGCAATGACAGTGGTCTCCCCCTACCAGAAGATAATAAAATAATAAATTTAATTTTTAGCTGGCGATCTTTGAAAGGAGTTAAAAAACTCAGAAATATAGTTGATTCATTTATAAACATTGATCCTGATATGTATTATTCAAACAATACTAATAAATTAACTGAAAGAAATCTTTTTGAAGCTCAAAGACTTAGTGTTTATCGGGCTGGCTGTTTAACTTTAGGTGATGATTTTAGCAAATTATCTGGAGTTAAAGCGGAGCCAATTAAAAAATTAATCAAGAAGTTTTATCACGCACAAAAATTAAGAAGTAATTTTACGGCAATACGAACTGGCCAGAAGACCCAAACCCCTTAAATTTTTCTTTAAGATCATTAAAAATAGTCCGCAATGATTCTCCAAAACTGATAGTTTTAACTAAGGTTTTACTTTCCACTTCAAAATAATAATTCAATGATTTTTGCCAACCTGGGGGTGGCGTGTCAGCAAAAAGTTTACCATAAACATCATAAATTGCCCCATTACGCCAATCATCACAATCATAATCACAACTTCCCTGTTTTCTTTGACAAAAAGATTGATCAGTAAAAACATCTTTTAAATTTAATTTTTCCTGGCCGCTACTATTTAAAATTGTCCCAGTGTCGTAAACAACTAAATCTCGTTGATCCGGACAACCACAGCAAGCATCCTCAGGACATTGTTTCTTCTCACAAACAACTGGTGAGAAAGCTACTCTTCCTCTTAACCAAATTTTTTCTTGACGATATTTATTTTTATCCTTTAAAACCTGACTTGGACTTAAACCTTCTTCTATTTTTATATTTTCTTCTTTAGTTAAAGTTTGAGCAAATTTATTAGAAGCACGGAAAATAACGATCCCTAAAATTAAGAACAATAAAGGTAAAAGAAAACTAAAAAGAATAATTAAAGGGGTTAGGAAAACTTGGCGCTTATTTTGAACTGTCTTGGGCATTAACTTCAGTATAAGACTTAAAAAACTTCAAGTCAAAATTTCTTTAATATTTTAGAATTGACTAGAAGATTTATTGGCTAATTGTCCACAAGCAGCATCAATCTCTTCTCCAAAACGGTATCTTTCCGTAAATGGAATTCTGGCTTGATGAAGAATTGTTTTAAAAAAAGAAACATTTTCCGACCTTGATGGCTTGAAATTACCAGTCGGATTATATTGAATTAAATTTAAATGATAAAGCGGATTATGACCTAAAAGTTGAACTAATTCTCTAGCACAATTAGGACTATCATTAATCCCATCAATTAAAACGTATTCGAACATCACTTTTCTTTTATTTTCTTCCAAATAATTATCTACTTCACTCATAACTTCTTTTAAAGAATATTTTTTATTAATCGGCATTAATCTCGTTCTTATAATCTCATTAGGAGCATGCAAAGAAATCGCTAAATTAATCTCTAGAGGTTCTTTAGCTAATTTCCTAATACCTTCTGGTACTCCACAGGTGGAAATGGAAAAACGTCTGGCTCCCAAATTCATTTTCTCTGGTTCATGAAGAATATTAATGGCTTTTAAAACGTTGTTATAATTTAAAAAAGGCTCTCCCATTCCCATTAAAACCACATTAGTTATTTTCTGGTTTTCTTTTTTTAAAACTCTGGCAAAAAATAAAACTTGAGCTACAATTTCCGAAGTTAATAAATTTCTTTTAAAACCCATCTGTCCGGTAGCACAAAAAGCACAATTTAAAGGGCAGCCAACAGCTGAAGAAACACAAATTGTATTACGGTCTTTAAAGCGCATTAAAACCGTTTCTACTTTTAAACCATCATCTAAAAGCAATAAAGCTTTTTCGGTTCTCTTATCAGAAGAAGTGATTAATTCGCCTTTAATTTCGATTGGAGCTTGGATGTCTAAAATTTGACGTAATTTTGCTGGCAAAAATTTAGCATCTTCCCAATTTTCGATTAAATCTTGAAAGATTAATTTATCAACTTCTTTTTGTCGATAATTTGGCTCATTAACCAAACAAGAATTAATTTTTAATAAATCGATCATAGATAATTATAACAGTTTAAGAAGAAAGGCTGGAAGAATTAATGGCAAGCATCTACAAAAGAATTTCTAGAACGTAAAATAGGATGTTCTAAAGCTTTGTTTATTGTTTTCTTCATATTTCTTTTACCCCATTCTTTTTTGTTAATTCTAATATCTCCTTGCCTATTAGATACAACCAGTCTCCCTTCACCAACTGACTTTATTGTAATTGTTTTACAAATTTTTTTGTCTTCAGAATAATCCCAATTAACATCAACAATACATTTCCCTAAATTCTCCATGGAAGTTTCTTTAATATCAAATTCATTAATCTCTTTATCAGAAAAAACTTCCCTTACTGAATCCTTAATTTTCGAATCATCAATAACCTTCTTTTCCTTAAAATAAAGATTATGAAGCAAACCTATCTCATTAGTTCTATCTTTAAAAGATTCTATACTCATAATTAAAAAACTGCCACTTGGCAGTTTATGAATTTGTTTATAATCCTTTTGTTAAAAAAATGCAAATCATTTTAAAACTAACTTAATCCTGCCGGAATCAACAGCGGCTTGATAGCCATTTAAAGATTTAATCTGAATACGATAAAGATTTTTACCTTGCCAAAAATTAAGTTTGTCAGAGCTCACCAATGTAAAATTTTCACCACTGGCTTCAACATCGCTTCCTTGAACTCCAATTGAGTTAGTTGCATCATAAAGCCTAGCAAAAACCTTTCCATTGCCGTTTAAAACTTTAATAAAAACTTCGAAACGAGCTTCGCTGAAATTAGGATAATCTTTTAAATCGAAATAAACTGCAGCGTTCCCAACATCAGTCCATTCTTTGTTAACCGTTGTTCCTCCACCACCTAAGGAAATATAAACTGTTTGAGGTGATGATAAAGTTTGAGGAACATTGGTTTTGCTAACAGTTTTTGTTGTCATGTCAGTCTGCTTGGCTGATAAAGTGGCAGCTAATTGAGACAATTTTTGATCAATTGTTTTCTGACAAATTAGGCCACAATTATCTTCTGATATTTTTTCTTCTGAAAAAGTTGGGAAAGGGGTTGGTAAGTTATCGGCTTCCTTCTCTGTTGATGGGACTAAATCATCTTTGTTTTTTTGCTGACGCAACCAATTCAAATCTAAAACCACTAAATTTATTAAAATTAAAAGGGAAAATAAGGTTATAAGAATCGGCAGTATTTTTTCTTTCACTTTTTTTATTTGATAGTTTAATTGGTTAAACTAAATGGTTTAATTAATTAAATCGTTGAGCTTTTGCCCCTTCAGCTGTATCTTTAATTACCCAACCTAAAGTTTCTATTTTTTTTCTAATTTCATCAGCCTTTTGCCAATCACCTGTTTTTCTTAAATTCTCTCTTTCCTCAACCAGTTGTTTAATCTCTTGCGGTATTTCAACTTTATTTTCAATGGCTCTATTAATTAAATTAAGACCTAAAACTTTATCGAAATCGGTTATCATTTCTAGTTTATCATAAGGTGGAATATTTGATTTAACCATTTTCCATAAAACAGCTAAACCTTCTGACCAATTCAAATCATTACTAATTTTTTCTATAAATTCTTGACGAAAATTTTCTATTTTTGCCAAATCACCTTCAGAAACCTCTTTAGATGTTTTGCCTTGCCATTCTTGGACTAAACTAATTAATTTTCGATAAGCAGTTTGAGCGGCTTCTAAAGCTTCCCAGGTAAAATTCATTCCCTGACGATAATGAGAAGTTAAAATCAAATAACGAAAAGCTAACGGGTCATAACCTTTTTTAATTAAATCCGTTACCAAAATATTATTGTCTAAACTTTTGCTCATCTTCTCTCCCTCTAGAATTAACCAACCATTATGTAACCAATAATTAACTGATTGATGACCAAAAGCTCCAAAAGCTTGAGCAATTTCGTTAGTATGGTGCACAGGGATATGTTCCGAACCGCCAGTATGAATATCAAATTGTTCACCTAAATATTTAATCGACATCGCTGTACATTCAATGTGCCAACCAGGGAAACCCTTTCCCCAAGGACTATCCCATTGCATAATATGTTGTGGTTGATTAGTTACCCATAACAGAAAATCCCAAGGATTTTTTTTCTCAAGATCAATTTCCACTCTAGCTCCAGCATTTTGTTTTTTTAAATCAAGTTTGGCAAACTTGGCATAATCAGAAAATTTAGAAGTATCAAAAACCAAACCTGTTTTAGTTTTATAAGCAAATCCATTCGCTTCTATTTTTTTAATTATTTCTATTTGATCAGGAATATGCTCTGTTGCTCTAGCTAAAACATCTGGCTTTTGAATATTCAATAGAGATAGGCTTTCTTGAAATTGTCCAAGATATTTATCAGCAATTTGCCAAACTGTTATCCCTTCTCTTTTGGCTCCTTTCTCCATTTTATCTTCACCAGTATCCTCATCAGAAGTTAAATGCCCAACATCCGTCACATTCATCACCCACTTAACTTGATAACCTAAAGATCTTAAGAAACGGACTAAAGTATCCCAATGAGTATAGGCATACATATGCCCTAAATGTTGATTCCAATAAACCGTTGGACCACAGGAATAAATACCAACTTCTTTTTCTTTTAATGGTTTAAATTCTTCTATTTTTCTAGTGGCGGTATTATAAAGTTTTATCATCCGCTGGTCCTTTTACCAGCCGTTTCTGGTTGAGACTGATCTTGAGCGGTTTTAACTCGCTTTCCCCAAAAACCACCTTTTTTCTTAGAGCTCATTGATAATGGTTGTTCCTTTTTAGCTTTTTGTTCTTCAACTTCTTTTTGTTTCTGTTCTTCGTTTTTTTGTTGGTACCTTTGCCTTATTTGTTCTTGTCGCTCCCGAGCTAGATTCTGCATTTGAGTTCTTATCTCTTCAAGTCTTCTTTTAGCGAAAGCATCTTTTTCAGCTTTCAATTGGTTAATGGTTGCTAAATCAGGACCTTGTTCTGTTTCTGTCGCCTGATCACTCTGAATGAAACTAGCTTTTTCTAAATTTTTTTCAGGTATTTCGTTGGAAAGCTGACCAATTTGTCTTCTTAAAGCTGGATCTATTTTTTTTTGATTCATCTTTCTTAACTATAGCATTTACACCTAGCCTTGACAAACTAAAGCTGATATTCTATTATCGCTCTATCTTAAGATAAAAGCATCTTAAAGATTTTTTTATAAAAAGAAATTCCCAGGGAGGGTGATGTCCTTTGAAAGTTTAAGAAGATTTGTTTTACTGCTCTAAAAGCTATTAGAGTAATTTTTTTAAGTTTTATTAGAAAAAAAGCATTACAACACAGGAGAGTAAAAATGACAATAGACTTAAATGACGATAACGTAGACAAACAAGTAAAAAGCTTTTCAGAATTAACGACTGAACAACAAATAGAAAAACTTAAAAAAAGAAAAAGGAATTTTGCAAAAGATATGCATGACGCAAGTGATAGATGTGACAAAGCATCGCTTGCTGAAGACATTCGTGTGATAGATCTAAGAATTAAAATCCTAGAAAGAAACCTTATCTGAACAACTCGGATTTTTAATTAAAATGATTTATCATTCATTTTAAAATGAATGACTTGGGAAATATTAAAGGGAGTAATTTTATTAGGAAAAATTCATTTCGTTTTCGCGAAACGAAAACCACCATCCTAATATTTACTCCCTTTTTTCTTGCCTAAAATTCTCTTCTACCTTCTAATGCTCTGGAAAGAGTTGTTTCATCAGCATATTCCAAATCAGCTCCGGTTGGCAAACCCTGGCCTAAACGGGTAATCTTTAAATCTGTTAATTTGGGATTTTGGCTTTTAATCTCCCCTAGTCTTTTAGCCAAATACATGGCTGTTGCTTCGCCTTCCATGTTGGGATTCATGGCTAGAATTATTTCTTCAACCTGTTCAACTTGGTTTTTTATTCTAGTTAAAAGCTGATGGATATAAATTTCGTCAGGACCGATATTATTTAAAGGTGATATCGCTCCATGTAAAACATGATAATTACCTCTAAAACTTCCTGATTTTTCCAGAGCCAAAACATCCAATGGTTGTTCTACAACACAAATAATAGCTTTATTGCGATTTTGGCTACCACAAACTGGACAAGGATCAGTCTCAGCCACATTAAAACACAAAGAACATAGGACTGTATTCTTTTTTAAATTTTCTGCAGCTTTGGCAAATTCATCTAATTGTTCTTGAGGAACATGAAGTAAATAAAAAGCTAACCTCTGAGCAGTCTTAGGACCAATACCTGGTAATTTTTCAAAAGCTTCAATTAAATGACGGATAGAACGAGGAAGAATCATGAGAAGATTTTACCATTTAGAACTTAAGGTAAACAAGACTTTGGTCTTATCTACCCAATAATCCAGAAAGACCTCCAGACATACTTTGAACTTTACGCGCGGCGACTTCCTGAGAACGCTTAACCGCTTTATTAATCACTTCGATTAAACGTGGTTGTGACTCACCATTAATTTCCAGCTCATGAATTTTCTGATCACCGGAAATAATAATTTTAACATCCCCTTCACTAATTTCCACTTTTTCAGCAGCTAATTCTCTCTGAATCTTCATGGCTTCATCACGCATTTTTTTCAACTCACCAATTTGTTTAAATTTATCGAACATAAAAAATCCTTTCTTTTTTAAAAACTATTAATCTACCAATTTACCATTAAATATTTCGCTAGCAACTTCCATTATATCATCCTTTTCTTGTTCACTCACTGTTTCTTTTTGCTTTTGACCTAAGATACATTTAATTCTTATCTGATTACCTAAAAGACTGCTAGCCACTTCTTCAACAATAGAACGACATTTATCAGAATCCAAACGTTCTTTGTGAAACTTATAAAAAACTTCTAAGACTAAAAATCCTTTATCCATTTTTAGAGGCCTGGCAGCTTTTAATAAAGCTTCAACTGAATGATTCAAAGGCTTAACTCCTTCCAATAAATCACCCCATTTGCTGATAATGGCCTGCAGACTGCCGTCGCCATTTCCATTGCCATCTACCGTAGCATTTCCAATAACTTTTTTTACAGCTTCTTGAGTATCAAGATTATTTTTAGTAATTTCTTCTTTTTCTTTGG
>Ga0247842_10004615_pt1 | contig 17063 bp, 12 predicted proteins | sample LaCruzMarch2015__3_FD_192411 | JGI IMG/M metagenome (GOLD analysis project Ga0247842, IMG submission 192411) | Freshwater microbial communities from meromictic Lake La Cruz, Castile-La Mancha, Spain - LaCruzMarch2015_19m | ecosystem: Environmental > Aquatic > Freshwater > Lake | place: Spain...
GCTCACGCAGAACCATATCGCGTATCTGAGTATTGTTGGCTTCAAAGCATGCCCAGGCATGAAGCTCTACGTATTGCGGGCTTGGAAGGCTGAACATGAACTTGAGCGCTTTTATCTGGATTTCTGGGCCAGGGTATTGCAACGCTATCTTGATGAGCTCGGGCTGCCGCTCGACAGGCATTGTTGGTATTAGGTCGGATGATTCCTTGTTAAGGAAATAGTCATTGCATTCAAGCGCGGCTTTGATAAGGCGAGGTTGAAGGTCTAAAGGCGCCTTTGTGAAAAGATTGCCTGGGTGATAAGGCTCCTCGCCAGATTCTGCGCACTTGATTGCGGCGTTTGCCAGCTCGTGGGAGTATTCTATGGGCATTGCCAGTATTGCTTCTGCCGCGCTTGATGGAACCCGCACGTATTGGCTCGTGAAACGCTCTGCCAGCCGCTCGCCCGCGATTCTGTAAAGCTCCGGCTGGCAATCCACAGGCACGTTCTGTATCAGCTTCGATGCACGCAAGACGAATTCCAGGCGCTTGTTTTGGAGCACAAGCTTTATGAGCTCGGGCTGGAGCTCTAAGGGCATGTTCGCAATGAGGGATATTCCATTATGCAAGGAGTTTTCGGAATTGTTTTCGATTGCGGCTCTGACAAGCGCGGGCTGGCTCTCAAGCGGCATTTCGCTGATAAGAATCAATCCGCCCAATTCAACGCTATAATTGGTGGATCCGATTGCTATCTTGACTAGCGCCGGCTTCCAATCATGGGGCAGTATGTCCATGTATTTACGCAATTTGTCTTTTAGATCAGGGTCGTATTCCCTGGACTTGAAGATGCCCGACACTTTTTCAAACAGCATCCCCATTATTTCTTGCTTGCGATCGGCAGGGATGGCGCCGAAAAGGCTGGCCAGGGTATCGGATGGGGAATCCAAAGCCATAAAGCAGATTTCCGCCAGGTCGCCGGTGTTGAGCGCGCTGCTGTTCTTCATTAGAAAATCGACAACTACCACCCTGGCGCCCTTATCATTGCAACACAGGGCGTCCCCCATCTGGCGCAGCTGTATTTTTGGGATGCTCGAGATTCCCATATTAGGGTCAACCGGTTTCTTACTCGGCTCGGGCGTATCCTTGAGCTTGTCCAGCAATGATTGCGGGATTGCTGAGCGCTTGACACTCTTAGGGGGTGCCCCTCCACCTTGGGAATCCTGCGAATGATGCCTAGATATTTTCATATATATCTCCTTTGTTCCGCCCGGTGGAAGATATGCTGATTGCAAAGTCTTCATAAAAATCCAAGGCTATTGCGCGGGTTTCTTCAGAAGGGCTCTTCAATGCCGCTTCAAACGCTTTTCGGTAGCATTCGTTTGTCGGAAGAAGAAGGAGCAGCTTTACTGCCTTTTCCCGCAGGCCTTCGTTTTTGCCAGTAATGCAGTCGCCCAGTATGCCGACCGCTTTTTGCAAGGGCGCGCCCTTGCGCTTGATTTGGACTATGCCGGCAAAAAATTCGAATACGCTTGCCGGGATGTAATTGTTATTGTCTTTGAGAGCCACGGCGATTGCGTCAAGCCATGAGTCTGTTGGCGCGTTAGGATTGTCCTTTATTGCAGAATCGCACAAGTCACGAGACGAATTGTTGAAAGCGAAGACCAGTAATATGCCATGGTGCTGTTGCTGGAACCGGAATATCACCTGCAGAAGCTTGCTTTCGATTTCGAGATATTCTCTATCATAACTGATATTATCTGGAACGTAACCCTGAACCCATGGGCTAAAGACTGTTTCTTTTTTAACGCGCACGGATTTTACCAGCCTGGAAAAATCATTAGGGGCTATTAGCTCCCTGTTTTCCAGCATGAACTCGAGGGTTGCCAGGATTACTTTTGGCCGGCCTGAGAGAAGCTGGCTCAAACGATGGATTTCCTTTTCGGGCAGCATGGCTTTGCCGGATGTGGGTTTTTTTATTTCCTTTTTCACAGGCTCGGGCGTATTTGCAATAAGCTTGAGAATGCCTTCGGACAGCGGCGGCTTGGCGGCTGCGCTGTTTGCGGCGCTGCTGCCGCTTTCTTTGGCTACGCCGCCTCCGCCCGTGGTTGTTTTGTTAAAGCAACGCATGAGAATCACACTGCCAGCTTTTGCGCGGCTTCGCGCACTTCATAGTATTTGCTTTCCAGGGCTGCTTGGATGCAGCTTGCCTTGAGGACGTCGCCATTGAGCGTTTCGATGGCGGAAACTCCCATAAGTGAGAATCGCAGCTGGTCGCTTTTGAGATAGGCTTGAATACGTTTGGCTGCAAGCGAATAAAATTCTCCACGGTATTCTTGCGGAAGGTTGGCGATATAAGGGATTGCGCGAAGAGACATGTCCCAATAGCGGGTATTCAGGGCAGTCTTTGTGCAGTCTACCCTGAGGGCAGGATCATTGAGCGACCCGATGAGGTCAAGCGCTCTGAGCATGGGATCGTAGTTGTTGCTACTAAAGGCGGTTTTGATGCAATCTGCCTTAAGTGATTCGTCATTGAGTGAAACGATGAGGTCAAGCGCTCCGTTTTGGAGGTCCTTATCATCGCTGCAATATAGGAAGATGACTTGGATGCGTTTGGCTGCGCACCTGTAAAGTTCTTCGCGGTATTCTTGCGGAAGGCCGGCGATTAAGTGGAATGCCCCAAAGATCGTTTCGTATCTGTTGTTGAGCGCGAATTCTATGCACTCCGCCTTGAGAAAGACGTCCTTGAGCTTTTCTATGAGGGGGATTGCGTCAAGTGAGAATGGACTGTAAGAACAAAGTGCTGCTTTTATGCAGACTGACTTGAGGAATTCGTCCTTGAGCGTTTCGATTTGTTGGAGCGCCTTTGACTTGGAGTCATAGCCGACACTTGCAAGGTTGGTTTGAATTGAGTGCGCCTTGAGGCAGTCATCATCGGATATTTCAAGGAAGGCGCGCGCCTTGAGCGAAATGCCCTCATTTTTGCTGATGAGAGCGGCTTGCATGCAGCGTACCTTGAGAGAGTAGTCATTGAGCGTTTTGATGAAATCGAACGCACTAAGCTGGATTTTTTCTTTGTCGCTGCTCAGGACAGCCCGGATGCATTCTGCCTTGAGTGATTCGGAACTAAGCGAATCGATAAGATCGAATGCCCTATTCTGGAGATCCTCTTCGCGGTCGCAACATAAGATGGTTAGTTGTATGCGTTCGGCTGCGTGCTTGTAGAGTTCTCCGCGGTATTCTTGCTGAAGGTTGGCAATGAGGGGGAATGCCTTGATGAATGTTTCGTAGTTGTCTTGGCGGATGGTTTTTATGCACTCCGCCTTGAGAAAGTCGTCCTTGAGCGTTTCTATAAGAAGGACTGCGCCAAGTGAGAATTGATCGTAAGAACAAAGTGCTGTTTTTATGCAAATTGACTTGAGGAAATCGTTCTCGAGTGTTTCGATCTGTTGGAGCGCGTTGAACTGGTAGGGATAGACGACACGCGTAAGGTCGATTTTGATGGAGTAAGCCTTGAGGCAGTCATCATCGGATATTTCAAGGGAGGATGGCGCCTTGAGTGAAACACTGTTGTTTTCGTCCAAGAGAGCGACTCGGGTGCAGCGCACTTTGAGGGAGTGGTCATTGAGCGTTTTGATGAAATCATTTGCCATGCACGTGATTTTTCCGTTGTTGCTGTGGAGAGCGGCGCTGATGCATTCGGCGACGTCATCAGGGTGAAGTTTGGCGGCTGACTTGATGATGAAAGTGAGCGTTCTTTCGCATATTTCTGATTGTTTTAAGCTCAGATTCTGCGTGAGCTGTTTGAGCTGCCTAGTTGGCATGCGCTCCGTCTTAGAATTGGGTTCTGGCTTTTGCTGCGGCACAGGGATATCCTTGAGCAATTTCAGCAGAGATTTCGAAATTGCGATTGGCTTGCCTGCGGCTGCGCTTGCGCTGCCTGCTTGGGAAACCGCACCTGAGGGCTTGCCTGCTTGGATTTGGTTCATTGACTTTCCCCGTTATCGGTTTCAGATTTTGGATCCTTGAAGCAACCCAGAACCCTCTCCGCATGGTCTCGGATGGAAGAGCACTCGAGATTATTCATGGCAAAGTTGTAGATTTCCTTCGCAAGCTGCGGCGGAAGGAGCAGCGCCAGCCTAAGCGCGAGTTCGCGGATGGCCTCGTCCTCAAGCTTGAGGGCCGCCTTTATCAGCTCGGTTTGGTCCTCTTTTTTGAGAGTCGGGATTATCCTGACTGCCTGGATGCGGTTTTTTCCAGCATGGGTGTTTTCCAATGCTGCGGCCAGCGGCTTGCTCCTTAGTTCGGATGATAGCTGGAGGATGATGTCCACGCATCTGCTGAACCCTGGAACGTCACGGATTTGCTTTGAGGCAACTGCCAATATCTCAAGCTGGCTTTCGAAGGGCAGGAGCATGGCCACATCCAATTCCCTGCCCGAGTCAAAACCGAAGGACTGGTTGCGATGGCCATTGAAACTGCCGATAATGAGGGATTCGACGATGGCTTTCAGCTTTTCCCCTTCGCCATCCGGAAGCTGTGCTGATAGCTCAAGCGCCCCTTCAATTATGTCATAGCCGCAGTGGCGGATGGCCTTTTCAAGAAGATTGGGCCAGTGCTTTTTGTCAAGCTTGGAAATATGGTTGAATGCGACATGAAGCACTTTCTGGTCATTGTATCTCTTAAATACGAGCTCAATAAGATCGGGCTGCCATTCGCTTGGAAAGGTTGAAATGAGCTCTGTCGTGGCTATCTCCACTTCCAGGCTTATCCAGCCTTTACTATGCTTGAACATCATTATTTGCCTTCGCTCCTCGTTCGGAAGATTCTTTGCCAAGTCAAGCGCCATCAGCATGGCGTTTATGCTGGGGCTTGCGATCGCGAGCATGCAAATCTCGCGGATGTCGTCCTTGTGCAGCGTTTCCCTGTTTTTAATTATCTCATCAACTAGCACGTTGACTCCCTTTGTCGGGTTTTCCCCGCGCAGGCCGGAAAGAAGCTGCCCAAGCTCGCTAGGCGGCATGCGCTCTTTTGCCACATCCGGATCAACCGGCTTGCGCACGGGCTCAGGGACATCCTTGAGCTTATCTAGCATGGATTGTGGGATTGCGGTTGGCTTGTTTGCAATGGGGCTGGCGCTGCTTGCACCGGCTGCGCCGCCGCCCGGAACGGAATCTTTTGCGCGATGGGTTGTGAAATTCATGGCTCCACTTATGAGAACAGGCTTCTGGAGAATGCGCTTGCGCTAATCCGGAAGAATCTGGAATTTGAGGCTGCCTGGTAGATTTTTTTTGAGATGTCCTTTGGCAATGCGTTTGCGAGCTGAAGCGCGTTTGCCTGGATTTCGTAGTAATCGCTTTCGAATGCGGCTTTGATGCAGTCTGCTTGGAGGCTTTCCGGAAGCTTTTTGATTGGGTCGAATGCGCCAGATTGGACGTCGGGGTGCCTGCTGCTGAAGGCTGACTTGATGCAAACAGCCTGTAAGTCCGGCGGAAGATTATCAATCTGGCTGACTGCGTATTTCCGGGTTGAATCAAATACACTGTTGAATGCGGATTTAATTGTGTCGGTTGCAATCGCGTGGAGCTTTGGGCGGAGGCTTTCAGGAAGCTCTTTGATGGCGTAGATGTCTGAAAGCCGCTTTTCGCAATCGACGCTCTCCATTGAGGCCTTGATTGCGTCGGCTGCAATTTGATAGAGCTCTGCATGGAAGCTTTCGGGAAGCTCTTTGATTGCCCTGACTGTCAAATGCCGGTCAAGATTGGATTCGCTTTTTAGGATGACTTTGATATTTTCGCTTGCGAGCAGGTATAGCTCCGGCCAGAATCCTTCTGGAAGCTCTTTGATAAGGGAAGCGGCTTCGATCCTGGACGCATACTTGCTGCCGAAGAAGCTCTTGATCGAGTCAGATGCGAGCTGGTGGAGCACGTGCTGGAGGCTTTCAGGGAGCTCTTTGATGAAAGGGATTGCATCCATTCGGGATCGGTAGGAATCGCTTCCAAGGTCGTTTTTGATGGTGTCTGCCGCGATTTGATAAAGTTCCGGCTGAGACTCTTCCGGGGCTCCTTTGATAAGAAGAATCACTTTGTGCCGAGTGTAATCGAAGCCGATTCGAAGTGAAGACTTGATGTATGCTGCTTGAAGGTCTCCTGGAAGTTCAGGGATTAATGAGACGGCTGTGTCTTGGATGGTTTTGTATTCTTCTTTAAGGGTTGGCTCTATCACGCGGGTTGCGATTTCGCGGATGTCCGGTCGGATGCTTTCGGGAAGCTCTTTGACGAACGGAATCGCCTGAAGCACTGTGTCCAAGGAGCCATCAAGCGCGGCTAAGATGGGATTGGCTGCAAGCTGGTAGAGCTTTGGGCGGAGGCTTTCAGGAAGTGTGTTGATGAGAGTGACTGCCTTGATCTGAACGTCAACATAGCCGCTTTGGAGGGCAAACTGGATGCATTCGGCTGTATCTTCAGGGTGCATCTTGCACTCTATGCGCTCAAGAGAATTGAGAATCCATAGCGCAGAGTTGTGCTTGGCCTCAACCATTTCGAATTTGGAACGTGACCATTTGCCTCCATACAGGGGCGGGTTCAGCGCCTGTTTGAATTTTTTAAGCTGCCCATATGACATTCGCTCTTTCGTGGGCTCTGGGTCGGGCTTGTGCTGTGGAGCAGGGATATCCTTGAGCTTGTTTAGAATGCTTTTTGGGATGGGCATTTTTTCCGGAATGACTGCACTGCTTGCGCTGGCTGAGCCGCCTCCACCTACCGATGTTTTGTTGAAGTAGCGCATCATGCCGCCCCCTATCCGTAACCGCCAAATAATGTTTTGGAAATAGATGCCATCCATATGACGATGGAGAACTGATGTTTGAGTTCTGGCGGAAGGTCTTTTATGATTTGGACAGCTAAGTGGCGCATGTAGCCATCTTTTTGTTTCAGTGCTGCCCTGATTAAGTCGGGCCTGAATTCTAGCGGCATGTCTTTTATGAGATTAATAGTGGAGCATGTTAGGTTGGCTTTGATTATTTCGCTTACCTGTTTGTAGAGTTCTGGTTGGTATCTTACAGGCATATTGTTTATGAGCCGAATGACTGCAGAGCAGGCATTTTGACCTATATTTTTCAGGGCATGTGTGATTAGATCTGGCTGGAGTTCTACAGGTAGTTCTTTTATGAGCGGGATGGCTGCGTGGCAGACGTCATTAGATTTTTTGCCCAGTGCGGCTTTGATTAGATCGGATTGGAGTTCTGCTGGTAGTTCTTTTATGATGTTAACTGCTTGGATGTAGATGTTTTGGTCATGGTCATTCAAGGCGGGTTTGATTATTTTGCCTGCCATTTCATAAAGTTCTCGTTGATGGTTTTCAGGCGCGTATTGTATGAGAAGGATTGTTTCGAGGCGGATGGTTTCACGATGGTTTTCCATAGCCAAAGCGACTTTCAATGCCGTTTTGATTGTTTTGCCCACCATCTCATGAAGTTCTCGCTGATAGTCTTCAGGCAGTTCTTTTATGAGTTTGACGGCTGCGAGGCGGACTTTTCCTTCAGGGTTATTTAGGATGGCTCTGAATAGGTCATGCAGGTCAGCTGGATGCAGCTTCGGCGCGTTTTCTATTAAGAACCCCAAGTATCCCTTAATCACATCGCTTGGTTGGGAAGAGAGGTCCGCTTTGAGCGAATCAAGGCTCTCTTTAGACATTCTCTCCATTGCGGGATCGGCAACTGACTTTTTCACAGGGTCTGAGACGTTTTTGAGATGGTCCAGCAAGGATTGCGGAATCGCGGATGTCTTGCCTCCGGTGCCTCCGCCGCCTGTTGAATTTTTGTCGAAATGCCTGTGTTGGAATGCGCTCATGGGTTCACCGCTGTCATTTTCCTCATTCCTGCCTGAACATGACTTTTGACTGGAATTCGCACGCCTTCGCGTTCCCGCCTGCGTCAAAGTAAATTGTGTCGCCGCTTTGCGCGGGGCAGAATCCTGACTGGAAATCGGATTCGTAGTGCTGCGAGATGACCGGGCAGACAATTTTGCCGTTTTTCACCACGTGGGGCGAATAGACGCCGATGCCTGCCGCGCGCTGCGCTGCCGAGAAAACAGATATCGAGAATATCTCTTCGGGCAGAAGCGGGGTTGCGTTTGAGCCTTTGACCGGGATGTATATCCCTATGTCCAGCGGGAGCTTCAGGCTGCGCGCTATTTCTGCAACGGATGAGAGCTGCGGCATGTTCTCGCGGCATGCCGTGAAGACTATGCAAAGCTTTTTTGGGAATTCTTTTGCGAAGCGCGAAATGTTGGAGAGCACTTTCTCAAAATCGTCCCTGCCAGTCATTTGCTTGAATGCCTCTGCCGAGCCTGCCGGAAGGTTGACCTGCATGCTGAAAAGCTCGGGGTGCGCCCTTGCGGCAGTAATCATCGATTGCTTCCAGATGTGCGCGCCTGTCGAGATGTTCACTTCCCTGCCCTCTGAAAAGCAGAGATTCATCATTTTGACAAGGTCGCGGTGCAAGAGCGGCTCGCCCCCGCCTATTTCCACCCGCTTTGCCTGCGGAAGGGAATCAAGAATCCTGCTGAATTGGGAAAGCGACATGGTGCGGTTGAGCGGGCGGTTTATTGCGTTGTAGCAGAATATGCAGTGCCGGGGGCATTTGTCGTTGATGTCGATCGTCACGGCTGATGCCTTGCTTGACGCCTGTGTTTGCGGGGCTGCTTTTGGGGCAATCTGGGCATGCGCCATTTTAGCCTGACCTCCATGTTGGATTGTCGCTCAATGCCTCCAGGTTGTATTCGCTTCCTGCCGAGCCCTTTATCACCACGTAAGCGAACTGGGCGCCCATCTTGTCGCCAAGCGCCGGAAGCGCCTGTTCCCAGCGGGCACTGTCAGCTATGCTGCCGCCGACCGCAGAGATTATCTCTTTTGATATTCCAAGGATTTTGTTTGGGCGCTCGGGAAGATAGAGGCCGCAGCTTGCGACCGCGCCGTCCTGTTCAGCCGAGAAAAGCAGCCTATAGGAGAACTTCAGGTCTTCCCCGCCGGCAACAGCGATTATGCTGCCCTGCTCGACGCGCTCGAGGTTGGTCTTTCCTGAAAATGCCGAAGGGTCGGCTGAAGAGGGCTTTTGCTCGCCGAATTCAATCAGCTGGAGCGCAGACATCTGGGACGCCCCCTCGCAGGAGTTGTCGATTTTCACCTCGCCAATCCAAACGGGCTTGCCCTCGCCGTTCTTTTCCTGCCGCGGGGAAAGCGAGTCGCCGAATTCTGCCTTCAGGCTTGAATATGAGTATTCAGAGGGCATGTTGAATTCCAGGCGCGAGTAGCCCAGCTCCTTTGCGATTTCAACCGCCTTCAAAAGCTGCTTGACCCCTGCTTCGCCCTCGTCAGGGTGCCAGTCGAGGCGGAGAGTTATCTTGTCCGTCGATTCCATGGGCGAAAGCGTGTTGTCGCCTGAGAGGAGCACCAGGAGCCTTCCAAGGAACTCAAGCGGGATGTTTGCTATTGCGCCGTAGAATGGAAGTATGAAATTCTCGCTTGCCCTGGCCTGCTCATTCTCCTCCAGCATGCATTTTAACACCTGGAAGATGTGGAACGGGTCCTGCCTTCCGCTGACGCCGCCGTGCAGATAATGATAGGAAAGCATGCGGATGCTTGAAGCGAAATCCCTTCCGCAGTCATCCGCGCCCTTGCCGAGCCACCAGCCGTCCTGCCTCGGGTCGTATGAGAGAAGCGCGGGCTGGCCCGTGTCCCCGACTTGAGCGCAGAGCTTTTCAAGAAAGGGAAGCGCAATCCTGTCGTCCTGCGCGGATTTCACGAAGCCTGCGGCTGTTGCGACCGCGAGCTGGTAGTCCTTTGCGTTTTGGGGGGAGATTATTCCTTCGTCTATGACTTTGGCGCGAAGGCCGCGCATTACTGCGAGCTCTTTTGCAAGCTCGCTTCGCGAGTCATTGACGGTCATTTTCAGCATTGTCATTTTTCACACCTTAAGGCACGATTGGTATTCTCTTTTCTGGATCGGAAATGTAGTTGGTGTTGATGCGCGACACGATGACGTTGCGCTCGTCAGAATCAAGCGGCCTGCCGCGCTTTTCCTCGATTTCGCCAAATACGCGGTCAAGCGTGTCTTTTGCCTTGGGGTAATCCGAGAACATCTCGTCTCTCTTCTCGCGCACTTCCTTGATTGTCGCGGTTTCAGGGATTGCGAAGTTCCGCTCCTCCCAGTGGCTCCCCATGTCGCAGCGGATGGTCTGCTTGCCCATCCTTATCTCCGCAGATGTGACTGTCTTTTCGACTGTGCGGGTGACGAAGTGCCCGACCTCGTCCAGGTCAAGCTTTTGTATTTCCGCGATGCTCTTACCCATCATGACCGCTGCCACTGCCTTCATGTGCTGCTGTATTTCTTTGTCATCCAGGAACAGCGAGTCTTTCACCTCTGCCGTTTGGTTTGCGGCTATGCCCGAGTGGATGCGGTAGGAGTTCTGCGCCATTGCCGAAAGCATGGAAGCCGGAACTGAAACATCGCCGCTAAGCACCACGTTCTCAAGCTCGGGCGAAAGCGTGTCTTTGTAGAACTGCGAAATCATCTTCATCGCCACAAGCGGGCCGACCGAAGTCTCGCCAGGCTCAGTCATTGCTGAAAAAAGAGCCTGGGGCACCGTGATGACTTTCTGCCCCGCGGGGTAGACCAGGGTGACTTCTATCTCGCCTGGCTTGAGAGCTGGCCTTGGCTGCTCCACAAGCGGTGCCTCGCGGACTGCCTGTATCTGCCCTGGCCTGCCATTTGCGCTGTTTCCGTTTCCCTTGATTGTCGCTTTCATCAAAATCACCTTAGTCGCTGTAGCCGAGCACCTGTGCGATGCGCGCCGTGTCGTCGCCGACCAGTTTTCGTATAGACTCGTAGTCCCGCGTGTCTGCAGCCATCTGAGTGGTGGATATCATTTGAATTAGCCTCTCAGTTGTAGGCGTTTTGCCGAAGTTCGTGAAGGTGGCAATCGCGTCCTTGATCAAGCGGGGCGTGATCCTGTCGCCTCCTGCCTCGATGACCATGTCTGGGTTGATGCTGCATCCAGCGGGAGTGTAGTTCGCTATGATTTCAGAAAGCGATTTGTTATCTGGCCGGGGGATGTAGAGCTTGGTGAACCTGCTTAGTATGTCGTCGCCCCAGTACGAGGGGTCGTTGCCCGTCATTATGACCATCACACCAGGTATCTTTTCAGAGGTGTTCGCCTTGAGCACGCTCATCCAGCCTTCAGAGTATGGGTTCTGGCGATCCAGGCCGTCCCCCTCGTCTATGATAAGCAGGCATGGCGCAAGCGCCTTTGCGGCAGTGAAAAGTTGCGCCACCTTTTTCCCCGACTCCCCGACGTATTTGTCGATGATGTTCGAAGGGTTGACGATTATGGTGTTGTAGCCCAGTTCGCCTCCAAGCGCGAGCGCAATGAATGTCTTGCCTGAGCCGGGCGGGCCGTAGAGTATAACATTTGCTCCGTTGTCTATCCTAAGCCCCATGCTTTGAAGCACTTTTTTCTGCTGCTCGATGTAGCCGCCCGCCACGTCCTTAAGCCGCTCTTTTGGCTCTATGAATGGCATGCTGGCGATTGCCGAGGGGTGCGCGAACTTGAATGCCGCATCGATTATCCCGTTTGTCATCTTTTTCTCAAAGACAAGAAACTCGCTTTCCGACTTCTTCCGTATGAAATAGGAAACCGGCGCCTCCTCAGACTTGCCCGCATTCCTCTTGCCAAAAAGCGTGAAGTCGCTTTTGTCCTTGGAAAAATCGCCTTCCTGCTTGGCGATTTTGTCGGCAACATCTGGTGCTACCTCCAAGCCCTTCTCCCTCTTCAGGCGCTCGAGGACTTCCTGCATGCTCTTGCTGATGAAAAGCTGCGCGCCGTCCTTGTAGTGCTCGGCTTTGCTGGTCTCCATTACTGAAAGCTGAATGAGCCCGAGAAGGTCGGCCGGCGTATATGCATAGGATATCGAAGCTGCGTGCTTGATGTTGTCTGCCTCCCATTTGACAGGCAGCGTCTTGTCGGAAAGAAGCGCCTGCATCACTTTTTCGCGCCCGATGAGCGTTGGCGGGAAAATCTCCACTTGTATTCCGCCGCGCGGCGCGCGCATGAATGCCTCGTCGCAGTCTTCCTTGAACCTGTTTGAGGTGTAGAATGTGAATACGCCCGTGTTCTCAGTGGATTCTGATTCTGTTAGAAGAGCTGCAAGGATTGCCGCCTTGTTCTCGCTCGTGGTGCCTGAAGAGCGCTTGCCCAATGCGTCAATCTCGTTTATCGAAATGAGCACCGGCCGGTTTTTCTCCTTTACGTACGCGCGCGCTTGTTTGTATGCTTCGCGGACCTCGTCCGGATTTGCAAAGAGCGGGACTTTCAGGCGGTCTCCGCCTGTTTGCTCGGCCAGATAATCGACCATGCTGGTCTTGCCCACTCCGGGCGCGCCGTAGAGGAAAACGCCGAAAAAGCCGTGCTCGCCAAGGTCGCGATAGTTCCTTATGCCCTTTATTATCGTTTCGACTACTGGCTTATAGCGCGAGTCGAGGAAGTATCTGGCGGTCGCGACTTGCTTTATCTCTGAGTTCGTAGGTTTAACAAGCTGCATATTCCACACCTCTTAATTCATCTAATTACATATCGAATAACTGCTGTAATTTGTTGTTTTCTGTGTGGAACAGTATATAAACTTATGGGTTGTAGAAAGTGAATTCTAGTGCAGGATTAACATTAAAAAAACGCTCTGAGCCAGAGGTGTTTTTGGAAGCAGCGGGAAGAAGACGATTACTTCTTTTCTTCGATTTTCTTCCTGCCCCTATTGGTTGCGGTTGCGCTGCAACTTAGGTCTGAAATAATCAGAACCGTCCTCCATTGGATATCGGGCGGTGGTCATAGAAATTTCTTGAAGCTCTTTTCGAGCTATTATCGAGGGTGCTGTCTAACATTTTTTTGGATGCGAGTTTGTGAAGATCTGTTCTATATTCTTGAGGAAGGGTATCAATGACTAGATTTAAGCCCCACCAGAGTGGTTCGTACTTTTTGTTCTTGAAGGCGGCTTTGATATTTTCAGCCGCGAGTTTGTGAAGCTCTGGCTGATATTTTTGAGGAAGGGTATTAATGGGAACGATTGTTTCAATGTCGTAGTGGTTTATGAGATTCGCTTTGATGATTTCGGCTGCGAGTTTGTGAAGCTCTGGCTGGTATTTATCAGGAAGGACATTGATGAAGGGAATTGCTTCGACTTGGGCGTGGACGTAACCGCAATCACTATTAAGGATGGTTTTGATGCAGTCTGCGAGGTCATCTGGGTGCCAATTACAAGCATCTTTAAGTACCTCTTCACATTTTTCTAAACCGGAACATATGTTTTGTTTGATCAGCCCAAGCTTCACGACTGACATGCGCTCTATGAATATAATTTGTTTTACCTCCTTTCGAATCGGCTCTGGCGCCTCTTTATGTTTGTCAAGAAGACATTGGGGGATCGACTGGGCGCCGGTTGAAGTTGAACTGCTTGCAACGGAATTTCTTTTGGAACGCATTGATGAAAACGGCCACATTGTTTCATCTCGTTTTTGCCCTAAACAGACTATGTCGAACTGCTCAACCCTCATATTTTTACGTTAATAGTTATCTGTGTCAAATATTATAAAAACATACACTATAGATTCAAAAAAGTCAATTCTTGCAAATAATCACCATTAAGATGATTTTGAAGGGAGGAACTGCCTTGAATTATTCTGAATAGGTTCGACTTGCGGCTATTTCTTCCTGCTGCGCGCGTCATCCACAATCGCAAGCCAGGAGTCGCCTATTTTTGTCAGGTAGTTGCCGAATGTCTTTGAGAGCGTGATTGACATTGGGCGGAATTTGCGCTTGCTCTCAAGCGCGATCAGTGTTTGCCGCTCCACTTTTATCATGCCGATTCTGCGCAGGCGGGGGAGCACGCGGTTGTAGAAGGTAGCTTTTGAAATGCCGTTTTGCGAGACAAAATGCCCGATGTCCTCGCCCGAGAGAACGCTTCTTTCCAGCAGAAGCTTGAGGAATGAAAGCGCAATTTCGTTGTACTTTTGCTGGAAGCGTTTGGGGAAAACGAAGTTTGCCACTTCTTCGAGGTTCCAGGTGTTCCGCGTGAGATTTTCATTCCCGTCCTGAAATGCGCGAAGCTCAGGGGAATTGAACGGCGGGAGGAAAAGTGAGTCTTTTGATGGGATTCCTCTGGATGCTATCGTGTGTGCGTCTGGTTCTGCCTCGCCTTTGGCTTTCTTAGTGGAGATGGTGCTTTCTTCTTCCTGCTCATCTTTTTCAGCGTGAGATTCAATTGTCTCGTCTTCTGTTTCATCGACGGCTTCGCTTTCCTTTTCTTCGTCTGCCATGTGAAAAGATGCGCGCGCGGAGTTTTTATAGGTTACTTAAGTGGTAAACCGGTGGAGGAACTTGTTTGTGGCTCAGGAGTTGCCCGCCATTTCTTCCTTGACAATGCCTAGAAGCTTGTCATAAGTGTCCCGAAGCGCGATGCTCTCGGGGTCTGTCTTGGCATTGAAGTCCGAGATTTGTTTTGCGACTTTTTCCCTTGTTTTGTCATCGAGTTGTTCTATGCTTGAAATCATGTGCAGCATTGCCAAACGGGTGAGTTGGGCTGTTGCGGCTGCTTGCGAATAGTCCGGAGCAGGCAGGCTTTTCAGCTCTTCTTTTTTTTCAGGGAGAGCGTGGATTAGTATCTTTTTCGCCTCCTTGAAAAGAAGGGGAGAATCGCTTTTGAGCGCGTTTGTCAGCTCACGGGATACAATGGTGCGGAGCATGATGTAGCCCATCGGGTTGTCCTCAGGTGTGAGATTGAGCGCCTGTTCCGCAACGCGAAGCTTCAGAAGGCGAAAGCCTTCCTCCTGCTTAAGCTCAAGATGGTGCTTGTAGAGCTCAAAGGCAGCCACTGCTTCAGGGGGCTTGCCACTTGTGTTGAAAAATTCCACGCCCTTGGCAATGCTGCCTATCCTAAATGGGGCAAGCTTGGAATCGAGGAAGCATAGGTAGAGCGACCGCCTCTCGCGGGAAGGGTATTTTTCTATCAGCTTCACCGCTTCGAAAAGGGTCTTGAAGCCGTATTCCTTGTCCCAGAAATATTCGTCGGAATCTTCCTTTGGGCTGCCAAGCTCGCCATCTGAGGCGATGCCCAGCATGGAAAAGCTCGTCGAAGGGAGGCCATAAGCCATCAGTATGTCCAGGCGGGTGTTGTGCAAAGGGTCGTCGAAAACCTTCATGTGCGCAGACACTGCCTGGAACATGAGGTAGCCTTGCGCAGGAGGCTGCAGCGCAAGAATGGTTTTGATGGCTTCAAGCTTCCTGGAAGATTCTTTTTCCTCAAGCGCCTTTTCAAGCACAGCCGCCACTTTTGGCATCAGCGCTTCGGGAATTGGCTTTTTGTTTGAATACTCTTCGATTGCCCTCAACACATGGCCGGAGAATATTGATGCTGAATCTTCATCAAGAACAAGGGAAAATATCCTCTGATGGTATTTTTCAGGGAATTCGCCCCTGCTTAGGTGAAGAGACCACGACATTTCATGGGCAAGGGCTTTCTGCCCGCCGTCTTTTGCCAAACCCTCCAGCCTCTTGATTGTCTTTTCAGAATAGGCGTCCCGCAGCCTGACCTGCTTGCCTGTGCAGCTGTCAATATGCTTTTCCGGCAGGCTGCTTAGCAATCCCGTAAGCCCGGTCAGGTAGCGCACGAAGTTTTCTGAGCCAATAAACCTGTCGATTATCTCAAGCTGCTTTGCTATTGGAAGCGTGCGAGCGGAATAGAATGCTGTGCCAACCGCCTCTGCATGGCTCGACTGCCCATTCGGGGGCGCTGTAACGAAGTCTGCGAAGAATTGGGCGCGGAAATCGTCAGGAAGCTTTTCGGTGAGTTCCACTATGCGCTTTTCGGCAAATGCGAATGTAGCGTATTTCATAGCAAACTTGAAGAGATTCAGTCTCCGCTCCAAAGGCAATGGGGTCGAGGATTCGAGAAGCCTGCCAAACTCGCCTGGCTTGCCAAATCCTTCGTATGTATTTGCATGGAGAGTCAGCATGTCTGCAAGCTTGGACAGGCGCTCGCGCATCCCATGCGGAAGTCCATCGACAAGCGAGAAATCCTGGGAAATTATGCGAAGGGAAAGAAGATCGTTGCCCTCGCGGAGGGCGGATTCAAGCATGGCTGCGTCGGCCTTGCATGGGAAAAAGAATTGGAAGCCATACGCCCTTGACGCAATCCCGGCTACGCTGCTTTTTGAGGCAAGGGCTGCGATTTGCGAAAGATATTCATGCGGAATGGAAGAAAACCGCTCGTCGATTGAGGAAATGCTGTCCTGATTTTTTTCGAAATGCGCAACCGCAAGCGCTGCAAATTCATCCGGGGCGCGCAAATCCAGATGGCTGATAAGGATGGAAAATGCCTCGTTTCCGACAAACTTACTGTTGCACGTGAGCGCCGTCATCAGCGTTTTGGAGTCCAGGTCATGGGGCATTTCGCCGATTGACTCTTCTATCTTCACGCGAACTCCACCAAGATTGCTGGAAAGGGCGATTAGGAAAAGCTGCCACCTGTCAATCCTGTTGAGCTTATCTGCGTTCTTCAGGAGAAAATGCTCGCCTAATTCCGCAACTTTCTTTTCGGAGGACAGGAGGGTATTTTTTATGCCATCAAACTGTTCGCCAGTGAGGCGCGCCACATCATGCGGCTTGACTGGCTTTTTTGTCGGCTCAGGGATTTGCGCAAGGAGGGCAAGGAATGATTTTGGGATTGAGAATTGGCTTGCAGTGAGCTTGCCGCCTTTGGCGCCTGCGCTGCCGCTCTCGCCGGCTGGACCGCCCGTTACGGAATCCTTTGCACGATGGATTGCACTCATGTTGCGGCCTCCTTATCGCCCTTCACGAACAATACTTTTGCGTGCCACCAGAAATGGGCGGTGTTTGCCTTTTGCCGAATTTCCCTGAAAGGCGAATGCCGCGCAAGCTCGAGATAGTCATGCCTCTCGGAGAAGGGCATCATGAGGGCAAGCCTCAATGCCGTTTCCTGGTCGTCGGAGTCGTCGCTCTCGAACCGTTTGCTAAAAGGAAC
>Ga0247842_10004620_pt1 | contig 17040 bp, 17 predicted proteins | sample LaCruzMarch2015__3_FD_192411 | JGI IMG/M metagenome (GOLD analysis project Ga0247842, IMG submission 192411) | Freshwater microbial communities from meromictic Lake La Cruz, Castile-La Mancha, Spain - LaCruzMarch2015_19m | ecosystem: Environmental > Aquatic > Freshwater > Lake | place: Spain...
CTGACGTTCCGCACTTCTCGCAATCGATATACGCCCCCACCTCAAGTGGCGCCTGCATCGGTGTAGACGCTCGCCGGCACGTGCAGCAGCTCGAGCACCTGCCGCTGTAGCGGCGTGAGCTGCGGCTCGAAGCGCTGCACGACCTGGCCCTCGCTGATCAGCTCATGGCGCTGCACGTCGCGGAAGATCTCGAGGATGCGCGGAGCGCTCGGGCAGGGGCAGTCGCGGAGCTCGGGGTAGAGCGGGATGCCGGGTAGGCCGGCGGCCTTCATCGCGGTGCGGATCTCACGTTCGATGAGCGCCTCGGCGAGCATCGCGAAGAAGTGGCAGAGCAGCAGCGCCTCGATGCGCTGCGGCGTCTGCAGGCAGACGGGCGCCACCTCCTGGGGACCTTTGAGCAGGTGGTGGCGCCGTTCGAGGTGGGGCTGATAGCGGTAGGCGGCGAGCACCTCGGCGGGGGTCATGGCGGCGTCGTTGGTGATCAGCGGAAAGCAGCCATCGGTCGCGGCGTCGTAGGCCACGGCCTCAGCGCGCATCGCGGCGCTGACCGTGAAGACCGGCTTCTCGCTGCGCCGGTAGCGGGTCTCGCTGCCCGGCCGGCCGCGGCGCTCCTGGCGGAAGGCCACGGCGCTGCTCTCGTTGATCGTGAAGCCCACCCAGCGCGTAGCCCCGGCCGCAGCCAGCGCCGCCGCGGCGGCCTCCTCGGCGGCGACCCTGGTCTTCAGGCGCGTCTTCGGCCCGGCGAGGCGGGTCGCTACCGCATCGATTGCGGCCAGCCCCGCCTCGATGCGCGCCGCGCGGCTGGCGGCGTCCCGCGCCGCTTTGCCGCTTGAGTGCACCCAGATCACGCGGTAGCCATCGACTGAGGGCGCGGGTGCCTCGAAGGTGCGCCAGATCCGCTCGGGATCACCGGACCGTCCGCCGGGACGCCGAAGCGCTTCCCGCCAGGCGGGGGCGTGGCTCTGCGCCCAGTCCCGGAACCAGGTGTCCTCGCGGCGCCCATGCGGCACGACGGTGACGAAGCGCCCGCCATGGCTGGCGATGTGACCCATGGCCTCTTTCGAGCAGAGCTTGCTGTCGGCCACGTAGAGGAAGTCCGCGTGGCCGACGAGGGCGCGCAGCTCCTCCCAGGTAGGGATGTGCGTCACGTCGTCGGGGGTATTGCCGTCGGCCACCCGGCAGGCGATCGGCGCCGCCCCGTCAGACGACACGGTGAGGATGAAGAGCAGCTGCTTGAGGTCGGGGCGGAAGTCCTTGTTGTGGCCGCGGCGGATGGCCACGGTCGCCTTGCCTCCCCGCGGGCGCCCGTCCGCCTCGGCGTAGGAGCCGCTCACCGTGACTGTGGTCGAGTCGTTGTGCAGCTGCGCGAGCTCGACGCCGAGCTCGCGGATCACCCGCAGCACGATCCCGGTGATCAGGCTCGCCCGGTCTGCGTCGAAGAGCCGGTCGAGCGTGCGGCCCACGCGATCATCGTTGAGCACGGCCTCGTCGCCGGGCTCCAGGCCGAGCAGCGCCTGGTCATAGGGGGCCGCCCACTCAGCGAGCCCGTAGAGCGGGCGCCGGGCCACCAAGATGTTGCGCACCAGCAGCCCGATCACCGCCGCCGGCGCCAGGCGTAGGCGGGCATCGTCGCGGGGCAGGTAGCTCTGCAGACGCTCGGCGAGGCCCATGCGCTCAAGGAAGAAGCCCAGCAGCGGAAGCGCGCCCATGCGCTGGCTGCGCAGCGTGAACTGTCCTGGCGTCGCCTCTGTCATCACGGTCCTCCTAGACGTGCGTCACGGTTACCTGTCCCCACCCCTCGCGCCTTCTTCCTGAGCGATTCCTGCAGGCGGCTGTCGGTCAGCTCCTCCCGCGTCGCTGATGGCTCACGTTCCTTCTGGCGCTGCCGCAGTCGGCGCCTGATGGCAGTCCGGATCCTGCCGATCTCCCTGCTCGTCGAGCCTGTCCCCCCGCATGAGCGCGAGGTTGACCGCCGTGATGCGGTCCGCCACCTGCAGCAGGCGCTGATACTGCGCGACGCCCTTCTGCACGGCGCTCACCTGGCTCCTTGGCACGTAGCGCTGCGCCGGCCGGCCGTCGCTTCTCAGGGCCACGTAGGCCCGCGGCCCGTGGCGCCTGCCCTCGTGGCAGGCGCAGCCTCTGCGGCTGCACGTCGAGTAGCGCTCGAAGTAGGAGCCGTGGATGAGCAGGGAGAGCCGCGAGAGCTCCTCCAGCAACTTGCCTCTTTCCGCGCGCAGGGAGACGGCTTGTTCGTCAGAGAGAGTTGACATCTGCTGAGTATAGCATAGACTACAAATGCTATACAAGTCGGCTTCGAGGACGGCGCGCCGACGAGCGCCTGGGGAAACCGGCTCAGCTCGACGTCGAACTGGTCAGGCTCAGGTGCGCTGAGGTCAGGCCGGGGGGAGTGTCCGGGCAGCAAGGATCACCGGCCACGGAGCGGGGCGCCGCGTCGAGGCGCGGCTGAGCTCTACCGCCGATGGATCACCGACAGGCGTCGCCTTGAGGAGATGGTCGGCCAGATGGAGCAGTTCTCAGCGGCGGCCGCTGAGCTGCTCCTGCGTCAGGCGACCCCGCCGGGGCCGCCGGGGCAGCAAAGCGCCGAGCAGCACAGGTGGGGGGCTATATGGTCAGCGAGAAGTGCGGAACGTCAGTTGTAACGTTTCTCGACCCGCAGCGGGGGCGCGATCAGGCCGGTGGTGATGAGGTTGGTAGTTCCACCGCGATGCGCATGGGGGGCTTTGCCGCGCGTCCAGGAAGGATCGGCGGCGGCTCGCTCGCGGTCACGACGTCGGGCGCCGCCGGCTCGCTCGCGGTCACGACGTCGGGCGGCGCCGGCGGCTGAGAGACCTTGGGGAAGTGCGCGCCGATGGTCGCGCGCCGCAGTGACTCCCGGACCTCTGCGGGTGTGAGAATGGCTAGAACGTCCGCACAGCACGCACCCGGAAGGTGTTGTTCTTGAGGGTGGAGTTCCGGGCGCCGGCGCCGAACCATTCGTACCACGCTCTATCCGCACCGTCCTCGGAGGAGCTCCAGTACGCGACGGACTCGTCAAAACCGCCGATCTCTTCATGGTGAAGGTACAGCTGGTTCAGCTCGTCCCGGCTGGGCAGATACCAGTCGCCGTAGATTCCGCTGACGTAGTCTCCAGCCACACCTGCCGCGTAGGCGTCGCCCGCGCCATTCTGGGTGATGATATTGGTCGTGTTCGCGGCGCCGGTTCCCATTGCGGTAAGCGTCCCTCCTGGTACGAGGGAGCCCTGGAAGGCAGCGACCGCCCAGACGATCCCTGCGCTTTGGTCGGCTGTCGCAGCGATCAATCCGTGCAGCCCGGTTCCATCGATAAAGGCTATCGTGCCGCCCTGGTAGGCCTGGCCGATCACGAGCGCGACCGTCACCGTGACCGTGTAGGCCTGGGTGGAAGCGTCGGCGGCGGTGACGGTGTAGGTGACCGGGCTGGTGAAGTCGTTGGCCGTTGTCCCGCTGACCTGGGGAGCGCTACCGACCTCGACCGACGCTCCGCTCGTCGTGAAGGTCGCCACCAGGGCGCTGACGTCGGTGCTGTATGGGACGGTGAGGGCGATCGTGTGCAAGCTTTCATTGATCGCGCCGGTGACGGCCGGGGTGAGAAAGCTGAAGGCGGTGATGGCCTTCTCGGGGCTGGGCGCGACGACCGTGAACGTGAGGCTCTTGCTCCAGGCGCCGGGGCCGCGGGCGTTGCCGGCGCGGACCTTCCAGGTGAGAGTGACGTTCTCGGGCAGCGCCTTGCTGCTTGTCCACGAGCGCTTGCTGAGGCCGGTCTTCTTGAGCAGCAGCTTCTTGCCTTGGTAGACGCGCACCTCGTACCTGGTGGCGCCCTTCGCCTTGCTCCACGAGAAGGTCGGGGTGCTGGTGGCGATGGCGCCGTTGGGCGTGTTGGCGGTGGGTGTGCCCGGCGTCGTGGCGGCGCCCGCAGGCGCCGCGGCGGCGAAGAGGCAGCAGAGCATGAGCAGCGCCGTCAGCGCCGCGGCGCGGGGCGCGCGGCGCTCGCGGGACCTGCGGCGTCCGCCCGGCCGCTCCGTGGCATGCCTGGCAAAGCGTGCGTCCATGAGTCCCCCCTCCGGAAGCTCGCCGGCGGCATCGCCCGTCGGCACGTTACGCACACAGCGTACCCCTTGACACCGTCTCTGGACAACGTTGTCCATGGTGGGCTTGAGGCGACGGACGGCCTCTGGGAACTGATCGCCGGCGCGGCGCCATCCCCCTTGGCGGCGCCCAGGTGCGTCAGCTCAACGAGCCGCTGAGCGGGGCCGGCGCGGCGGCGCAACGAGCCGCTGAGCGGGGCCGGCGCGGCGGCGCAGCCGCCGTCTTCGCGCTCCTGCCTGCACGCACGCCCTCGCCGGACGGGTACGGGATGCGTCGCCTCGACCTTGCCGAGAGGCGGGTGATCAACGCGACCACGGGTACTACGGATCGCCGCACTCCGCGTCGTGGCGGCCCGACGGCCACTTCGCGTGCAGCGGGTGGGGGCCGCCGATGAGCCGTGGGGCGCCATCGCTTCGGCGAAGAGCGCGCCTTCCTGCGCGCCGTCGTGAAGGCCCTCATGGATCTGGAGACGGCGCGCGCCATGGATGTCGCCGACGTCAAGACTCAGAGGTCGGCGAGAGGCTTGTCCGGGAGGTGGTGGAGCAGGTCGACAGGCCGGCGCGGCTCCCGGAAAGCCGCCGTATCGTCCCCGAGCTCGAAGTGGTGGAACCTCCGCGGAGTGGTCATCGCAGTGGAGTCGAGCGCACGGCCGATTCTGCCGCCGCTTCAAGTCGGCCGCTGCAGTTGCCGATACAGTAGGGGCATGGAAGGGTTCCTGCCTGCGGAGGGGGCCGCACGTTTGCGCGGCACATGGTTTCCGCGTGCGGGGCCGCCGCGCAGCGGCTCATAGGGGCCCAGGGCGGCTCACTCAAGCAGCGCGACGTCCGGCGTTTCGTTCCGACAGGGAGGTACCGCATGCCATCGCTGGTGAAAGCCGCCGACAAGCCCGCCGCCCGCCGGCGCGCCTACAGGCTCCTCGTCCTGACGCTCGCCCTGCTCGGACTCGCCCTGGCGCTGCCGGCCGGCGTCTCGGCCTTCCGCTCCAGCGGCGGCGGCTGGGTCAGACAAGCCTGTCCGGGGGACCCCTGCCTCATTGGGGTCGATTTCATCGACGCCACCCACGGCTGGGCGGTGGGCCTGGACGGCGTCATCCTCGCCACCATAGACGGCGGCGCCACCTGGAGCGCGCAGAGCTCGGGGACCGACACGTGGCTCTGGGACGTCGCCTTCACCGACGCCACCCACGGCTGGGCGGTCGGGTACGTATTTGGGCCCGCGACGAGCGGCCTCATCCTCGTCACCACCGACGGCGGCACCACCTGGAGCAAGCAGTACTCGAAGGGCTCCGATCTCCGGGACGTCGCCTTCACCGACGCCACCCACGGCTGGGCGGTGGGCGGCGGCATTCTCGCCACCACGGACGGCGGCGCCACCTGGAAAGCGCAGAGCTCGGGGACCAGCAAGGACCTGTACTGCGTCGATTTCATCGACTCAACCCACGGCTGGGCGGCCGGCGAGAACGGCACCATCCGCGCCACCACGGACGGCGGCGCCACCTGGAAAGCGCAGACCTCGGGGACCAGCAAGGACCTGTACTGCGTCGATTTCACCGACGCCACCCACGGCTGGGCGGTGGGCGACCGCGGCGTCATCCTCGCCACCTCGAACGGCGGCGCCAGCTGGAGCCAGCAGGGCTCGAGGACCACCGCCTACCTCATGGACGTCGCCGCCGGCGACAGCAGTCACGTCTGGGCGGTCAGCCGCAGCGAGATGATCCTCGCCACCACGGACGGCGGCGGCACCTGGGGTGCGCAGAGCCCGGCTGGCGAGAGACACCTCTACGGCGTCGACTTCATCGACGCGACCCACGGCTGGGCCGTGGGCGGCGACGGCATCCTCGTCACCAGCGATGGCGGCGGACCCATCGTGAAGCCAGGCTACAAGATCGCGCCGCCGGACTTGCCGTCTCGCGTCCACGCCGGCGCCGTGAACAAGGCCGCTGGCGAAGTCTGGCCGGGGCTGCCGGCCGGGGGCCGCGTCAAGCTTCTCTGGGAGCACTTCTTCAGCGGTCACTGGGACACGATCCCAATGAATGCCAAGGTCATTCTCGCCCCCTCCATTGGGGGGAGCAAGTACGAAGTCAGGGTCAAGTTCAAGCCCGGCAAGTGGCGGGTCCGCGCCACGGCGATGGCAGGGAACACAGTGCTGGTGACCTCGACCGTGAGGAAGTTCACCGCGTACTGACCCCGGCGAGGTGGACGGGCGCGGGTGGGCGGGTGCGGATGGACGGGCGTGCGCGGCCGCGCGCCGCCGGGCGCCGCCGCCGCCGGCCGCCTCAGCGTCCGCGCTGCGCCGCCGGCAGCCCCAGCGGCAGGTTGACGAGGCTGCGGGCGGCGAGGCCTGCGGCCAGCGCCTTCAGCACGTCGAGCCACACGAACGGCGCCACGCCCGTGGCCAGCGCTGTGCCCAGGCTGAGGTGAAGCTGCGCCGCCAGCCACACGGCGCCGAGCGCGTAAATCGGCCAGCATGACCATCCCCGTCGCTCAGGCGCCGGTGAGCCACGAATGGGGCGCCCAGCGGATGCACCGCCGGCAGCGCTCCCGGCGGGCGCGCGGGGGCGGGCGCTCCCGGCGGGCGCGCCGGCGGCCGCGGCGACCCCGGCGGCCCCGGCGGCCCCGGCGCGGAGTAGTGCGAAAAGGGAAGATAAGGATCCTTGACTGTCGGGTCGCGCACGGCCGTTCGCAGGCTCGCTCGCCGGGGGGAAGATAAGGATTCGCCGGGATTCCTTATCTTCCCTCGCACTACTACCCCGCCGCGGCGGCTCCCACGGCTCCCGCGGTCGCCGCGCGGCGTGCGGCGCGCCATGTCCGCCTTCTCGCAGCGCCGATCCGGAGGCTGAACACGTTGCCGGACGGAAGAAGATGGTCATGTCGGCCTTGCCGAGAAGCGGGTGATCAACTCGCCCCGGGTACGACGGATCGCCGCACTCCGCGTCGTGGCGGCCCGACGGCCACTTCGCGTGCTGCGGGTGGTGGCTTGCCGATGAGCCGAGGGGCGCGATCGCGTTGGCAGTCCACAGATCCAGATCGTGAGCGCGGGCGGGTTGAGGTGCGCGGCATGCAGGCGCGGGCGCGGAGCGGCGAATGTACGAAGCGGCACATGCCTGATCGGCGGCTGCCTCGCAGCCGGGGCAAGTCCGCTGTCGTCGCTGCCGATAAGGGTAGGTGAGAACGAGAGGATTCGTACGCGCAGAGGAGGGGCCGTGAGATTCCGTCATGCCATCGTGGTAATGCTTGCTGGGCTCGTCCTGCTCTTGCTTCCCGGCGCCGCCCTCGGCTGGGCGAACGGCCCGAGCGGCCCAGACAGCCTCGGCACGCTCGACTGGGTGGTTGTCAGCGGCGGTGACTCCGCCGGCCGCATCACCGGCGCCGTGACCGGCGCCGGCGGCGAGCCGCAGCACTTGGACGTGGCCACGACGAATGGCGCCGGCGGCTACGACAGCGGGGTGCTTGCGGACGGCAGCTACATCGTCCACTTCCAGGCGACCGACTACCTCGAGCAGTTCTACAACGGCTTCGACGTGCCCTACGGGCATGGCTACAACCAGTACTACGCTCAAGCGACCAGGGTCCAGGTCACGGCCGGTCAGATCACGAGCGGCATCGATGGCCGGCTCACGCTCGCCGCGCCTCGCCAAGACACCGTCCCGCCGACCACGACCATCCACGGTGCCGACGATGCTTGGCACTCGGCGCTCGTCACTCTCACCCTGACTGCCGAAGACCCTGGCGCAGACGCCTCCGGCATCGCCTCCACCGAGTACAAGCTTGACGAGGGAGCGTGGACTCAGGGAAGTATCGTCACCGTACCGGCACCGCCCGAGACAAAGGTGACCCACCTCGTGCTGTATCGCTCGATGGACAAGGCGGGCAATCTCGAAGCTACGCAGACATGCTCGGTGAAGATCGATACTGTCCAGCCGGTCACCTCGGTTCAATCCAACGTTCAGGTGAATCAGGGTGAACAAGTGACCTTCAAGTACCGAGTCAGTGACTCGGGGCCAAGCGGCGCTCTGGGGAGCCCAAAGGCCAAAGTGAAGATCGTCATCAAGACACCAGGCCTGAAGGTCATGAAGCGCCTCAGCCCCGGCAGGCAAGCCACGAACACTCTTCTGCACTACACGTGGAAATGCAGCTTGAAACAGGGCGCCTACCGCTTCTACGTCTATGCCGCGGACCAAGCCGGCAATGCTCAGGCGAAGGTCGGCAGCGGGAAGCTGACCGTCAAGTAGTTCCCTCTGCTTCGCAGCTCAGAATGGCGGCCAGCGTTGCAGGCGACCAGATTGTTGCGTGCGGCCGTGCCCGGCCGGACGTTCTGTGCGTGTGGCCGCGGTTCGCGAAACGGTGGCAAGTCGCATGACAGAGCGCAGGCAGGGAAGCCCTCGCTGCAGCGTTGGCCCGCCGGTGCTTTCTGCTTCCCCAAGCTCAGGTCTGTCAGCCCGATGCCGACCAGGCAGCCTGTCAGCGAGCGGTCACCGTGAACGAGCCGGGGCTGGTGCCCCAGCTGCTCCAGGCGCCGCTGCCCGCCGTGGGCCGGTAGGCGACGACGGCGCGGTAGTCGTTGCCGGCGGGGACGTCGAGGGTGAGGTAGGTGAGGAAGCGGCTGGCGCCGCGCGCGGCCACGATCTTGCCGAAGTACCAGCTGTCGGTACCGCGGCGCAGCCAGACGCCGAACTGACCGGTGGCGGCCGCCTGGTCGGTCCCACGGCGACAGCGCTCCTCGAGCGGATCAGGCGTCGCAGCAAATCGTGTGCGCGTACGCATCTGAGTCTGGAATCGGCCTCTGCTGCGCGGCTGTCACCCTCGGGTCGGCAGTTGTCTGGGCAGCGGCAGGCGCGGCCTGGGGCCGGCCGAGGTCAGGGGCCGCGCTGAGGCGCGGGAAGACCCGGAGGCACGTATGCCAAGCTGTGGGAGGAGAGCTGGCCGGACCTCGTGACGGTGTCGATGCTTGCAACGCGGCCCAGACAGGGGGATACTACGAGTACTCCTCCCCGCCGCTCGGGTCCGCCCGGGTTGGCGGGGCTATTTGTTGGGGCAGGCGTCTGCGAGGTGAGACGTGCAGAGAGTCGTCGTCTTCCTGGACTATCGGAACGTGTACCACGGGGCTCGGCGTGCGTTCTTCGCCGGACAAGCCTCGAAACGCCTCGGCCACGTCAACGCCCTGGCCCTTGGTCAGCTCATCGCCTCCCGAGGCCCGCAGGGGTCGCACCGCGTCCTCCAGCAGGTGCGCATCTACAGAGGCATGCCGGTCGCCGCAATGGATCCCAGGGGTCACGCGGCCGCCTGGCGCCAGCAGGAGGCCCAGATCGCCGACAAGAACGCGCAGCGCGAGCTGGAGAAGGTCATCTGTGACGAGTATGGGTACTTCGGCTACCGCGTCGTCCAGCACTGCGACCGGCCGCTCCGCTATCCACCTGACTACCCACGTCAGCCGGCGCAGGAGAAGGGCGTGGACGTGCAGCTGGCGGTCGACTTCGTCAGTGGCGCGTTCGCCGGGCGCTTCGACGTCGGCGTCATCATGTCGACCGACACCGACCTCTACCCGGCGCTGGAGGCGGTGCGGGCATACGGAATCGATCTCGCGTGGCCCTTCGCCCTCCCTCCCGGGATGAACCTCCACGATGACAGCATGGACGATTACTTCAAAGCCGCCGCGCTGGTGGACAGCGCCACGCGTCCTGCCTGCGAGGTGGCCGCGTGGGGTACGCCGCATGGGCACTCGCCCTGTCTGCGCCTGCCGCGAGGCGGCAAAGGGCGCCTGATGCAGAGCATAGACATCGAGACCGGCGAGACGGTCCCTTACCGGCCCCCGCCCGAACCGCGGATGTGGTGTCACTGGCTGGACCGCAGGGACTACGACGCGGTCGCCGATCTCACCGACTACTCCGAAGGGGATGCGCCGCCCTCCTGGGCGTGAAGCCGCACGCGGCCGGCGGACTCTCCGCGGCTTGAGGTGGAGGGAGTCCTGTCGGCGGGCTCACCCGGATGACGAAGCAGCGAGTCTGCAGCGCGGTCTTGATGGATGCTGAAGCGGCTCTGGCTGGTGCGACACGCCGCTACCTGAGCGACCACCTGCCAGTGTCGTAGCCAAGGGATCCGTCGACCTTGAACTGGAACGTCTTTGCCTTCTGCGTGGGCTTCAGGCCGAAGTACACCCAGCCCTTTGCGGATTCTCCGAGATCGAGATGGATGCTGTAGATCTGCTCATCGGTGGCCGAGCGCACAACGCGCAGCCTCTTGCCCTTGGTGTCCATCAGCTTGACGCAGGCGGTTATCCGTCCCTGCCAGTCGTTGTACTTGTTGTACTTGGTGCGCACGTTCCTCAGCGTGAGTCGCACGCCGAGGAGGTCCTCCTCGGGAACGCGCAGCGTCTTCCAGACCGTGACATCGGAGGTGGTGTAGGTCATGTCTGAGCCGCGCAGCCGCAGCGTGTCACCGATGTGACCTGTCTTGACTGTGGCCGCCGCTACGTCGGGCGCGTATGCCACGGCCGACAATGACACGACGATGGCCGCCAATACGATGGTGATGGACTTGTACATGCTGCCCCCTCTTCCTTCGGTGCTCCCATTGTCGGCAGTCGCAACCGCGGTCGTGAATGCCGCCTCAGCGGCCCCTACCGCTTCACCGTGAAGCTCACGGCGTTGCTCGTGCCCGCCGCCGTGCTCACCGTGACCTTCAGTGCGCCGTACTTGGCCGTGGTCGGCGCCCTGCACTTGATCTGCTCATAGCTCCAGGAGACATATCCGAGCCCACCGCCCAGCCGTGGGTGGCGTCGGGGAAGGAGACGGCGCGGAGCCAGTACTCTTCGGCCGGCGGGATCTGCTCGTGCCAGGTGGCGCCACCGTTCGTCGTCGCGAGAATGGTGTGCCAGCCCACCGCCCAGCCGCGCGAGGCGCTGGGGAAGGAGGCGCCCCAAAGGTACAGCTCGTCCCCGGCGATCTGCTTGCGCCAAGTTGCCCCACCGTCCGTGGTGGCAAGGATAGTGTCGCCGCCAACCGCCCATCCGTATGATGCGTCCGGGAAGCACACGTCGCTGAGGTCGTCGGTGGTCCACGAGTCCTGTGCGCTCCAGGTTGCCCCGCCGTCAGCGGTGGCGACGATGGCTCCGCCATCGCTCACAGCCCAACCGTGGACGGCGTCCGTGAAGGTGACGGCCTTGAACTGTACGCTGCCCCCCGACGGCTGGAGTGACCAGCCGCCGTCGCCAATGGAGGCATAGCCGCCGGCGGGCAGCGTCACGGCGAGCGCGAGCAGGATCAGCGTCAAGCCGAGGAGCTTGCAGGCACGTCGCCGAGTCGTCGGTCTGCCGATGCGTGTCGCGGACTGCCGCATGTAGCGCCACCCACTGTGAAGGCGTGACGCCAGGCGTCACACCGCTTGAGCGATTCGAGCAGGGCTCCCGTGACCCGCTGCGTTGCGTCTCTGCACCCAGAAGGCCTGTGCTGCGGAAGCGCACGGCCTCTGCTGCGGACTACTCGCACTATCAGCATCGACAACGCCAACCGTGAATGCCTGCTCAAGTATCTCAGGCCGCTCGGACGGAAGAGCGGGCTTTGGGCTGCGCCCATCGGGCAGTTAGACATGCTATGGAGCGAGTGGGCGGGCGCCTGCGGGCGCGGAGACGGCCACTGCTACGCCCTTGTCACACGCAGACTCCACCGTCAGTTGGGCTCGGCGCTTGGAGAGCAGCGCGCGCGCAGGCTTCCTGGAGCCGAAGGTCTAACTGAACGACGGAGGCGCCGCTGGGGAAGTCGACCGTTCGTCGCTCGCAGCGCCCTCGAGTGGTGAGCGCTTGGGCGGCCGACCTCAGCGTCCGCGCTGCGCCGCCGGCAGCCCCAGCGGCAGGTTGACGAGGCTGCGGGCGGCGAGGCCGGCCGCCACCGCCTTCAGCACGTCGAGCCACACGAACGGCGCCACGCCCGTGGCCAGCGCCGTGCCCAGGCTGAGGTGCAGCTGCGCCGCGAGCCACACGGCGCCGAGCGCGTAGATGGGCGCGACGCCGAGCAGGCCGGCGCCCACGAAGCGCGCCAGCGACGGGCGCCCGCGCGTGCAGACCGCGCCGGTCACCAGGGCCGCGAGCACGAACCCCCACAGATAGCCGCCCGTGGGGCCGAAGAGCACGCCGAGCCCGGACGTGCCGCCGGCGTACACCGGGGCAACCAGGCCGAGGGCGAGATAGGCGAGCACGCTGAGTACGGCCAGCCGCGGCCCCAGGAGCATGCCGGCGAGGAGCACAAAGAGCACCTGCAGGGTGAAGGGCACGGAGCCGATGGGGATGCTCACCAGGGCGCCGCCGGCGATAAGCGCCGTGAAGAGGGCGGCGGAGGTGAGCTCGCGGGTCGTGAGGGAGGGCAATCGTCAACCTTGTTCGCTCGATCAGAGGTGACAATCTAGGTGGCCCTTGGGGCGGCTGTCAAGGCGCAAAGGGCAGCCGCCCGGGGGCCGTGGGGCCCCGACAGGCGCCGCCTGGGGCCCGACCGGCGCGGCCTGGGGGGCCGACAGGCGCGGGACCGGTGGCGCTTGGGCTGCGCGGCTTCATCCTGATGGTCCGGCGTGTACTCATGGCGGTGCTCCCGGCAAACACCGCGGTGCAGACTCCTGCGGGGCCGCGAACTGCCGGTTCCAGCGGCGTCAGCACACCCATGCCGCTGCGTCAGCCCACAGTCGGCTCAAGGCGGGCGGCCTACCCGCCTGCGGCCCACTCGCCGGCGGCCTGCCTGCCTCTGGCCAGATCCGTCCACGGCGCCGCCCAGATCCGGCGATCCATCTGCCTGCGCTCCGAGCCGCCGTGGACCAGCAGGCCGGCGGCCTGCGGCGAGCCCCTTAAGAAGGCCCTCAGTCCGCGCACGTCTTCGGCGGCGGGGCGGCGCGTGGCCTTCACCTCGATCGCCAGCACCCGCCGGCCGTGCTCCACCACCATGTCCACCTCGTCACCCCGATAGGTGCGCCAGTGCATGAGCTCGGCGGGCGGAGTCAGCAGATCCGCGAGCACCCTCACGTGGTGGCACACGAGGCCCTCGAAGAGGCCTCCGGCTTCACGCGAAGCCGCAACGGCGTCCGCCGAGTAGTGCCCCGCCAGGAAGGCGCCGAGGGCTGGGTCCAGCCAATGGATCTTCGGCATCTTCATGAGGCGCGTAGTGCGGTTCCCCGCATAGGCCGGCAACCGCTGCGCCAAATAGCCCGTCTGCAACAGATCGAGCCAGCGGCCGACCGTGGCCGCGGAGACGCCGCCGTCTCGCGCCACCTCCGACTCGTTGAGCAGCCCGCCGGCGCGCAGCGCGAGCACCTGCATGACGCGGTGGAAGCTCTGCAGCGAATCGACCTGCGAGAGTTGCAGCAGGTCACGGTCGAGGTAAGTGGCCACGTACCCGCTCCACCACGCCTGCGCCTCCTTGCCGGCCGGCCCCAGCAGCGCCGGCATGAGGCCGCGCACCACGACGCTCCACGGGGAGACCTCGGCGGCGCCCGGCGCGGATGCGCTCCACGGCGCCTCCTCCGGGCGCTCCAGGAGGTTGCGGAGGATGAGGGAAGGTTCACCGTCCCGCTCCCACTCGCCCAGCGACAGGGGACGCAGGACCAGGTAGGCAGCCCTCCCGGCGAGGCTCTCGCCGACGCTCTTCATCAGCAACAGGTTCGCCGATCCCGTGAGCACGAAGCGCCGCGAGCGGTCCGCGTCCACCGCCAGCTTGACGGCGCTCAGCACCTCGGGGGCGCGCTGCACCTCGTCGAGGACGATCTCGCGACTCCCCTCCCACAGTGCGGGGGCGAACGCGGCGGCCTGGCGGCGGACCTCGGGATCGTCGAAGGAGAGGTAGTCCCAGGCGCTGCTCGGGGGGCTCTCCCGCACGAGGGTGGTCTTGCCGGTCTGGCGCGCTCCCGTGACCACGACTACCGGAAACGCCTCCAGGAGGTCCTGATAGCGCTTGCCTATCCAGCGCTCATGGAAAGGCGCTGCAAGCTGTGATGCATTATTCGTCATCGCCTGACGATACTAGCACATCAGGCACTCCCGGCGGGACTCATGGGGCTGGCCCGCGGCGGCGAGGAGGAGAGCGGATCGGCCCTCACGAGATCACGTCGCCGCTCCACAGCATCTGCAAGAAGTCGCGCCACGGCAGGATGTGAAGGCCCCCGTGCAGCCGTGGCGCGCGCTCGTTGAACGAGGCGGGCTGCCAACCCCTTGGCGTCGGCCCTCGCGACACGGAGGCCTTGACTTCGATGGGCAGAAGCCGGTCTGCGGTCTCACCGCCGCGCCGACGGCCTGGAAGGGAGACGGACCGCTTCGAGCAGCGCACGCTGCTTCGTCCCGGGCGATGCGCCTGACTCCACGCGCGCCGGCAGAGGCGGACTTCAGTCGTCTGCGGCCGCGGCGATCGCCTCGAGCGCATCCGCGAACGCCGCGAGCTGCGCGCGCAGGCGCTCGCTGGCCTGCGGCAGGTCATCGACGAGCACGGCCACCAGCCGCGGATCGAGCACGTAGGCATACACGTTGCGCACCACGGGGCGGAATCCGCGATGCCGGTCGAGCGCCGGGAAGAGGTCCGGCGAGAGGACCGCGGCGCGCACCCCGGGCATCTCGGCGGTCATTTGCCGGAGCAGGTTCTGATGCCGGTTGGGACCACCGGGCAGAGAGCCGTCGATGCGCTCCGCGACCAAGGTGAAGATGCGCTCCAGACCGGCGCAGAAACCGTGGACGTTCAGCGCCGCCGGTCACAGTTCCACTCCGGAGCCCTCGACCGCGCGGCGCAGTCCCTGAGGGCAGCGGTCGAGGTCGACGAGGTCGAGCGCGAAGTCCGGCGAGAGCCTCAGCAGCCTGCCCAGCGCTTCCATGTGCAGCGCCGGCGTGAGACCGGTGGCCGCCATGACGATGTCTGAGCGCTCGCTGAAGTGGTCACCCTCCGCCGGCGCGCCGTCTCTGCGCTCCACGCGCGCAGGGTCGCAGCGTAGACCTCGATCTGCTCGGGTGTCGGCGTGCTCGCCATCTTGCCGCGAGTCTACCGTTCGGCAGGTGGCGGGGGTTGTCCCCTGCCCCGGCAACCCGATAACACTGGTGTTATACTGCGGCGCGCGTCACGGTCGGCATCGACCTTCTGGAGACCTTCGGGCTCGCCTTGGGCATGCCGCACGTGCGGAGTGTCGGGGGCAAATTGTGGGAGCTGCGGGTGCGCGGGCAAGCGCAGCAGCGTATGGCCGACTATCTTGAGAGGATGGGCTGATGGACTGGAAGGACTGCCTGGCCGAGATGGAGGCCGCGGACCCCGCGCTCAAGGCCGCGCGGGAGGAGCTGCGCCCGCGGTGCGAGTTTCGGCGCGCGCTGATCGCGGCGCGGCTTGATGCCGGCCTTACCCAACGCCAGATGGCGGAACGGCTGGGGATCAAGCAGCCTGCTTTGGCACGCTGGGAGGCGGGCGAGACGCTGCCGACCCTCACCACCTTGCATCGCGTAGCCCAGGTTCTGGGCCCGGAGCTCACCATCACGCCCCACACGCCCCTCATGGTGCGACCGCACAAGGCGGCTTGAGAGCTCGCAGAGGCGGCTGAGCGCATGGCGTTCATCAACGCCGAGACCCGGAGGGTCTCACGATGAAACCTGGAGTCTGTGGAGCCCGCATGTGACGCGGGTCGCGAGCGACCTGCCCCGGACGATGCCTCCAGCTCCGCCATCGCGACAACGCGCACAGCCTGCGCGCCGCGCGTCGGTGCGTGCGCGGCTCAGCTCATGCGGTCGGCGCCCACGTTCTTGTAGGCTTGATCATGAGGACCCATCTGCACGAACTTCACCGTTTCGTCGGCGCAGCTTGAACAATCGTGGCAGCGCACGAGCTCGTCGTCTCCCCTTCGTCGGCAGGCCAGACAGTAGAGGTAGATGATGAGGAAGCTCTTCTTCAGCGGGGCGCTGTAGTAGCCGCGCAGGTCGCCCTTCAGGGGCTCCCCTACTCCGACGGGACTCTGGAGGATCATGTCCACCTTCTTCTGGACCACGCGCTTCAGAGCGGCGTGCTTCTTCAGCGCAGCGACGAAGTCGTCGCCGAACAGGGCGATCATCAGAAGACCTCGTCGTAGGCCGACCACCTCGTTTCACCGGACTTGATCTTCGCCATCGTCTGCAGGAGGCTGTCTCTGAACCCGGGGTCGTCAAGGATGACCGGCGTGGGATCGTCGTCATGGACGCGCTGCAGGTGCAGGACGAACTGCGTGAAGACCTCCGAGACCGTGGTGCGCTGCAGCGCGGCGTAGCTCTTGGCGTAGTCGATGAGGTCCTGGTCCATCGTGATGTTGATCTTGCTCTTCTGCATGGTGATCGATACCTCCCCTGAGTATGCGCCTAGTATGCGCCCTCTACGCGTCCTCATCAAGGCGGCGCGGCTCGCGCAAGCGGCGCGAGGACCGGCGTTGCGCTGGAACGTGCACGAGATCTGGCGGGCGCAGGCTGCGCGGTCGGAAGGCAAGCAGCAGACGCCCTTTGGGCTCGGGGATAGGTCGGCCCAGCTCCCGCGCGCTCTCGATCCACTCGCGGATAACGACCTCTGCATGCGCGCGCGAGCGCTCACTCGCAGGTATGTTCCGGCGGCCGCGCAGTCCGGGAGCTCGGGCGCCTCAGCGACGCAGGCCGCACCCTCGTCGCTCCGGCAGATGATGATCTCATGCCTCCAGCTACCGGCCATCCGCGCCTCCCGCCAACCCGGCCCTGGTGAAGCAGTGGTGGTTCACGGAGCTTGTTGGCCGTGCCAGGCGCCGGCAAGCGCTGCCTGAGGGTCTCCTCCACCAGGGCGAATTCCTCCAACGGCAGTGTGTCCTGAAAGGAAAGGGGTGACGATGTAGAAGATCGTTGACCCAGACCGTGCTGTGCTAGTGATGGAGGCAGGCCCTCCGGGTTCGCCGTGCAGGCGGAGAGCCCAAACCGCCGCAGTGT
>Ga0247842_10004623_pt1 | contig 17034 bp, 13 predicted proteins | sample LaCruzMarch2015__3_FD_192411 | JGI IMG/M metagenome (GOLD analysis project Ga0247842, IMG submission 192411) | Freshwater microbial communities from meromictic Lake La Cruz, Castile-La Mancha, Spain - LaCruzMarch2015_19m | ecosystem: Environmental > Aquatic > Freshwater > Lake | place: Spain...
CATGCGGGCGAGGGAAATTGCAGAAAGGCTTCACAAAGCATATTGTGGAGATCGACAATGAAGTAATCGTTATCAGGAATGTTCCGGCATGGATGTGCGATCTTTGCGATGAGTCATACATTACCCCGGCGGTCTCTGAGAAGATCGACGTGATCATAGCCTTATTCCGAGCCGGACGACTTCTGTCCAAGCCGATTGCAGCCGGACAGGTAGAGCTGACCATGAGCGCGTAACGCATAATTCAAATTGTGGCTGCGCAGCACGCCCTCCCCGCCCAGGCCCACCTGGGTGACGGGCGGGCCCGACTTTCCGAAGAGCCTCGTAGTAATAGTCATGATAATTATTCCCTCCGGGATATATGCGCAGCAGAATATAAAAAAGGGATTCTTCGCGATCCTGTGGGCAGAATGTGGGCGGATCTGAGAATCGTCTGAGCGGGTCTGCATGGACGCAAAAAATGAACGGAAGGTGTTGGCTTTTCCTATCAACTCGGCCAGGACAGGAGAGCTGGAGGCCACCATGGAGGTCGCCTTAGTGACTAGGACGGCCATGATTTCCGGGCGGGAGAGTGCATGCTCCTCTCTGGGGGACTCTGTAGATCCCACTGTGAAGAGCCTGCAATACAGGATCGAAACACTCTTACCTGGCGAGGACACGAGAATGCCGGTCTTGAGGCGCTAATAGCCTCCCTGGACGCGATCGCAGTTTCTAGTTTTCAATGAGATAGACGAATACCGCAACACCGGGCCGGGATTGAAATCTGTCCGAGGCGGTACCCTCGTGTTTCCGACCGGCCATTTTCTTTTTTTGATAATTATAATTTCTATAATGCCCTAGAATCCGCAATCTTCCGGCGCTTTTTGATTATAGCACATGTCTATTCATCGATTGAATATTGTGGGATGGCCCATCAAGTAGGCGAGATTTTCGGCCTCGTCTCTCCCAGTGATGATGAGAGGAATGCCTTTAAAGTTCACATTTAACATTCTGGGCATAGATGTTTCCTCCATCTATTTTTATAATTTCAGAATTGAATTCAAAGTATGCCTCAACATCTGCGTGCATAGTCTCGATCATTTTGTTTTGATTGCACAGGTTGTGCAGGTGTTGCAGTTGTAGAGATGTAAGAAGCTCATTAAAATAGACGCTAGTCTCGCTTCTCTTTGGTATTTCTTGCCGTCTTAACATAGCACCATAAAGTATCGGCTGGTTGTTTATCTGGATCTTGATCAGCATGCGATCTAAGACAAGATCCACGACACTAAGATTTGTGATCTCAAACCATAAAGATATCTGAGGAATATAATACCGAGTAAGTTGTATGGGGTTATTGCCATGGAGATCGATTTTTATTTCTTTTGCAATTCGAGTTGTGGGGTATAAATAACGGATTAATTGTTTTGGTAATTATTTTAATACCATCTCAAAACCCACCCCTGAGAGTGTCATAACATCAAACATAAATCCCAGCTCTCTTGACCGTAGTAATAGCTTCATTCATACTGGAAAAATTTCTCATCGTATTGGGGTATGAAATTGGGATGCGTCTTTTTGACTGCGTCTATGGCTTCGATTAATACTTCACCTTTTGTTCTGGATGTTTCCGCTTTTTTACCTAAACTGCTCATCCTCAATGGCCAGTAGAACATCCTGAGCTCATTTTGGAGAGCATTGCCACGAGGTATGTGGCTTATCTCTTCTTTTACAGTATCTCTCATAGATTGTCCTTTTTGCATTTTGTCAAGGTCCATATTGTCTCACCATTCATCCCACTATGTATACTACCTATATAAACCTTATTCTTTTTATGCAGCTGACAATCTGATAAAGTGGCCCCTTTCTAAAGCATTAGTCAGTCAGTGACGTGCATAAACCCCTGCATTTGCGACCTGGTGAAGGCGTGGCAAGCCTGGAGAGAGATCTCCCACGTAGAAGTTATTACTACAGTACCCGGCCGGTAGAGGCTATGCCCAGGCATACTGCCTAACCAGTAACACGATTGTCGAAGATAGTAAGTGGAGTCATGGACTCTAATCCATCCGACCGGCAGAGGCTTGAACTTCGGAAGACGAACATTTGCAGGGAGATGTGTAATATGAGAACGTTGATATTAATATCGACATTGGTGCTGGTCGTGATGGCTGGCGGATTGATAAAAGGCGACGGAGATTTTTCAGGCGAGCTTCGTGCAGAAAACATTAGAGTCATACTGACAAACAGCACAGTAGAGATCGTTGTCTGGAATGCTACTGTTTTGGATATTAAAGAATATACTTGGCCTATTTTAACCAATAATTCAACTTGGTCCTTTTCTGGTCGTAGTCCAAGCCATTACATTTTCAACTACACACGAACCGGCCCATCGTGAGCCGCCCCGGTGAGTCCTTCTTTTTTATGCCCCTACTCCCAAGTACGTAGCTTACTTAATAAAAATAAAAATACTGTAAATCTATTTACATATGGACGACCCCACTAGCTAACTCCGAAAAACCTTGCGCGCTTGTTGTTGCTGCTCTTGATGATAGTGATAATCTTTGTCCTTATCGGCTTAGCGCTATGAGATGATGGGCCAGGATCGGCCCATTAATATCAACAAAAACTGCTTTATTTGCAACATCCACATAATGCGCATGAGTGGAGCTAAGTGGAGCAATGCAAGGAATTATCTTGTGGTAGGTTTTCCTAGGAAAAGTTATTAGCTTTGACGGCCCAGGTACCTGGTAATACCTAATACCAAGATATAGACAACGGAGATGTATGCAATATGGCCAAAGCACTCAGGCTCGGTTTAACTCTAAGCGAAGAGGATGCAAGAGTCTTTTTGCAGAGCGAAGAAGCCTATGTCGTCACAACGCAACAGAAGCAACAGCTTAGAGAAGCGCAACGGATTTATCAGTCCCATCCAATTAAGTTCTAAATGCCTGTATTCAATAGGAAGATATCCGCGTTGAACCATTAACTTAAGTTCACCCGCGAGGAGTTGTCTTCTCACCTCAATCTGGCGGTGCTAACATGGATGCTATTTCCCTGGCTTATGAAGCCGATGAACTTTACCAGAAGGGCAAATTCGATGAAGCTCTCCTATTTTATGATAAGGCCATAGAAAAAGATGCTGAAGACGCAACGCTGTGGAACCGCAGAGGTCTGGCCTTATGCCGACTGGGCCGTCATGAGGAAGCCATTTTATCCTTTGATACTGCCCTCCGGATAGATCCGCATTACACCGATGCTCAGAATAACAAAGGCGTTGTTTTCTTCAAACAAAAGAGATACGAGCAGGCCATAGCATATTTTGACGCCATCATCAGGACAGATCCCAGCTACGTGAGAGCCTGGTACAACAAAGGCGTAATTCTGAACAAGCTGGGAAGATATCAGGAGGCAGTCGATTATTATGATAAAGCCCTTGAGCTGAATCCCAGTGGTGCCAGGGTATGGAGCAATCGAGGCGCTGCTCTGGGAAATATGGGCGACTACGAAGCGGCCCTGGATTGCTTTGACAGGTCCATCGCCCTGCAGCCGGAGAGAAGCGAGTTCTGGAACAACAAAGGCGCAGCTCTGGCAAAATTGCACAGATACGATGAGGCGATGGCGCATTTCGACCGGGCGCTTCAGATCGATCCGCTAAATGCCGATGCCTGGGTCAGCCGGGGCGAGGCTCTGCGGCGCCTGAGCCGGTACGAAGAAGCTATCGAGGATATTGATAGGGCCATTGAGATCGATGCCAGGCATGCCAGGGCCTGGAACAGCAAGGGCCTTGCTCTCATGGCTCTGGGCAGAGATGCCGAGGCGAATGCAGCCTTTGCCAAGGGCGCAGAGATCATGCTCAATGAGGACGAGAGAGAAAAAGCGCAGGAAATCCGATGCAGCGACAAATAGGAGGGAGGCAAAAGTCTTATTGTAGGAGGGAATAAATGATGGTCTTCGACTTTTGCCGAATAGACTGTAAGCGTTCGCCGATATTTAAGGATTTCGCCTCAGTCGGATTTTTTCATCGAAAGCGATATCCTCTTCCTCTCCAGGTCCACATCCAGCACCTTGACAGTGACCTTTTGCCTGGCCTTCACCACGTCAGTTGGATTCTTCACGTAGCCATCCCGAAGCTGGCTGATGTGCACCAGCCCGTCCTGATGTACACCAATGTCCACGAAGGCCCCGAAGGCGGTGACATTGGTCACAATTCCGGGCAGCATCATGCCCACCTTGAGGTCCTCCATCTTCTCGATTCCCGGAGCAAAAGAAAAGGCCTCAAACTCCGCTCTGGGATCGCGGCCCGGTCGAGATAGCTCCTCCAAAATGTCCTGTAGCGTTGCGGCGCCCGCTTTCTCGCTGATATATTTCTTTGGATCCAGCTTCTTCAGGAGGCTCTCATTTTGCATCAGCTCTCTCACGGTGACGCCCAGATCGCCTGCCATCCTCTCCACCAGAGGATAGCTCTCCGGATGCACCGCCGTGCCGTCCAACGGATTGGAGCTCTCCCGAATGCGCAAAAATCCCGCCGCCTGCTCGAAGGCCTTGGGCCCCAGGCGCGGCACTTTGTGCAGATCCTGGCGCGAGCCAAAGAGGCCGTGCTCATTTCTGTACTTCACCACCGCCTCGGCCAGCTTGGGCCCCAGACCGGAGACGTAAGCCAGAAGCTCCCGGCTGGCGGCATTCACATCCACCCCCACCAGATTAACGCAGGAAGAGACCACATCGTCCAGAGCACGTCGCAGCGCCGGCTGGTCCACGTCATGCTGGTACTGGCCGACACCAATGGCCCTGGGCTCGATCTTGACCAATTCCGCCAGCGGGTCCATGAGCCGCCGCCCAATGGAGACGGTGCCGCGTACAGTGGCATCCTCATTTGGAAACTCCTGCCGGGCCACATCAGACGTCGAATAAACCGATGCTCCCGACTCGTTGACCATCATGATAGGCGGCTCCAGCCGCAGGCTCTGCAAGAAGGCATGGGTCTCTCTGCCTGCCGTGCCGTTGCCCACCGCAATCACCTCGATGCCTTTTTTCTTACAGATCGATCCCACCAGGGCTGCCGCCTCCTCCCTCTTCTTCTGAGTATCGTGGGGGTAGATCACATGGCTCTCTTGCAGCCGGCCCAGGCGGTCGAGCACTGCCAGCTTGCAGCCCGTACGAAGGCCCGGATCGACGGCCAGGACGCACTTTTGTCCCAGCGGGGGATCCAGGAGAACCTGGCGCAGGTTTTCCGAAAATACCTCGATGGCTTTCTCCTCGGCATGGGCGCGTGCCGCCGCTAGCGTCTCATTTTCCATGGAGGGGGCGAGGAGCCGGCGGTAGCCGTCCTCTGCCGCCTGCATCACCTGATCTGCCGCCGGACCGTTTCTCTTTATGAAGAGCTCCTCTAAAACCGCCAGACCGTCCTCCTCAGCCGGAGCCAGGTGCAGGCTAAGCGCGCCCGCCCGCGCTCCTCGCAGCATGGCCAGGAGCCTGTGCGGGCTGGCCCGAGCGAGGGCTTCGGAAAAGTCCAGATAGTCCCTGAATTTTGCGTCGTCTTTCGCCTCATTCTGCAAATCTCCCTTCGCCTGCGCTCCCGCCAATTCTCCTTTGCCGGAAGCGGCCCCAGACCGCAGGACCCCCTGCGATTGATAGAGGACCCTCATCCGATGTCGCGCCTCGGCGTCCTCACTCATCCACTCGGCCATGATATCCCTCGCTCCGGCCAGGGCTTCTTTTGCGGAGGCGACGCCCTTCCCGGCATCCACAAAGGATAATGCCTCATTTTCCGGGTCCAGGCCGCTCTGGTCCTGGGCGAAGATCCTCCTGGCCAGCGGCTCCAGGCCGCGTTCTTTCGCTGCCGTGGCCCGGGTTTTCCTCTTGGGCCGGAAGGGAAGGTAAATGTCCTCCAGACGGGTCAGGGTGTCGGCTGCCTGCAGCTTCTCTTGCAGATCCGGTGTGAGCAACTCTCGCTTGGCCAGAGAATGCTGGATGGCGCTTCGTCTCTCTTCCAGTTGTCTGTTCCGGTAGAGTTGATCGCGTATCCTGGCAATCGCGACCTCATCCAGATTTCCTGTGGCCTCTTTTCGGTATCTGGCAATGAAAGGCAGAGACGCGCCGCTGTCCAATAACGCTACGGTGGCCTGAACATCTCTCTCGCCCAAGGATAGCTGCAAAGCCAACGTTCTAATTTGAGGATGGATAGCCGGAATACCGGATAGTTCATTGATTGTGTTTATAGACATAAGGTATCAAATCTCGTGATTGAAAATAGCAGTTTTACGGCATCGTTACCAAGGTCGGAAATCATTGTCATTCACTACTGAAGTGGATGGGATATGAAAAATAGTTTTCTATCTCGAAAGTACTGAGCGGTCTGTTCGGCACTGATGTACAAAAAATATCGAGGATAAGTCACTGAGCCTTCAAGAACTCCTTTTGAGCGGCATCGGCTTCGGCACGAGTCTGATCGGCTTCTTTGAAGGCACCAATCATCTGATCGTGATATTCTTGGGCCATTTCCGCGAACTTAATTACTTGATCGTGGTAATTAGATGACTGATCTCTCAAGGCTTGCGCTTCATCGAGAAGCTTCCCGAGCTCCTCATTCTTCTCAAGCTGCTCTTTTCTTCCTTTGAACTCTGCGCGCAGGACAGCAATTTTATCGACCAGATGCTTCTCTTTATCCGGGCTTAAAACCTCCGTTTGTTGCCGAAACTCCAGAAGATCTATCTCATGGCGCGGATCTCTAGTGGTGCGCTCACAGGAGAGGTTGTGCTTCTTTCGGATTTCGTCTATCTTTGCAGAGAGCTGGTTGATTTTCTCGTTGGACTCATCCCTCTTCTTTTTGGACTGTGCCACATTCTTGTTACTCTCGTCCCTCAGCTTCTTGAACTCATGGGCCTTGTCAATCAACTCTTGGGTGGCCTTGTTGAGCTCATTTCGCTTGGCGGCCCATTTGCTCGCTTCAGCGTTTAGTTGGCTTATTCGATCCTTGAAGGCAAGGGACTCCTGCCTGAGTTTGCCTCTCTTATCTTCCAGTTCTGTCAGCATCCCTCGTATGTCCTCCTGTTCCAGTCCACGACTGAGGTTTTGTCCCACCGAAATCTAAAACCGGGAACACTTCGCTGAGTGACGAAACTAATAGAGTACGCCAGAAGATTTATAGTTTCTGTCATTGATCAGATGAGAATGATGAAAAAGTCACTGGGGGCGAAGACCCTTCTTTATCCCACGCCAATATGCGTGATTGGGACCTATGATCCTTCCGGGAAGCCTAATGTAATGACAGCTGCATGGGTTGGTATCTGCTGCTCCAGTCCGCCATGCATTGCCGTCTCTCTTCGCAAGGCTACCTATACCTATGGCAACATCATGAATCGCAAGGCATTTACCGTATGCCTGCCCTCCGAGGATTACGCCAAGCATGCGGACTATTTCGGCTTGGTCTCTGGTAGAGACGTGAATAAATTTGCAGCAAGTGGTTTGACACCGCTAAAGAGCGAACTAGTAGATGCGCCGCTGGTAAAGGAATTTCCGGTAGCTATTGAGTGCAAGCTGCATCGCTTCGTTGAAATCGGTCTCCACACTGAGTTCATCGGCGAGATCCTGGATGTCAAGGCTGACGAGTCGTGTCTGGGAGCCGATGGTCTGCCAGATATTGAGAAGATTCGACCAGTTCTGTTTTCTCCGGAGGGGCGCAAATATAATGGCGTGGGAAGATTCATTGGCAAAGCTTTCTCCCTGGGAAGAGAGCTTATGAAGCCCTGATGTTTTCTTTTTTCAAGAGCATAGCTACGTATCTTGGGAGGTTGCTGCCTCGAAGGCGGTCTGGAGCCTTGATAGCGGTGTACCAGTTGGAGGATCTCCAGGATTGGCTGAAATGACTAAAGGACTAAGTGAGGTGAAATAAGTATGCAACAAGAAGACGGAAATGAGAGAGAAAAAGTGAGCAAGAAGGATCAGAAAGCGAAGAAGCTTGATGGAGAAAAAAACCAGAAGCCAAAACGCGGCAAGAAATAGATGGATATTGCTCGTTGGTCTCTCTAGCGAGCATTCCGCATCTAATTTTCACAACCCGGACAATAGCCGAGAAGATCGCGATACAGACCCGATCGGCCCCTTGAATAACTCATTAAGCGTAGATTCCTGCACCCAGCCACCATGTATCATCCACTTTCGTGACATAGCTTAACTTGAGCCCTAGCGTCATGTTCTTTGCAGGGTCTGGATAGAGGTAATAAGTGAACCCCCCTCTGTTTTGGGCTAACGCAATCATATCTTGAACCTGTTCAACGCCGTTGGGATCTCTAACGTCAATCCTGTTCTTCCCTATTAATTCTGGCCGTATAGGATGCACTAGGCAGTTACCCGCGAAATCATAGGCTATGATGTAGCGGTTTCCTTCGACATAACTATCATTGAAGGTCTTAACTGCTTCTTCTTTGGAAGTATTTAGGGCTAAGCTTCTTGCGCCCTCTACAAAGGCTACAAGATCCTCTCTGGACTCGTTACTGAAGGTGGGAGTCTGCACGCTCAGATAAGTTCCTGCTGCTAACCACATTTCTTCGTCTACCTTGAGAACATAGGTTATCTTAAGCTCCTCTGCACCAGAATGAGCAGGATTAGGCCAGATGTAGTATGCGAATCCGCTTCCCCTTTTAGCCACCTCGCGCATGTTCCTCTTAAGGGCAACTCCATTGGAATCGGTCACATCCAGCACATTTTTACCTACCATTGTAGGCTCGTACGGATGAGCTAAACAGGTTCCATTAAAGTCGTAGGCAATTATGTAATGCTCTCCTCTTACAAACTCTCCATTGGGATTATTGAAGACCTCTAGGGCTTTATCCTTGCCTTGCTCTGCAACGAAGTCTCTGGCTTCATTCACAAAGGCGATTAGGTCTTCGCTTGCTTCAGGTTTTAATATATATGAATTACTTTCGTTTTCATCTGTGGTCGCTGCCAAGCCAATTGAAGATACTCCCAGCAGAGCAACTACACAGGCTACTGCTAAAATAACTTCGATATTTCTCATATTTAGTCCCTCAATCAAAAGGTTTCAACACCTATATAAATCAAGAGGAAAACCGGGATATCGCCTCTGCTGCAGCAAGCCCGGCATAGATCTTCGCGGCCTGGTCGGCTGCGATGCAGCCTTTGGCACACTTCCCGCAGTGATTGCACTTTTTCTCATCAATTGTTATGGTCTCGGCCACTGTAATTGCCCCTCGAGGGCAGTTCTTCTCGCAGATCTTGCATCTCGTGCACATCTGCACGCGCAAAATCGCCCTGCAGACATCTCGCAGCAGCTCTTCAGCCTGCTCTTTGCCGGCAATGATCATGATATGTCCGTTGGCAAAGGCGGTGACCCGTCCTTTTTCCGTCTTTATCACCGCTGCGCCCAGATCCTCCGCATATTTCACCTCGCCCAGGACATTAAGGGCTGCAGCCACAAAGGAAAATGGATGATTCTGGGGGGCGCATAGCGTCGCTTCGATGGAATACTCCAGGCCGCAGGGCGACCTGCCTGCAGCCGCCTGCAAAGTGGTTTCATCTTTCCCGGCAGTACTGGCTTTCAGGTTGATATTATGCTCTTTTGCCATTTCGAGCATCTTGGGAGGATGCCTCTTCCAGCGCCAAAAGCCCCAATCTATGTATCTCTTATCCAGCTTATTCTCATCCGCCCATTCTCGCAAAGAGGTCGTCCACCGGTCATGAAGCTGGGGATGGGTTACTTTCAGGCCTGCAAACTCAGATTGCAGCGCGGCTGGGCACAGCCAGCAGCCTATGCGCTCCAGGTCCTCCTCATAGAGCGGATTGGGCTGCATATTATTCCAGCGGATGTAAAGCATGACCTCCAGCGCCCGCCAGCTTCTAATGGGTGCCAGCGTGGTTTGGCTGGGGACATAGGGATTCCTCTCCACAGCCTTGATGGTAGAGCGGTTGAAGGATTCGTAGATGCGCCGCCCCTCAATGGTCACGCAGCCTTTGGGATAGTGCTCGTTAAGAAAGGCAGTCATTGGTCCCAGCTTGTTCGTCTTGCAGCACCAGCGAAAATCTTTGGCCGGGGGGCCGAAGCTCTTCGCCCTTTCAAAAAAGTCGCTCTCTCCTTTGATTTCTTGCAGTCGCAGCTTCTGGGCGTCGCACAGCTCCCGCACATATTCCACCGTTTCGGGAAATTCCAGACCGGTGTTGATGAAGAAAATCTCTGGCCGGAAGAGTGCCTTTTGGGCAAGGCAGAGGCAGGCCAGGCTGTCCTTTCCCCCGCTGAAGGAAACATTTACAGGAAGCCGGTTTTTAGATAAATAGCTCTTGATCTCGCTTAAGGCCGCTTTCTCCAGACCTTTCAGGTGCATCGCATTGGCAAAGACTACATCCTGTAGGGAGGGCCGTTTTTCTTGAAGGATAAAATCATTCTTCGTGACATCTTTGATGCGGATGGACTGCAAGCTGTCTGCCCTTTTGCGAACCACACCCACCCCGGAAAATTTTCCTATTTTCAGGATGACGTTGTCGCCATCATTCAGGGCAAAGGGGCCGCTTATGATCTTCTCCTCTGGCAGCCACTTGCCTTTTATGTGGCCGCTCAATATTGAATCGTCACATATCACCAGGCCTTTTTTTGCTCTTTCGCAAAGCAGGGCTGCGCCGGAAGTCTCCAAATCCAGCTTGTGGCAGCCGGCCGTGACGTCAAACCAGAGCGTGGCGATGTGGCGGCCTTCCAGGATCACCTGATCGCGACGGTCCAATCCGGCAATCTTATTGAGCAGGATTATCCTGCCCTCCAAAAAATCCGCATAACCGTAATTTTGAGCGAAAAGATCAGAGAGTAGCTTTCTGGCCGCTCGTGAAGAGAGACGGATGTCGCCCGGAGGCGCGAGATCTATTTTGCGGCCAAAGCTATTGCAGGTGGAGCATTTTTCCGATATCAGGGGAAGGCTGCAATTCTCGCACCAGAATAGCTCGCTCTTGCCGGGAGAGAAGGTCTTGCTGGAATTATGCATGGATTTGTTTGAGGTAAATCCAGGGTCTATTTAACTTATAGGATCACTCCTCTCTGCCCCCGAAATCCTGCAAGCTCTTTATCATCGCATCCTATTATCACTGGAAATAAAAGAAGATGGTGAGAGCATGACCGTCCGGCATCTGTCCGGTCATGCTGCGGTTTGCATTTTATCTGCGCTCATCCCGGATAAACCGGCGCAAGATTGGGCTCTGTGATATTTATGCAGACCTCATTGCTGGCGACGCAAAGGTGAGTTCGGTTTGATGCGTCCATGACCACATCGGCATAGGCCAGGGCGTAATCACATATGCGGCAGGTGCAAGAGCTGCAATAGTTGCAATTATGGCTGACTACCTCATAGTAGGTCTTGTTTGTCCCGGGAGCCAGGGTGATGTCCGGAGAGCTCTGTATCACTCCCAGTATGGAGTCTTTGATGGTTATATTCTCGATAGTCTTGCTCCCGGTGTTATTCACAATGATCGTGTAATTTATGGGTTCGCCTGCATTGGCATCGGTCTCGTTGGCGCTCTTGTACACTTTCATGAAAGTTCCCAGACAACTGGAGTATGTAAGCTCCTGTAAACTGCCCATGAGCCTGGCCTGACGCCTGATCAGATCCTCATGGCTTGCCAGGAATTTGTACCAGGTCTGTTTCTCGGTGTCGTTGAGGGATCTCTGGCTGTAAACCCATTTATAAAATCCGCTGAGGAGATTTTGTTCTTTATGGAGGCGATCCTCAAACCTGTCCAAGAAAACATCCTTCTCAGAACTATTGAATTTGCAATAGCCTCGCATGAGAAGCACATCATTGCTGGAAATGATCTCAGCCTGTCTCCTCAAGAGATCCTCGAAGCTGGATGTGAACTTTATCTTCTCTACTTCGTCCAGATCGTTCCAGTTGCACCACACCTGTCCTTCAAAATCCTGCAGGCCGAGCTGCTGCCTCCTGGAGAGGTCATCGAAGCTGGCCAGGAACTCTCGGCTGGCGTTGGCATCCAGGGTGGTGTTCTTGAGCAGGGTCTCGAAACTGGATATTAGATCAGTTTGCCCCCTGAGAAGACTCTCCAGGCTGTCAAGCCTGAATGCAGCCTGCGATAAGGCCCGAGCTATGGCACTATCATTGCTGTAGATGCACCCTGTGTCGCATGTTCCCCGGACGGTGACGTTGTTGATATGGGTCAGTCCGCAGGTCTCGTTGGAATTCGCGGTAACCACCACCGACCATCCGCCGGTCACATTGGGCACCTTCTGCCCGGTCCATTTAATAGTTGTCCAGTTGGGAAGCGGTTGGTTATGAGTCACGGTACCGTTGCTGGAAGCCACATCGAAGAACCCATCTCCCAAAATGTCCACTACGCTCACGTTCTCTGCGGTCTTATTACCACCATTATCTATGTAAATCGTCCAGCTTACCTGTCCCTGAAACTGCACGGCAGGCTCTTTTCGCACCACGAGGTCGCCTTTCTTGGGTTTTACTGTCTGGGGATTTGGCAAAGTGGAAAGGAGGTTCCCACAGGAGTCACTGTAATAGAATCTCAGAGTATTTGTGCTCGATGTAGTTGATTTGCAGCAATCGGTGCAGTTGATGACCTTGAACCTAATGGTAATAATCTCGTTGGGGTAGACCATGTCTATATTTGTGGAGTCCCAGATGAGAGTCCGATAGAGGGAGTCGTTGGGCTCATAGATGATGGTGGCGTTGTGAGTGGCGTTGTCGCTGGTGATGATGGCAGAATTCTTTTTGTATATGAATCCGATAGGCAGCACATCCGTTATGTTATAAACGAAGGCAGTAGCTCCGGTATTTGTGACGGTGAGGGTAATGTCCCCTCCGCAGGTATCCAGCACGTTCAATTGCCCTATGTCCGGACTGTCCGAACTGTTCAAACCGCGGGGCCTGGTGATCAGGTCAGCGGTGGCGACGGCAGGGGCGGTGGGGCAGCAAGTCCAATTCACCTTGGCGATATTTTTGGTTGGAACCGCACAACTTATGACTGTGGCATTGACAAGAATGTACCTGGTCCTCCCTATTTCCATATCCACCAGCTTCCAGACCAGGGGATCAGACGCAGATCCGCTGCCGCTGTCATGCAGGGGATAGGAGGAGTGCCAGATGGTGTTTGTGGGAAGAATATCCTGAAGGGTCACATTCTTGGCCACATAATCTCCCTCGCTCTTCAAGGTGATATTCCAGCGCACTATCTGCCCAACGTTGGCATAAGAGGTGGAAGGGGTTTTGGTAATGGTGATCACAGGGCTGAATTTTGTTACGGGAATTTGGCTTTTTACCTGCGGCCCATCTCTTCCGCACGGCTCAATAAAATTCAACCGTACCGTGGAATCTCCGTCGCTAAAGCTGCAAGATCCCTTAACTGAAGCATTGAATTTTATGGTGATCTTTGTTCCCGGACTGATTCCCCGGGTTTGATTGAAATACCAGATCAAAACGGATGGATCACTGTTGTCGAATGATGTGTTCACAGCTCCGGATACGACGGGCGTGTCGTTGAGCTTTAGGCCCGCAGGAAGTATCTCTTTTATGGACAAATTGTAGACATAAGCAGCAGTATTACGAACTTCGATGGTGAATGGATCGTTGGCTTTGCAGTCATCCACCTTTCCGGCTTCGTGCTTGGCCACAAGAAGCTGGGCGTCAATCAGTTCCACATGCGAAGAGTCGCTGACGTTCTGGCAGGGGTCCTTCAAACCTGCGCAACTTATATTGGCATAGGCTTTGTTGTTCCTATTCAAGCAGCCGCAGAGAGTGCCGTTCACCTCTATAATCACTTGCTGCTTTTGGGTCATATTGCCTATGTTCCAGATAACCTTATCCGGGCCGCAGAGATTATGGCCGATTACAGTGGTGTTCGAGGGCTCTTCAACCAGGGGACAAGTGGGACACCTGCTTATTTTGGAACTGGTGTAGTTCAGGTCCGACTCCAAATAGTCCACAACAGTTACATTATACGCGATGTCTGATCCGGTGTTTCTTACGTAAATCTTCCAGCTCGCATTCCTGTCCAGGGCATAAATGACCTCCGGTGTAATTGCGAGGGTAATATTGGCAAGCTTCTCCAAACCAGGCGAACAATCAGATCGACTGGTCACAAGCGCTCCGCAATTATCGATATATTTCAACTGAGAAAAGCTGCGACTCGTCGCGTGGCACATCCCCTGCACTTTGAAGGTAATGCTACCACCACGACTGACGTTCTTGCCCAGTTCCCAGGTTAAATCATTGCCAATGGACGTTGGTTCAAAGTCCGAGACCTGCCCTGACTGATTGACGATATCTTTTATTCTGGCAGGACCGATGTAATGGTAACTGGCGTCGTTGTAGGTCACGTTCAAATCATGAGCAATCCATTTAGGGTCGTCATCCGGGCTGTTTTTCTCCAGATTTATGGTCACATACAAAAGCCTGCATGCTGAGACTGAGCACGGCAATTCCATGCTTATGCCGTAGTCTGCCTGGTTGACGGTGACGCCCGCCGCATCCTGGAAGCATCCCACATTAGGGCAATCGGGATTGTATCCATCCGCGCATAGACGGGACCAGTCCACAAATGACCCTGTTTGAGGCTGACGCAGTGTGTAGTTTATCTGCAAAATGGTGTCATTCGTAAGCCACCCGCAAGAGTCATTCACGAAACCGAGATTCTTAGCCGTATTCAGAGTTATGCTCGACTCATTGATGCAAGCATGGTTCACTCTAAATGTGGCATTGCCGCTGTTGCTGCCGTTCGGAAAGGTTTGGCTGTTGGTGCCCTGCTCATTGAAGCTGATTTTGCTCCAGTTCAGGCCTTTTGTGTTATTGAATATGTAGGTATTGTTGTAGCTGATGAGGCGGCAGTTCTCTTGAAGAATCGGGGTGGCTGTCTTATTTGATGAACTCAATACGCTGCCATTAAAGCATTTCACAATAATTGGGAATTGTGTGCCGGCAGATAGAGGACAGCCACAGCAATCTTCGCCTGCGTTGACGCTAAACTCATTGATAAAAACGTTTCCGCAACTGCAATTTGTATCGTCCTTACTAGCCTTGAGCTGCACAACCCTGGACCAGGGCGTGGCATCATTGAGAGGCTCATCCCTCCAGATGATGGTTTGGTTGCTGGAATTGACCGTCCCGCCGGCGGCATCAATGACTTCAAAGTTGGCAGGATAGTGATCTATGATGACGCTCTGGGGCAGGGAATGGAGTGCGCAGTTGCCGCTCGCATAGCTTACGCCCAGAGTGTATGTTCCCGTATCTCCCAGATAAAGGCTGGAGTTGCCGCTCTTGCTCACGGAGATGCCGGGAATGGTGCTGGCATCCATGGAGTATGCCATCTGGACGGCGGGCGGATACCATCTCGAACCGCAGTCACCGAAGTAACTGCTGTAGACGTTGAAGACTCCGCTGGCGCCCGATGCATCGCATTTTCCAAAAGGCATTCCGAAGTCAAAAGTAAAGGTCTTTGATCCGCCGGAAGGATTGACTCTCGTTGAATTGATGGTGCCCAGGCTGAAGGTGTGATCAATCTCAGAGTATTGTGCGCCGGAGACATTTGTGATACTGTAGGGAGCACTGAAATCGGCAAACTGCATTTGATATTTGGTTGCATTGTTTGCTCCTGTGTTCTTAACTGTGACACTTACTGAGGTATTATTGCAGTAAGGGACGACGAATGGATTGGGATTGAAGGTGAAATCCACGTCAGGAACTAAATATATAAATTTCACGCTACCCTTGGCGTAGGTCTCCTGGCAGTTATTGCCGCCGCAGCCCCAACTGACATTCACCAGGTTCACCAGGTTGCTGCAAGCGTTCACCATGAAGCTGGTGTTCACCGTTTTCACCTCGCCGGGATCGATCCTGGCATAAGACCAGTTCAGGAGGCCTCCGGGGGAATCGATGCTCAGCAACTTGAGACCTGAGGAGTTTGTATCATTCACTTTTACATTGAAGGCAGGTCCGGTTCCCAGATTCTCAATCTTCACAGTCCATTTGATTGTATCCCACTTGCTGGCTTCAATGACATTGGGCTCCTTGGTGATCTTGAGCAATCCCTGATTGACGAATAAAGAAGCGGAATAGAAGGTAGCTACAGGTCCACTATTGGAATTGCCATCAACTACAAGACGTTTTCCGGAGGGGGTACCGCAGCCTGCCGTCAGATTGAACTGGATCTTTAAAAACTGATTGTTGCCCAGGACCCAGCTTGAATTGGTCCAGTTGAGGTACTTCTGGAATATGACGGGAGCTTGCGTGGATTGGTTGTTGACGGGAAAAGTAATATGAACGCTTCCCGGGTTGTAGGTGAAGCCATCGGGCATGGTGACGTTGATTGCTATTTTGCTGGCCGCGGACCCGGTGTTATTTGCATAGACTATGAAAGTTCCGGAATTGCAGATATCAACTTCAGCAGGAGTGGCGGCGTTCAGCGTCAAGGCAGCCATGGCGCCGGGAAGAGCAAATATCAGTATCAATAGCAAGGAGATGGCCTTTAGACCGCGGAAGTGCGAATCATTGCCATCCAGAGAAATTGATTTTTTAAATTTACCATGTAATTTTTTATTCATGAACTCAATCTTCGATTCACTTCTACGTGGATCCTTATCAAATACTCCCTTCATATTTTTATCCCCTGAGTGAGAATGGAGCATCTTAGTATAAATAGTTTTTTACAGTTGATAGATTTTTGCGGAATTATAGCCCATCTTCGTGCTATAATGATTAATTAGAAATCAGAATATTGAACAAATGCATATTCTTGGCTAAAATTAGTTACATGAGTTATATGGTTAAAATAATATCATAAAAAATCGAAAAAAATTATTTCAGCCGCTGACATTGATATCAGCGGCTCAGAGCATTGCTAGTTCTTAGAACAACTGGGGCATGAATTTATTTCTTGGCTGGCATTTTCTGCGGGTGTCTCAAGCTCTTTTATCACCTCCTCGGCTATGGTCTCCTCTGTTGTGGATTCATTTATCTTGATTCCAGGATGGATGTCTCCAGGTGCTGGCGCAGGTGTGGCGAAATCCTGAACCGTCACACAATACTGGTTGCTGACCACACATACTGTGAA
>Ga0247842_10004629_pt1 | contig 17014 bp, 20 predicted proteins | sample LaCruzMarch2015__3_FD_192411 | JGI IMG/M metagenome (GOLD analysis project Ga0247842, IMG submission 192411) | Freshwater microbial communities from meromictic Lake La Cruz, Castile-La Mancha, Spain - LaCruzMarch2015_19m | ecosystem: Environmental > Aquatic > Freshwater > Lake | place: Spain...
GCTGTGAATTCAAAAAGTTCCCCCCAATTACATGAAAGCGTTTTGTCTTTGATTTCAGGGTTAGAGCCGATTTTTTGGAAAAACTCCTTCCATTCAAAATAATTTTCTGTTTTTTCCAAAATAACGGCTTCTCTCAAAGACAAAACGAAACTCTGCAAGGGTTCGACCCAATTTTTTCTCTGTTGCCCAAAATCCTTAAAACTTTCCTCAAACTTTGCTTTCTGACGAAGGAGATGGTCTTTCCGCTCCAAATAAATATCACGTTCAATATCGCCGTCCAGATAAATGGAAACAAGTTTGTCCAACTTCTCCTTCGTTTCGGAAAGTTTGGTCTTAAGATTTTGGGCAACATTTCCTTTTTCAGAAATTGATTCCTTTTCCCAGATGTCAATTTGATTTTGCATTTTATCAATTTCCGAAAAAGGAAGCGACACTGATTGAAGCAGATTTTTTGCTTGCGAAATGAGTGCGGAAGAAGATAGATACGGCTGATGACAAACACCTTTTTTCTTGGTGCAACGATAATAAGTATATTTAGTGCCAAAACGATTGGTGGCATATTGAGCCGTAATCATACTTCCGCACTCACCACACCGAGCGAATTGGGCAAACGGAAAATGGTTTGGTACTTTTTGTACGCGAGGACGAGATTTTTTCGCAAGCATTTTTTGGACTGCTTCAAACAGTGTCGGAGAAATAATTGGCGCAAAGCTTCCGTCGTAATATTCGCCTTTGTGATAGGTAAAGCCGAGATATACACGATTGGAGAGCATACGAGCGACGGAAGCTTTGGCAGGTGGCGTTCCCTTCGTACTCACGCCGTGATCCGCCAAAAAGTCGGCGATAGTGCCGAGGGTGTGCGTCCCTTTGGCGTATTCTTCAAACGCTTTCACCACAATGCGTGATTTAGTCGGATGAGGGTCAATATTTCTCGTTTTCGGATTATTCACATAGCCAAAGGGAGCGCGCACCAACCACTCGCCTCGACGGACTTTTTGGCGGATACCACGGTTAATATTTTCCACAAGATTATCGCTGTAATATTTACTCTGTCCGAACGCCACCTGCAACATAAATTTCCCTTGCGGAGTTGGCTCAAACCAAAATGTCGGAAAACGCAAAGAAACAATCTTGGTCGTGTCTACGGCGTAAATGATGCGCCCGCCGTCAACACTGTTTCTCGCAAGACGGTCTGGATGCCACGCGAGGATGCCTACACCGTCCATATTTTCAATACGGGCCATCATTTCGTTAAAGAGCTCACGACCCGGTTTCTTTGCGCTTTTCGACTCTTGAAATTCTTCAAGAATTTCAAGATTTTCTTTACGCGCGTATTCGTGCAACTCAAAAAGCTGTGCCTCAATGGACATTATTTGGTGGTCATCATCCTCCGTGCTTTTGCGAGCGTAGAGAAAATATTTTGGTTTGATTTCTTTCATGTAATTAGGGGGAACTTTTTGAATTCACGGCTTCCGCCGTAGGCGGAAAGGGTTTTGAAAAAATTGATAGCGCGATTTTGGCTTCTGCAAAATCGCTCCGCTTTTCTAATTCCGACAACTTCTCTTTGGGTGGTGTTATTATAGCATTTGCTCGAACCTTTTTCGAAAAGAATTCGGACTCGGCAGGGCGAAACAATTAGTCTGGGATTTGGATTCGCCCTGCCTCGGCTGATTTTCCGCCCGCAAGGAAGGGTCTGGGAGGGAATGCGGGCGGGATTCTGATTTTTTATTTTTTTCAAAATTCGGGCAGGCTTCCATATTGAATTATAATACAATATTGGTTAATAAAGCAATATAGCATATACTGTGGATATGTTGATTACTGAAAAACTTGGGGAAAATATAAAGAAGATTAGAACAAAAAAAGGAATGTCGCAGGGCGACATTTGCCGAGCTTTAAAAATGGACAGGGGGTATATGAGTGCGATAGAAAATGGGAAAAAGAATATTACTCTTAATCAAATTGAACGACTAGCAAAAGCTCTCGGTGTCTCTATTGATAAACTTTTAAAATCATGAGCGAAGAACAAAAACAAATACTTGCTGAATATGACAAATTAAAACCTATTGACTGGTTAAAAAATCCAGCTGATTGGCTACCTATACAATTTCAACTTTGGGGTTCTTTATTTACCGATATGTCTGTCGGATACGGAAAATATTTTAAAAGCTTTGCTGCCAACTTAAAAGGATATTTAAAGGATGAATCAGTATATCTTGTATGTGGAAATAAAGACGATTTGATTTTGATGTTTTTACATTTATGCAAAACCAATCTACTTCCTATTTCAGAAGAAGGATTTAAGATTTTTATTGTGAGAGGAAATAAAACTTTTGAACAAGTTATTGATATTGATTTACTTCAGAATCGTTTTGAGGGAACTAGAGAGAGTGAGATTCATTTTAAAATATTTTGTCCTATCCCTAATGAATTTGTAGAACATCTTTTGAAATACGGATTATTTTTTGATGGCAATCCAGAGATAACATCATCCTTTAAAATTTTTCAAAAAAGATTACCACCAAAAATATTTTCTGAATTGAACGAGGGACAAAATGCTGCTTTTTTAGCAGGAATGATGGATGGCGATGGTTCCGCCGCTGTTTTGGTTGTTTGTTCACAATGCAAAAAAAGAAATACCATAAGGTCAGAAAAATTTAATTGTGATAAATGTGGATTTGATCTAAAAAATGATGCAAGAAGTATGGACTACAATATTATGCTTGATTCTGGACATGACGGACGGCTTGATGAAGAATTACGTTATCTCGCGAACCTTGGATTAAAAGGGCACCTTTATGTTTTGTATGTTCAAAAAGAAGCACCTAATAATTTAACTCAAGAAAAATTTGATTCCAACAAAGAAAGAATGGAGCGTAGAATCATCGGTTATGAAAAACTTACAACTTTATTAAAAATTCCTATGTTTATACAGAGACATATATTAAAAAGTAATTTGCCGTCTTATAATTATGCCCCAGATGTATATGGAAGTATAAAGTTCTTATTTACTCCTCATTTTAGAAAACAAACAGAAAAAGTGAAATGGTATGGTGTGAAAGATATACACGCCGTTAATCTCAAGATACTTAAAAAATCCTTACTTTATATTTTTATAAATAAAAAAAGAGCCGTTCTTACACAAGTGATAAAAAATAGGAATATTTAATGGAAAAAATAAATGAGAAAACTAAACAATTTTTAGCACAAGATAAATCCTTGCTTATTTTTTGGTCTAAATATTTTATCAGTGAAAATGAAGCTTCGTTTTTTATTCAAAATTGTTTTAAGAGACTACTGACAAGAAGAATGGTATTACGGGTGAAGTGGTATGTTGATATTGCTAATGAAATGCCAAAAGTCCAAGATAGTCGCCCAGCTTTGCAGGTCGTTTTTCTCGTAGCACTAGCTGAAAATATAGCAAGAAGAAAACATACTAAAAAACAGGCTGATGCTTTAGGTTCTCAAAAATTGGTGCTTGAGTTTTTTAGTTACATACAAGATTCTGATAAAAAAGAATTTGAAAAAAAGTTTAAAAGAGCATTGGTCTCAATCAAACATCATAGGCTACTTATTTCTTCAGTTGTTAAAATTTTGTATCAGGTACGAAATAACGCCGTCCACGGTGAAGAATATTGGGATTTTTCTCTTGTCGATAAAAAACGTCATACCGAGGCTGACAAACCTTATTGGAGTTTAATAACAAATGGTTGGTTGGGGACAAGAAAAAGAAAACGCCGTGTAACTCTAGATATTAAACTCACCTATGAAAATTTGAGAGATATTTTTATTAGAACTGCAATTCAGAATATAAAATCTGAATTTTAGGAAGTCTGACCGAATTTTGAAAAAAATAAAAAATCAGAATCCCGCCCGCATTCCCTCCCAGACCCTTCCTTGCGGGCGAAAATCAGCCGAGGCAGGGCGAATCCAAATCCCAGACTAATTGTTTCGCCCTGCCGAGTCCGAATTCTTTTCGAAAAAGGTTCGAGCAAATGCTATAATAACACCACATAAATTAAAAGAGCTCCCCTGCGGGAGCTCTTTTAATTTATGTGGAGGGCGGAGCCATGTTTCGCTAGTAAGCGAAACGGGCGAGCCGGGGTCGCGGAAATTTGCAAGCGACGGCGAGCAAATTATCCGTGACCACAAGAAAATATCCCGCTTTTTCTTTTTGTGGACCTAAGCAAGACAACTGCTTGTCTTGCGGAGGAGCTTGATTGCGAGCGAGCATAGCAATCAAGAGCCGGACTGAGCGAAGGTGAAGGAGGCGGGCTAGCGTGTCCTTTCTCCAGAAAAGAACACGTAGTCGAACGCCGGAGCCATGTTTTTACAGCAGTAAAAACGGGCGAGGCGGTGCCCAAGCCGAGCCGAGTGACGACGAGGCAAGAGCTGCGGGCGACGGACTGGAGTCGAAAGATAGGGAATGAAAATACAGATGTGAGCTGCGCCGACTCCCTCCTTAAAAATTGTTTGCGGGCGACGAACCAGAGTCGAAAGACGGAGGCGGTATATAGTCCCCAACTAAAAACACCAGTGATGCTTATTATCGACTGGTGCTTATAGACTATTGAATTGTTTCATTTAGTATTACCAACCAAGCAGGGTTAACCAATTATGACCGGCAAACTCTTGATGCATGGCAACCTTGGTTATCGGGCCAAAATAGCCCACCGCCGGCGCTACTCTTTGCGCGGCTTGATAGTTAGCCACGGCACTCTTAGTCATAGTGCCGTAATAGCCCAAGGGAATGCCAAACGGAACATTGAGGTAACCTAATTCGGACATCAGGCCTTGGAGGACTACTACTCTCTGTCCGGTTGAACCGATGGTCATATCTTGCCCAGCGGTGATGTTTTCAGTGTAGACGTAAGCGGCTTCCGCCTTAGGGACAGCCACTAACATTACTAGAGCCAAAGTTGTTACTAAACCGGTACCGATTGCTAACTTGATGATGTTATTTTTCATATTATTTTTTTTATTTTTATAATTTATTTTCTTATTGATAAATATTCGACTGGGTATTTATTACCTCACTACTGATGCCGTTTCAACGAATAATGGATTACAAGCGATTATTTTGTTTTTAATTTACTGATTTCTTCTTCTAATCTTTTGACCTTGGTCTCAAATTTATGTTCGCGTTCAATGAAGCCCATTTCCATCTTTTTAGTATGGTCAGCTAGGGTTTCGGCTACCGCTACCATATCGGTGATGTCTTCAATGGCAAGCAAGATGATAGGCGGGAATAGGCCGTTAGTCAATTCATCTTTTTGCTGTTCGGCGGTCGATTCGGATTTGAAGAAAATCTGCCGGGCGTTCAGAATCATCACTTTGCGCCCGATGAAGGGGAAGATGTGATCCACTTCAAAACCCTTAAAAAAGGTGTTTTTGGGTAAGATATCTTCTAATAGTTTTCGTAAAGTCGGAATATCCCATTGGCCGTTGCCCAGTGCATAGACGATTTTATTTTCCGTATCCCCGGGCTCGACCTGGAAAGTTCGATAAAAAGATTCGTTGGCCGTCATTATTCGCAAGTCCTTGTCCAGAATCAAAATCGGTTCGCGGACAACGTCCACCACTGTTTTGATATAAGTCCAGCTTTTTTCCCACAGGTGTTTTATGTTGATAGTATCCATAATTATATAGTCGTAACTAGCCATTTATTCTTACAAGTGAGCCATTAATACTTTAATGTGCTAGACTAAGTGTAATATCCCTGTAATAATCAGGACTCAATTTAGCCGAAAAACGGCTTAGACTCTCAGTGGCAAAACTTATTTGCCATAGTTCCTCGTAATAGCAGTGTAATAGCTAATTGATCGCTTCGGCTTAATATTATGATGACACCTGAGCAAAACACGGAACGAGGGAGGGTGTTGACAGACGCCCACCATGACTTCGAGAAAGGGCTGAACGCTCGAGCTTTTTTCAAACTCAGCGATCATGAATTGGGAGAAGGCCTAGTCCAAGATACCTTTCTCAAGACCTGGACTTACTTGGTCAAGGGTGGAAAAATCGAAATAATGAAGGCTTTTCTCTATCATGTTTTGAACAATCTGATCGTTGATCAGTACCGGAAACATAAGACAATCTCGCTTGATGCTTTATTTGAAAAAGGCTTTGATCGGAGCGTTGGGGATACCAATCGTCTGTTTGATATCTTAGATGGCAAAGTGGCAGTCGTTTTGATCAAACAGCTGCCGGAAATATACCGGAAAGCGCTCCAGATGCGTTATATTCAAGATTTAACGCTGGAAGAAATGTCTTTACTGACCGGTAAGACGAAAAATGCTTTAGCGGTGGAAATCCATCGCGGATTGGAGAAACTCAAGATTTTGTATGAAGGTGGTGCCCGAGCATAATGGGCGATTTGAAAATAATACTTTGTTTTGCTAAACTTGGCCCATGTTCCAAGATTTTTTGGTAAAAAAGATGCTCAAAGCACAGGGGGTGCCGGACGATCAGATTGAAATGATTACGACGCTGGTCAATAATAATCCGGCTCTATTCAAGCAGATTGCCGACGAAATCCAGGTCAAGATTAAAGAAGGAAAAGACCAAATGGCGGCGTCGATGGAAGCGATGACCGCGCATAAAGCGGAGATCGAACAGGTGATGAAGTCAGTTAAAAATTAGAAATTAATAATTAAAAATGAGAAAGACAGATATAGATTCGGGTTCAATTTTTAATTTCTAATTATTAATTTTTAATTATGAGTTTATCTATTGGCACGACACGAATGCAACCCCGCTTTCTAGCGACAGTCTCGGAACAAAACAGATTCCAATAGAGTTTACGGTCCAAATCCCGCTACCGCTCAAGCGGGGAGTGGATTATGGCTTTCTACCAGGTAAAAAGCCACTGTGAGCCAAACAGGGGCTTAAGCAGCCCTAGTTTGGGTCCCCGACAAAGGTCAAACCCTGTCATAATCTTGTATGGAAGAACCTTTAATTTATGACGGTATTGGCTTATAATAACAGGTAAATTTATGGATTTTTCTAAACTACTTGAAGAGCTGAATAGCCTAAACTTGCCAGCTGATCAATATGCGATAACTTCATCAGGAGTTTTGGCGGTTCGAGGCATAAGGGAAGCCAAAGACCTGGATTTAGTAGTTACTGACAGTCTGTTTGGCGAACTGGCTAAAAAGTATCCAGTAACTAATTCGGAGTACAACGATTCCATAAAAATAGGCAATGTGGAAATCTTGGGCAATTTTAAAGGGGGTGGTTTATACACAAATGAAGACCAGATAAAATCGGGAGAAATGATTGATGGCCATCGTTATGTTAATTTGGATATGATTATCGCCTTCAAAAAAGCCTTGGGCCGAGAGAAAGACTTAAAAGATTTGGAACTGATAGAAAGTTATAAAAACAGAAAGATTTAGATAATGGAAAACTTACTAAGTGAATTATTGCAGAATTATGAATTGTCCGAGTCCTCACCTATCACTCTTTTGCGCGAATCCGGGGACAATTTTGTTTATTCTGTTGGAGAGAAAGGCAAAAAAATTCTCCGTATCAGCAAAAGATTGCCGGTGGAGGATATTAAGTTTGAGTATGAAGCTAATAAATATCTATCTTCAGGCGGAGTAATCGTCCCCAAATGGCTAACGACAAAGACTGGCGATTTCTATGTCTTAGTAGATGGCAAGGTGGCGGTCATGTTCGATTTTTTGCCCGGTCATCATATCGAGGTGGATAAAGACCATCTGCCGACAAAAGAACAAGCTTATGGTGCCGGAAAAGGCCTAGGTCTTATGAGCAATGCATCTGCCGGATTCGTAACTACTTCACCGAGGAAACGTAATATTTTTACCGAGCTTGAACGAGCGATGGCGATGTCAGATACCTTTATCGATCAATTTGAGGGTGGCAGGGAATTTATTGAGCAAATACAAGAGATGCTGGACTTTGGAAAGAATCAGCATGAAATCGAGGGATTAATACACAATGATTATCGTTCAGGCAACGTATTTTTCAACGACAATGACGAATTTGCCGGAATCATCGATTTTGATTGGAGCTGTATCGGACCGGTAATCAAAGATCTGGTTTTGGCAGTAGTAGAATGGTCATTTCCGGACGGAGCGGAAGAAGCGGATTGGACAATTTTTGATTCGTTTTTGGAAGGATATAATTCGGTAGCTAGTCGTAAATGGCCTAAGGATGAAAAGCTTTACTCTTGGATAAAGTTTTCCACTCTGTCGGATTCGGCTACTTATTTTTGCGATTTAGTGGAAGATCCTACCTCAACAAAAAGAGTCATAAGGTCGTATATGTACAAGAAGTATCTTTATTTCTCTAAAATATAATCATAATTATGAAAACAAAATAATACCATGTACAGAAAAGGCGTCTCGGCACTTATTATCAATAACCACAATCAATTTCTTTTGGTTAATTTAGAATCTTTTAAGGAGAAATTTTTTGCTATTCCTGGAGGTGGAATCGAACAAGGGGAAACTTTAGAAGATGCAGTATACCGAGAAGTACACGAAGAATTGGGCATTGCAAAAAAATCCCTTGAAATGGAGGGCCAGAGCGAAACCCCGGTAAAATTCAAATTCAAAGTAATTAAACTGAATCGTGATGGCCAGGATTATGAAGGTTCAGAAAGATACTTTTTCGGTTTTCGCTTTGTTGGTTCTGAAAACGAAATAAAACTACAAGATGGCGAGGTAAGAGCTTATAAATGGGTACCCCTTGCGGAATTGAAAGAATATCTGCTTTTTGATAATCAGCTACAAGAAACTATGGAAAAAATTGCAGAGATATTTCCCAGCATCGCTGCTGGAATTTGAAAGTATTAACATTGAGCGCCGGGGACGGAGTTTTAGAAATAATGTTTTTGTTATAAACTTTGTAAATTATGAAAAAGACAATCGAAAGAGAGAGGACTTATTTGGCTAAATATTTGCCTTCTGACTTGGAGAAGTATCCAAGCACGGAAATAATGGATTTGTATGTGCCAAAAAATTCTGAACACGCAAAATTAAGGATAAGAAGGAGGAGGGGGATTCTTATGTGATAACCAAGAAAAATCCAGTTAATGAGAACGATCCATCTATCCAGATAGAACAAAATATTAAGATTACAAAAGATGAATTCGAGGCATTGTCCAAGTCTAGTGTTGATGTAATCCACAAGCTACGGTTTGAATATCCATATCAAGGCCGGACTGCCGAAATAGACGTTTTTATGGATAAATTAAATGGCCTTGTTCTTGTAGATGTTGAATTCGAGAATAAGTCACAATTAAGCGGTTTTAAGATTCCGGATTTTTGCTTGGCTGAAGTTACTAACGAGCATTACTTGGCTGGTGGCGTTTTATGTAAAGAGACAATTTTAAGTCTCAATTCTAAACTAGATGGTTATAATTATAAAAAATTATGTCTGAAATAAAAAGGAATATTGAGGTGGAATTGAGGTCTTTATTAGACGAAAAGCAGTTTTATGATCTGAACAGTTTTTTAGCGAAAAATGGCAAGGATTTGGGTGAAGATAACAAAGATACTCATTTTTTCATCTTACCGGACAAATTGCTGAAGGTTACCGATAATATAACCAAAAATAACGCCAAAATAACCCTGAAACTCCAGAAAATCGGTCTAGGAAGCGATTTTGAAGAAATTGAGATTTATTTCCCGCGCGAAGATGCGGATAAGGTAGTCAGGATATTTGATATCCTTGGCTTTAAAAATTACATGTATTCCTACCAGCACCGCCATAATTATATTTACAAAGGCATAGAATTTGCCGTGAAGTACACCGCCAGCTGGGGTTTTCACTGTGAAATGGAAATCATGGTAGGTTCTGAACAAGACGTGCCGGAAGCCGTAAAGAAAATAAATGAGGTTGCCTCGGAATTGGGTTTGAAAATCATGTCCGATCAAGAATTGAAGGATTTTACGACAAAAATTGAAACCGGTTGGGAGAGGGGAGAATACAGCAAGGAAGAGTTTGAAAGAAAATTATCCTAAATAATTTATAAAATCCGCCCGCCAACCATGTTTTGTCCGATCTGCCAACTTCGCCAGCAAACCCTAATCAGGTTGAATTAGACCGTTTAGTGGCCCAATTAAAGGCTTTGGAAGCTCAGTTTCATAATATGGCCGATTTACCTCCCTTGGATGGTTCCTGTCCGGCAATAGAGAATTGATATCCAAAATAATTGACATTTTTGTGATTATATACTAGTATGATGATAGACAGGAAACTTGCTTTTCTAAGTGTTTTTAGGGAAGTTTTTCCTGATCTGATCTTTTACACAGAAAGGAGGTGAATTACATGTCCAGATCGAAACGTACGCCTGAAAAGGGTACCGTCAAGTTGTGCGGTGTACAGGGTTGTTGCCCGACCGTTGACTTCACGGATCCGACCAAGGTTGTCATGAAGGATGACTTCGGCGGGCAGGTTCAGCTCACGCGCGAGCAGTGGCGGGAACTGAAGACCAAGTTCGTGTAAGGACGGTCGGATTTCGGTCTCGAGCTCGATACCGAACATCGAAGCCCCCGGTCACGCAAGTGGTTGGGGGCTTTTTTACAAACAATCCGTAGGCAAAGGAGGTGGTCATCATGTGGTCGCAATATCTGCGTATCAAGGAAAGGAATGGAATCGTCGCTGTATTTCACGAACTTCATCCTGACCCGGTTTATTGTTTATCCGGCCAATGGGAAAAAATGAAGAATGGGATCACTGATGGCACTGAAATGCCTATTGGTGATCTCATAAAGCGAAAGCTCATCATTGAATCTCCCGACGAGGATCAACGTGAGTTTGAGAAAGTTGCTTTTGAACTTGAGTATAAGCTCAATCAACCGACTATTCTTTATCTCATGACGGCGCAAGGATGCAATTTCGGTTGCGGGTATTGTCCGGTTCATGAAACAGCTCGAAAACATGGAGACTCGTTGTTGTCCGTCGAAGATGCTATTGCCGGGATAGAATTATGGCAGAAGCATCTTAAAGATTCCTATGACCCGAATCTGGAGTATTTCGTTATCTTCTATGGTGGCGAGCCCTTGCTGAACAAGGGAACCATCAAAGCTTCGCTTGTTTGCCTCAAAGAAAAGAAGGAGGCAGGCGTGCTTCCGGCTAATCTAAATCTAATGATTGCGACTAATGGTATTCTGATTGACGACGAGATTATCGCCCTATGCAAAGAATATCAAATTATGGTCGCCGTTGGCTTGGATGGTCCGAAGGAAATAAACGATACTCTCAGGGTTGACTGCGAAGGTAATGGAACTTTTGACAGGACAGTTGCGTCGATCAGAAGGCTGGTGGAAAACGGAATAAGAGTTTTCGCGTCCGCCAGTATCACGCCGTCAAATCTCGATCATTTGTCAGAATATTCTTCCTTTTTCAGTAAGCTTGGAGTTGAAAAATTCGGCTTCAATTTCCTGAAAGGACGAATGTTGTTGAAGTTGGTCGGACCTGACGGGGTAGAGGAATACTATCGGCGAGCTTCCCGCGGGGTAATAGAAAATGCCCGCAAGCAATCACAGCCGGACTATGAATACCAGATAGGAAAAAAGCAATTATCTTTCGATAAGGGAAATTTTTACCCAGTCGATTGCACTTGCTATGGAAATCAGCTGGTAATTCAGCCGGATGGCCAGGTATCCAATTGTCCGTTCTACAAAGCCTGTCTTGGACATGTCAGAAGCATTGGTAATGATTTCCGTATCGGGAATCAGCCGATTGTGAAAGAGTGGAGGAAAAAACTTCCTCTCTATCATCCCGGGGAAGCCAAAGCTATCAGTGGCGGAGGATGCTCGTGGAGCTCAATTGAATTGAAAGGCGATCCACTGGCGATTGATGAATCAAGCCAAATTTTTTCCGAGGAGGTGCTCAATGAACTCATTTGGTCCAGATACGACCGAATCCAAACTCAGAAGGCCTAAACTCGGGATTATCGGCGGTTCCGGCTTGTGTTCTTTTCCGGAACTTAAAGTAATTTCTGAAATAAGGCCTGAGACGAAGTATGGTTTGCCGTCAGATAATATTTCGATCTGCGAATCTGGAAATCAGCTTGTCGCTTTTCTTCCCAGACACGGATCAAAACACACTATTGCTCCCCACAAAGTGCCGTACAAAGCAAACTTGGCGGCGCTGAAAGGGCTAGGTGTCGAATGTATCATCGGGACATGCATCGTTGGCAGCCTGAAAAAAGAGATTATTCCCGGCAGCATTGTTCTCCCTGATCAATTTGTCAACTTTACCTGGGGGCGTGATGATTTTTCCGAGGCTGATGGCGGTGCATTCTTTCATTTACCAATGGGAGAACCGTACTGTCAGCGTCTGCGCGAAGAAATTATCAAGGCTGCTGGTAAGATCTCTTTTCCCATTATCTCGCGCGCGACGGTCGCTGTAATCCAGGGACCGCGCTTCTCGACCACGGCCGAGAGCCGATGGCTTTCAGCTAATGGCTGGGATATCGTGAACATGACTCAGTATCCGGAATGCTATCTAGCGCGCGAACTAGGTCTTTGCTATTCGGCGATTGCGGCCGTAACCGATTACGATGTCGGTCTTCATGAAAGCTTGACCATTGGCCCCGATCACATGGACGCCATCCTGGAAGTTTTTCGAGCTGATATCAAAAAAACAAAATCCCTACTCCTTTCTTTCATCGGTTCATTCACTTTTCTATCATCTTGCGAGTGTGCCGATGCCGTGCCTAAGCTTTACTATCAATTACCACTGTCTTGATCTTCCCCGCCAACGAACCAAGTTTCGTTGGCGGGTATTTTTTTACTACTGAACATGATTTTTGCCAATATTGCTATTTTTTGCAATCTATGGTATTTTCCTAGAGGACAACGAACGTTGACAGTGGTATAATAGACCCCATAACAAAGGAGAATGAGCATGTTAAAAGTACAAAACCTTCAGAAAAATTACGGTTTACTGACCGTGCTTTCTGATGTCTCCTTCTCTTTGGGACGGGGACAAAAGGTGGCACTAGTCGGACACAATGGAACAGGAAAAACAACTTTGCTTAAAATCTTGGCCGGACTGGAAGATCTGGACGCGGGCAAGATTGACATGGCTAAAGGCGCCTGCATCGGCTATCTTCCTCAAGATACCAGCCTTTCAGAAAGCGAATCTGTAATCAGTTACCTGAAAGGAGTATCGGGTATTGACGAGCTGGAAAAGGAAATAGAACATTTATCAGGCAAGTTAACTGATCCGGAAAACGCCGAACGCTATGATGAAGTTCGCAATCAGTACGAACATCTTGATGGGTATTCTTTTGCTCATAAAGTAGAAGTTATGCTCTCAGGATTCGGACTTGACGATGTCGGACTTGATCACCCGGTATCTCTATTAAGCAGTGGTCAAAAAAGCAAAGTAGCTTTAATCGGTATTCTGCTTAAAGGAGTTGATTTGCTCTTGCTTGATGAGCCGACCAACAATCTCGATCTTCCGGCGCTGATCTGGCTGGAAGATTTCCTGCAAAAATCAGAGGCTTCTTGCATCATCGTTTCGCATGATCGCCGATTCCTCGATCGGGTAGTGAGAAAAATCTTCGAGCTTGATTGGCACACCCATCAGCTCACTATTACCGGAGGGACTTACAGCGATTATCTGGATATGATGGCCAAGCGAATGGCTAGCCAAAAAGAAGATTATCGTCTTCAGCAAGAAGAGATTGATCGATTGAGCGGATTGGCTCGCGACAAAAAAGCTGATTCCGCCCGCGGATCAAATTGGGTTCCTAAGGATAATGACAAATTCCTGAAGGGTTTCAAACGCGATCGGGCGGGAAAATCTTCCAAAGTCGCCAAGGCAATTGAAAAACGGATAGAACAGATGGAGGTAATAGAAAAGCCGACTGAAAGAAAACCGTTTGATATTCCTTTGGAAGCGGAAATAATTCCTGGCTCTCAAGATGTCCGTCTCTCTGACGTCGTAGCTGGATATTCCGGCGCATTCCAAATCGGACCGCTATCTTTTGAAATAAGATATGGCGATCGGGTTGGCATTATGGGTCTAAATGGCACCGGAAAGTCGACATTGTTGAAAACCATAACTGGTCAATTACCGCCTCTAAGCGGTAAAGTAGAAATCGGTTCCGGTATCAGAATTGGCAATATAATGCAGGAGCATGAAACGCTCCCGCGCGAACGCACTCTTCTGGAATTCCTTACGGAAAAAACTCATCTTGAACGGCAGGATTCATACGCCAAGCTGTCCAAGTTCGGGTTTGATGAAAGGCAGATCAGGATGCCGATCAGTGCCTTGAGTCCTGGCGGAAGAGCAAGACTGCTCTTAGCCCTATTCTCGGCCCAATCGGTTAATATGCTAGTCTTAGACGAACCGACCAATCATCTTGACCTTGAGGCTCTGGGAGCTCTTGAGGAGGCGGTGAAAACTTACCAGGGTACCATCCTGCTTGTATCGCACGATCGGTATTTTCTGGAAAAAGCCTTGCTCGATACCACTTACGTCTTATCCGATGGCAATCTTACCAAGATTCCCGACTATAAGACTTATGTCGTATCGGCAGAAGAAAAAGCGCGCAAACTGCTCAAACGGCTGTGAATATCGGACCTGGCAAGCATCAAAAACTTGCTGGGTCCTTTTTATATAAATTATGAAAAGATCCGAACGTTTCGCAAAAAAGATAAATGATAAGATCAAAGACTGGGTAAAAAACCAGGCTAAATTAGTTGTGGCTATAGACGGTTATGCCGGTTCGGGCAAGACGACTGTGGCTAATTTTATGGCTAAGCAGAATTCCGATGTTCTGACTGTCCATTTAGATGATTTCATTCGCCACTGGAAAGACAGAAAGGAAATGATTGAGGAAGCGAAAGATAAGTCGCAAGTTTTTGAATACCACTGGTATCGCTATGACGATTTGGAAAAGCTCATCAGGGAGTTTAAAGCAAAAAATAGGGGAACGATCAAATTTAAAACCTACGATTATGACAAGAATGATTTCGGACCGGAAAAATCATTAGATTTGTCCAAAAAGATTCTAGTCATTGATGGTATTTTTCTTTTCCATCCGGAACATAAGATCAGCCAGCTGTGGGATAGAACGGTTTATCTGGATGCCGATTTTGCTAAGGCAGATAGAAATAGGATTCATCGGGAAAAGAAAAAATGGGGTAAGGACTATGTTTCGGAAGATAATCCCGATAATTGGTTCAAATATTATCGAGAGGCCTATCAGAGGTATGTAAGAGAGTATAAACCTAAAACAAATCGTGATCTTATATTCAAGATCTGATTAAAAGAAAAAAGCAGGTGATAGTCCTACTTTTTCACGATAACCGCATCAAATTCCTGCCGTAATTTTTCTCGGTCGGCGACGGTTTGTGTCATTATTTCTATCGTCTCCTTATCTTTCTCGCTGTTAGCTGGATTGCTCAGCCAATTCTTGATAGCTATTTCGTCATTCGGTCCGATTTTTTCCAATTCCTCATTCACTAAACTTGCCAGCTTGGCTTGCTCGTCTGAGACAAAATTGGATAGTGAACCATAGTAAATTCTTATTACTCCCAGCTCGTTTTCTGAAAGCTCAGATTTTTCCTGTGCCGATTTAACGTATTCCAGAATCGCATTCTTGATTATTTCTTTGGAGAAAGGTAATGATGATAGTGGGTGGATAGTTTCTCCCGAGTCCATCATCGCGGTCAAAAACTTCAAGCTGTCGCGAGCGATAAATTCTATGTTTAGAGCTTCCATACTTTAATTTTAGCACTAACCGCTAGTAAAGTCATCAATAGCGGAATATTTCAATAAATAGGGTAAAAATGTGTTAGAATTAATTAGCTTCATTTATGGACCCAAATGGAAAACTCAAGTTCAAATGGTTTTCATATTCTGCTGGATTTTTTCGGTTGTGATCGAAGTCAAACCGACTCAATGAATTTTTGGCAGAATATTCTGGCTGAATCTGTCTCTGGTACCAGTATAGCAGTTTTAAACAATTCTTTTTACCAATTCCAGCCCCAGGGCGTAACCAGCTTCTTGCTGTTGTCCGCTTCTCATTTATCCGTTCACACTTGGCCGGAAAATGGCTATGTCGCCTGTGATGTGTTCAGTTGTTCCGGCCGAGCTGAAACCGAAAAAGTGGCAGATTTTCTGATAAAGCGGATTATCCATACCAAGGTCAGGATAAAGAGGGTAAAAAGGGGATTTTGAGTCCCTATTTTTGCGCTCTTGACATATAAGCTATCTATATGCTAGTATAGATAGCAGTAATTGATCGTTGCCATTATTCTAAGAAGGGAGGTACGCGAAAATGAACCACTGGTATGTAATCGCTGGGTTCCTGGTTTCGTCTCTCGCTCTGTTTCTTTTCGGCGCCTTCCGTAAAGGTCGGCAAGAACAAAGAGAAGGACGGATTAACGCCAATCAATTGGCTGGGTTCTGCCTCTGGAAAGCCATCGACGCTTGGGGTAACTACATTCTATACCCAACTGTTCTTGGTATCTGGGGGATGTGGTACGGAGGCCTTATTATGGTAGCGGTAACGTTGCTAATGAATATCGCCTACGTGTTAACAAACAACGCTACCGAAACTGATTGGACGATGATGTCCTGGTTTACGCATCTGCGTGATTCCGAGTCCATTGTCTGGTCCTCACGATACGCTCGCTTGCTTCATCGCCGGATCAGACGTTTCATCATCTGTATTCTGGCGTTGATTCGCAAGCTCTTGTGTGTCCGCCGTTGGCTGTCCAATGTGCTAGGGTTTGTTTACTTCAGCATTTGGCAAGACTCGTTCTTCGCGATGAACTTTCTGTATCACAAGAAGGTTAACCTGCGGAGTCCGAAAATCTTGGGACTGTTCCTTATCTCCCACATCATTTGCAATGTCGCTTGGCTGCCGATCGCTGGCACCCTGGCGTACCTTGCCAAGTACCTGCTCCGAGCAGTTCTCGGATAACAACGCGTCGTGGTTTCAAACCCCGGCGCGTTTTCGTTTGGGCTGAAAGCGCCTTGTGCTATTTTACCCCTAGGCATATAATTAAACTTATGGACA
>Ga0247842_10004635_pt1 | contig 16998 bp, 3 predicted proteins | sample LaCruzMarch2015__3_FD_192411 | JGI IMG/M metagenome (GOLD analysis project Ga0247842, IMG submission 192411) | Freshwater microbial communities from meromictic Lake La Cruz, Castile-La Mancha, Spain - LaCruzMarch2015_19m | ecosystem: Environmental > Aquatic > Freshwater > Lake | place: Spain...
ATCCGGCTGTGGAAGTGATTGGCAGAAATGAGGTATGGAAACGCCTCTACCCGGAGAGAAATTACCGTAAGAAGATTACCGGAAAGATCACGGAGATCATAAAAAAGGACAATTATCTTGAGAACATGCAGACAACAATCGTCAGTAAAAACGGGACGAAGAAGACCATCCTGTGGAATACCCGGGGATTACCGGATAAAAAAGGTGGTATTGGAAGTTATATCGCGATTGGCGTTGATATCACCGATCGCGAAAAAGTCGAGCAGGTATCGAGAGAATATGCGGAATGGTACTCAACCCTTCTCAGGACAACCCAGGACGGCTATAATCTTGTCGATACCACCGGCAGGCTGATTGAAGTAAATGACAATTATTGCCGGATGACCGGATTTTCCCGCGAGGAACTGCTGGGAAGATCTATCTATGATCAGGACGCGGATGAGGAGAAAGATGTTGCGTTCGCGCACATGCAGAAAATTCTCGCAACTGGTTCAGACCGGTTTGAGACCCGGCACCGGACAAAGAATGGCGGGGCTATTGATGTTGAAATAAGCGTAGTTCTTCAGGCTCAAAAGCGGCAGTTTATCGTCTTTGTGCGTGATATCACCGAACGAAAACATGCTGAAATGGAGATTTCGGAAAGTGAAGAGAAGTTCCATACGATGGCAGATTTTACCGCAGACTGGGAATACTGGCAGGGGCAGGACAAACAGATCATCTACATGTCCCCATCCTGTGAACGCTTCACCGGCTATACGCAACAGGAATTTATTGCCGATCCATTGTTGCTTGAGTCGATCGTCCACCCTGATGACCTCCGATCAGTCCATGATCATAATATTAAGGCAGGGGAAACCCGTCAGGTATTATCCACTGATTTTCGGATCATACACCGGGATGGCACCGTACGCTGGATTGGTCATGCCTGCCGGCAAGTCTACGATACTCACGGGAAAGCACTCGGACGGCGCGTGAGCAACCGGGATATCAATGACCAGAAGATTGCCACACAAGCACTTCGTGAGAGTGAAGAGAAATTCCGGGCGTTTTTTACCACTTCACGGGACTGCGTTTTTATCACTACAACGGACGGCAGATGGGTTGACCTCAACGACTCAGCTATAGAACTCTTTGGTTACGACAGCAGGGACGAATTGTTGCAGGTCAATGTACGGGACCTCTATGCGGATCCTGGTGAAAGAGCCCGGCATGTTGCCATAATCCGTCAGAAGGGATTTACGAGTGACTTCCCGATCGACCTGAAGATGAAGGATGGTACAGTTATCAACACGCTCATCACTTCAGTCATCAGGAAAGACAAAAATGGCAACGTAGTTGGGTTCCAGGGATCAATCCGGGATATCACCGAACTAAAGAGGGCGGAAGCTGCATTAACAGAATCCTTCGCGACATTCAGAACGGTCATGGACAGTCTTGATTCGCTGGTTTATGTAGCTGATATGAAAACCTACGAAATCCTGTTTATAAACCAGTACGGCAGGAAAATCTGGGGAGATCTTACTGGAAGAATCTGCTGGAAATCGCTTCAGGTAAATCAGGAAGGCCCCTGCCCATTCTGCACTAATAAAAAAATACTGGATCCGGATGGCAATCCTAACGGAGTCCTGATCTGGGAGTTCCGGAACACCATCACCGGACAGTGGTATGAATGCCATGACAGCGCGATCCAGTGGACAGATGGAAGAATTGTGCGCCTTGAGATTGCCACAGATATCACAGACCGCAAGCGGGTAGTGGAGGCATTGCGGCAGAGCGAGGAAAAAATCCGGACTGTTCTGGAAAATGTACCGGATTTGATTCTGGTGCATAGGAACGGGATCATACTCTACATCAATCCTTCCTCTGTTGAGGTTATGGGATACACGCAAGATGAACTGATCAACAAACAGATGATCGATTTCATCGTCCCGAAATACCGCCCCATTATTGATGAGGCAATATCCAAACAGATGAACGGGAAAACCATCGAACCCTATGAGATTGAGATTCTGACAAAGTCTGGCGGGCGGAGAACTGTTGTTGTTGGCGGAACCGTGATTGAATATTCTGGATCCTCTGCATCATTAAATGTGCTCACCGATATCACCGAGCGAAAGCTAGCAGTGGATGCGTTACGCCAGGCAAACCGACAGTTGAACCTGCTCTCTTCCATCACCCGTCACGACATCCTCAACCAGCTGATGGCACTCAAAGGATACCTTGAACTCTCGCATGAGGTCATCGACGACCCCACGATACTCACCGGTTACATCCGGAAAGAGGAGCAGGCAGCGGATACTATCGAACGCCAGATCACGTTCACGCGGGATTATCAGGAACTGGGTGTCGCAGCACCCGAATGGCAGAGCGTGAACGCCAGTATCCATAAGGCAATTGCAGGGCTGCCGATGCGGGATGTCCATGTTGAAGTCGATCCCAACAATCCGGAGATCTTCGCTGACCGGCTTTTCGAGAAGGTCTTCTACAACCTAATCGACAATGCACTTCGCTATGGGGGTGCAGGAATGAAGATGATCAGGGTCTCTTCACGGGAGATCGACTCGGGACTCCTGATTACCTGTGAGGATGATGGCGTGGGTATTATAGCGGAAGATAAAAAGCGCCTCTTCACCCGGGGTTTCGGGAAGAACACCGGGCTCGGTTTGTTCCTCTCGCGGGAGATCCTTGGTATTACCGGCATTACAATCACCGAGAACGGTGAGCCCGGCAAAGGCGCCCGGTTCGAGATTACCGTGCCGAAAGGAATGTGGCGGATGGCAGGAGCAGATGCCTAATGGCAGAAAAAATACGTGCCCTCTATGTCGATGATGAATTAACCCTCCTTGATCTCTGCAAGACGTACCTGGAGCGGTTGGGAGATTTTACGGTAACGACAACAACCAACGCACCCGAAGCGATCCGGATACTTGAGCTCGCGAGGTTTGACGCAATCATCTCAGACTACCAGATGTCAGAGATGAATGGCATCGAGTTTTTAAAATATGTCCGGGCACGTGGAAACATGACGCCGTTTATCATCTTCACCGGGAGAGGGCGGGAGGAGGTTGTGATCGAGGCGCTCAATGCCGGGGCTGACGGTTATCTTCAGAAAGGTGGCGAGTCAAAGGCACAGTTCGCCGAGCTGGCGCACAAGATCCGTTACGCTGTCTCCCTCAGGCAAACCGGGGCTGATCTGAGAGAGAGCGAGGAGAAGTACCGACGGTTTATTGAGACAGCGAATGAAGGCATCTGGCAGATGAACAGCCAATTCGCCACTACGTTTGTCAACCAGAAGATGGCTGATATGTTGGGGTACACCCCGGAAGATATGAAAGGCAGGAATGTATCATCGTTCATGCACCCAGATGATCTTGCCGATCATGCTTCCCGGATGAAGTGGCGGGAAAAAGGGCAATCCGACCAGTACGAGCGCCGGTTCATAAAAAAAGATGGCACGGATATCTGGACTATCGTCTCTGCAACTGCGTTGGAGGATCCGGATGGCACGTTCAAGGGTTCGTTTGCGATGTTCACCGACATCACCGAACGGAAGAACGCCGAAGAGGCACTCCGCAAAGAGCGGGATTTCGCTAACAGCGTAGTCGGGACGGCGCAGGCAATTATCCTGATTCTCGATACGGAGGGGCATATCGTCTATATGAATCCCTACATGGAGGGGATTTCAGGATATATGCTGGAGGAAGTGAAGGGCAAAGACTGGTTTGGGATGTTCCTGCAATCTCATACTCAGGAAAGCACTCGGTTATTATTCCGGAAAGCCATTGGAAATACCCAGACACGTGGCAATGTAGATGTTATTCTCACAAAAGACGGGCGCGAACGGTTAATCGAGTGGTACGATAAGACTCTCAAGGGCGCGGAGGGGAACATCGAAGGACTGCTCGCCATTGGACAGGACATCACCGAGCGTAGGCACGCAGAGGAAGCGTTGAAAAGGAATGAGGAGCGGTACCGGACTGTAGTGGAAGACCAGACCGAATTCATATGCCGGTTCACTCCTGACGGCAGGCTCACGTTTGTCAATGATGCATACTGCCGGTATTTCAGCCTCGATAAAGATCAATGCCTCGCTCAGCCCCACACAGTTGTATTGCCTCCCGAAGATGTCCGGCAGATGAAGCAGCACCTTGCCTTGCTCACACTGCAGAATCCGGTCGCGACAATTGAACACAGGATCATCATGCCATCCGGAGAAATCCGCTGGCAGCGGTGGAACGACCGGGCGATCTTTGACAAAGACGGGCATATCGTCGAATACCAATCAGTCGGGAGAGATATTACCGAGACCAAGAACGCGGAGGAGACCCTGCGGGAGAACGAAGCCTACTACCGCACCATCTTTGAGAATACCGGGACTGCCTCGGTCATTATTGAAGAAGACACCACGATCAGTCTCGCGAATGAGGAGTTTGCCATTCTGAGCGGATATCCCCGGGAGGATCTTGAAGGGAAGAGACGCTGGACGGAATTTGTCGTGAAGGAGGATCTGGAACGGATGCTCGCGCAGCACAATCTCCGCAGGAAAGACAGGAACCAGGCGGAACGGCATTACGAATTCAGGTTCGTCCGAAAGAGCGGGGAAATCCGCACTATTTTCCTCTCGATCGATGTTATATCCGGCACAAAAAAGAGCATCGCATCGCTCCTTGATATCACTGAATACAAGAAAGCAGAGCAGGCACTGCGGCAGAGCGAGGAGATGCACAGGCTCGTGCTTGAGTTTGCCGGCATCAGCAGCACACTGTGGACAACTGATGGACATCTTCTCATGATTAACCGGTACGGGGCTGCCAATCTCGGTGGTATTCCTGAAGATTTCTTCGGAAAAACCATGGCTGAGCTGTTTGGTGAGGAAGCAGGTGCTGTGTATCTTGAACGGATCCGGCAGGTTGCTGCCACCGGCACGAGGATGGAATTTGAAGACCGGGTTCCCCTTCCAGACGGAGACCGGTGGTTCCTCTCAGTGCATACCTGCATAAAGGATGCTGCCGGTCAGGCAAAACGGGTAATGATCTTCTCCCATGATATCACCCAGCGGAAAATTGCCGAGCTGGCGCACCGGGACAGCGCAGACCAACTGGCGTTCGCAATAGATGGTGCCAATCTTGGACTCTGGGATATCAATTATTCGAATCGCACGATCAGCCATAACCAGCACTGGTATAAGATTCTAGGCTATGAATCTGAAAAAACGATCACTCCCCTCGACTCATGGAAGGCAATAATCCATCCTGATGATCTTCCTGGGATCGAAACCATAACCTATGATCACGTGGCGGGAAATACTCCGGTGCTCGATATGGAATATCGGATCCGGCACAAAGATGGCAGGTGGCTCTGGATCCATACTATCGGCAGGGTAGTCAGTCGCAGCCCCGATGGGAAGCCGCTCCGGATGAGCGGGATTAACCAAGACGTCACCGAACGAAAACTGGCAGAGGAAACTATCCGGAGATCAAAGGAATTCCTCAATAAAATCATAGACACCATTGGCGATCCGATCTATGTCAAGGACCGGGAGCATCGACTTGTTCTCGTGAATGATGCCGCATGTGCGATATTCGGGCGCTCCCGGGACAACCTCCTTGGTCTGACCGGGTATGACCTCTTCCCAACACGGGAGATGGCAGACCGGTCATTCGAGCGGGATGAAGAGGTTTTCCTGACCGGAAAGGACAGTATCAGCGAGGAGACGAATACGTATGCTCCCGGAAAGACCCGGACCGTCCTTGTCCGGAAGAGCCGGTACGGGGATCCGTATGGAAAGCAGTTCGTTGTCGGGATAAGCGTCGACATCACGGATCTCAGGCGAACCGGGGTGGCGCTGCGGGAGAGCGAGTCCACTATCCGGGCGCTCATGAACTCTCCGCTGGATGCTGTCCTGCTGCTGGACAAAGACGGTATTATCCTTGACGTAAACGATACCCTTGCAAAGCGACAAGGAATGACCGTTGAAGAAATGAAAGGCTGGTGCGTCTATGATCTGCTGCCACCGGATATGGCAAAATCAAGAAGAGCCCGGATCGAGGAAGTCGGACGGACCGGTAAACTGAGCCGGTTTGAAGATTACCTGGCAGGACTATGGTTCGACAACTCCCTGTATCCAATCCTTGATGCAGAGGGGAACGTCGTAAAAATCGCGATTGTTGCCCGGGATATTACTGAATACAAACATGTGGAAGAAGCACTCCGGGAGAGCGAGGAGCGGTTCAGGGGTGTTGCTGAACGAAGCTCGGATATGATACTGCTTGTTGATGAACGAGCAACAGCCACCTATGTCTCCCCATCTGTTGAAAAAATTTTTGGATATCTTCCTCGTGAGATTGTGGGGAAAATGGCGGGAGATTTCATACATCCCGATGATATGTCCATCGTGCTGGAAGGCATTAATAAAAATATTTCCGGAGAACCTGTTGGCGGGATTACTATACGTTTCAGAAAAAAAAGTGGCGATTATACAATCATGGAGATCACCACCACCCCCATCATGAAGAAAGACATGATTTCAGGGATCCAAGTGATCGGAAGGGACATCACCGACAAGAAAAATGCAGAAGTTGCCCTTATGGAGAGTGAGCGTCAGTTCCGGGCGCTCTCCGAGAACAGCCAAGACTATATCATGCGGTATGACCCGGAGCACCGCCACATCTATGCAAATCCAGCATGCCTCCGGGTTGCGGGAATGACCGCAGAACAGTTCACCGGAAAGACGCACCGTGAGCTGGGATTTCCGCCAGATCTCTGTGCACGCTGGGAATCTGCGATCGACCGGGTGTTCGCAACCGGGCAACCGTACGGTGATATCTTTGCATGGTCGGGTGTTGATGGGGAAGTCGTTCTTGACTGGCGGCTCTTTCCCGAAAAAGATGACGGGGGCAAGGTTGTTTCGGTGCTGGGCGTCGCCCGTGATATCACCGCGATGAAAGCGACCGAGCAGGCGCTCAGGGAAAGCGAAGCGTGGTACCGCCAGTTCTTTGCTACATCCCGCGACTCCGTATTTATTACGACCCCGGAAGGTAAATTTGTCGATTTCAATGATGTTATTTTAGATCTCCTTGGATATCGTACACGGGAAGAACTCGCAGGTGTTTCAGTCCCGGATCTGTACGAAGATGCAAATGTCCGAACCGAGTTCAATGCCATCATAATACAGAATGGGTATGTAGAGGATTACCCGGTACGCCTGAGGAAGAAGGACGGGACTATCATTGACACGCTCATCACTACCGTATCACTTAAAGCAGAAGACGATTCTGTAAAAGCGTTTTTCGGCACTATCCGGGACGTAACCGAACAGAAACGTGCAGAGGAAGAGATCCACACTCTCCAGCAGTTCCAGCAGAGCGTCATCGACAACGCGAAGGTCTGGATCAGCGTCCTTGATCCCAAAGGGATAATCCTTGTCTGGAACACTACTGCCGAGCAGATCAGCGGGTACCTTGCGAAAGATGTGATCGGAAAGAATACGGTCTGGAAACAGCTTTATCCCGATCCGGTATACCGGAAGCAGGTCGTAGAAAACATTCTCAACATCATTAATAAGAACACCTATGTCGAGAATTTCGAGACGCGTGTATTGACGAATGGCGGCGATGAAAAGATCATATGGTGGAACACCCAGCCACTAAGAAATGCATCAGGGAAACCGGTGCAGTTCATCGCCATCGGACGTGACGTTACAGAGCGGAGACAAACGGAAGAGAGGATCAACGCACTCCGACAATTTGAGGAGGGCGTGATTAAGAACGCGAACATCTGGATATCGGTGTTGGACGGAAAAGGGATCGTGCGTGTCTGGAACCGGGCAGCAGAAGAGATTAGCGGGTACAAAGCGGATGAAGTGATCGGCAAAAGCACCATCTGGCGTCAGCTTTACCCGGACAAGGAGTACCGGCGCACGGTCACAGCAACTATCACGGAGATCATCGGAGCCAGGAAGTATCTGGAAAATTTCGAGACACGGATCCGGACAAAAGACGGGCAGGACCGGATCATCTGGTGGAACACCCGCGCCCTGCAGGACGTTCCCGGAATTGATGAGACGTTCATTGCAATCGGGAAGGATGTCACCGAGACAAAGACGCTCTCTGATGCAGTACAGCTGGCGAATAAAAAACTGCACCTGCTTTCGAGCATCACCCGGCACGATATCGTCAACCAGTTGTCCGCGCTGGATGGGTATCTCGATCTCTCGCGAGACCTCTTAGGCGATCCCGCGAAGCTTGAAGAGTACATCACAAAGGAACAGAGCATCGCAAAAACCATCGAAGCCCTGATCCATTTCACGAAGGACTATCAGGACATGGGCATCAAAGCGCCGGAATGGCAGAATGTGGACGAAAGCGTTATCATGGCGAAAGGGAGCCTTCCCCTGCGGGGAATCGCTATTGTAACTGACAATCCTTCCCTTGAAGTATATGCCGATTCGCTCCTCGTACGGGTGTTTTACAACCTGATCGATAACACGCTCAGGTATGGCGGCGGGCATATGACCACGATCCGGATCTCGTCGCAAAAATCCAGTCGCGCGCTTGTGATTGTCTGGGAGGACGATGGTGTGGGTATACCTGCGAACAAGAAGGAGGCGATTTTCAACCGGGGATATTTCAAACATACGGGGTTCGGGTTGTTCCTCTCACGGGAGATCCTTGGTATCACCGGCATCACGATTACTGAAACCGGAACACCGGGCAAAGGCGCACGATTTGAGATCACGGTGCCGAAAGGCGCGTGGCGCATAGGGGAAGCGAACAGGAAGGGAGACTGATGGCTGCAAAAAAGAAGAAGCCAGAAGAGAAGTCAGAGACGCCCACCGACAACACCCGTTCGATGCGGGATGCCGCAGAAAAGAAACGTGCAGGTTCGCCAGGAATCTTTTCCGACCTCGCAGGGCAGACAGCAGAAGAACTGATCCACGAACTCCAGGTGCACCAGACCGAGCTCGAGAAGCAGGCAGAGGAACTCAGGAGAACTTCCCTTACGCTGGAGGAGTCGCGGGACAAGTACCGGGACCAGTACCTTGACCTCTACGAGTTTGCCCCTATCAGCTATCTCACACTGACCGACAAGGCACAGGTGACAGGAGCAAATCTCACGGTTGCAACGCTCCTTGGGGTTGACAGGAATGCCCTGATCAACCACGGGTTCCGAAAATTCATCGCTCCCGGAGACCTTGATCTGTGGGACCGGTATTTCGTGAGTGCGCGACGGCACGGGGAAAAACAGACCTGCACCCTTACGCTTAGACGGGGTGACGGTTCTGTGTTCCCTGCCCGGCTGGAAAGTATCCGGCTTACCGGCAGCAGCGATGGAACAACAACGATCCGGGTGGCAATCAGTGATATTACGGAGATATGCCGGGCGGAGGAAGAGATCAAATTCAAGAATGTCATTTTATCGACCCAGCAGGAGACCTCGCCTGATGGCATCCTCGCTATCGATGAAAACGGAAAGATACTTTCTTTCAACCGGCACTTCATCGAACTCTGGGGCATTCCCGATAATGTCATCGCATCGCGATCAGATGAACGGGCGCTGCAGCCCGTTCTTAATAAACTTGCAGATCCTGATGCATTTGTCGCACGGGTAACATACCTCTACGATCACAAAGACGAGAAAAGCCGGGAGGAGATCCTGTTAAAAGACGGACGGGTTCTTGACCGGTATTCAGCTCCGATGGTTGGACAGGATCAGAAATATTACGGGCGTGTATGGTACTTCCGGGATATCACCGAGCGCAAACGGGCAGAAGAGGCGCTCCGGGAGAGCGAGGCGCGTCTTTCTCTTGCAATGGAAGTGGGCAATGCAGGCGTATGGGAATGGAATCTTGAGAGTGACGAGGTTCATTTCGATGCCCGGTTCCACGCAATACTTGGCTATACTCCGGGGGAACTTCCAACCACCCTGAAGGAATGGATGCCCTACCACAACCAGGAAGATGTTCCTGTATGGAGGGGAAAGGCTGAGGCATATTTACGGGGAGATAGCCCGGTTTACGAGAGCGAACATCGTATTCGCAATAAGGAGGGGAATTGGGAATGGGTCTTCACCAGAGGACGGCTGATGACCCGTACCATAACGGGGTCCCCGAAGCTGTTCATTGGCTTCGCAATGAACGTCACCGAACGCAAACAGGCGGAAGAAGCGCTCCGCGAAAGCGAAGCGCAATTGCGGACGTTGATACACACCATTCCCGATCTGGTATGGCTGAAAGATCCCGAGGGGGTATACCTGTCATGCAATCGGCGCTTCGAAAGATTTTTTGGCGCGGCAGAGAAGGACATCGTTGGGAAGACAGACTACGACTTCATGGACAGAGACAGGGGGGACTTCTTCCGACACCATGATAAAGCAGCAATAGCAGCCGGGGGCCCCACGACAAATGAAGAGGAGATTACTTTCGCCGAAGACGGTCACAGAGAGATTTTGGAGACCATCAAGACACCCATTCACGCAAGCGACGGACGACTCATTGGGGTCTTGGGCATCGGACGAAACATCACCGAGCGTAAGCGGGCTGCGGACATGCTCGCTCTGACTTCTCGCAAGCTGGCGTTGATGAATGATATGACGTACCAGTTTATCCAGAACAAGGTAACCGGACTCAGGGGGTATGCCGAGCTCAGTAAAGATGCAAAAACCGAAGCTGAACGATTATCCTTTATCAAAAAGGAAGAACATATCCTTGCAGATATCCAACATCTGATTAAAAATACACAAGATTACCAGGAAATCGGATTACTCCAGCCCCGGTGGATTCCCGTGGAACAATCAATCCGGATTGCCGTTTCGCTCGTCAGTCCGAAACAGGACATATCAATTGAGACAGCACTCCATGGACTCGAATTATATTTCGATCCCCTTATCGAAAAAATCTTCGCGAACCTCATCGACAATACAGTAAAACATGGAAAGACCACGACATACATCAGGTTCTCCTGCGAGGAAACACCGGATGGACTTATTTTGATCTGTGAAGACGATGGTGTTGGGATCTCCCCTGATGTTAAAGCCAGTCTTTTTGACCGGAGCGTCGGTAAAAACATCCACTTTGGACTGTTCTTTGTACTGGAGTGCCTTGTTCTTTCCGGTATAACAATTGCTGAAACCGGAACACAGGGCAAAGGAGCCCGGTTCGAGATCATCGTGCCGAAAGGCATGTACCGGTTACGGGAGGGCATATGAAGCGCGGGAGACAGGGCGGGTGTGGGAATCGCTACCCGTACAGGAGCGTGTGATTGATATGGGCATTCTTCAATCCGTCAAGTACCATGCCAGCACAGAACTGATCGTGTACGGAGCCATAGCGTGCATCATTCTCTTCTGTCTCTACGTTATCAGCACGGCGAACTACCTGCTCTTTCACGGGCTGGTCGAACTCGCGAGCATCGTCGTCGCCTTCGCGATCTTTGTCATCGTCTGGAACACGCGGCGGACGATCACAAACACGTTCTTTCTCGTCATCGGGATATCGTTTCTGTTCACCGGCAGTATTGACCTCGTCCACATGCTCGCGTACAAGGGCATGGGCGTCTTTCCGGGGAACAGTTCCGATCTCCCCACCCAGCTCTGGATCGCCGCCCGATACTTCCAGAGCATCGCCTTTCTCATCGCTACGCTTCTCATCGGAAAATCCATCACAAAGGACCGTAAGTATGACGCGGGCATTATATTTGCCGTGTGCACCGCCGCATTCTGCATTCTCATGGCAAGCATCTTTTGGTGGCAGAACTTCCCGAATTGCTTCATCGATGGTACCGGGCTGACCCCTTTCAAGATCGCAAGCGAATACGTCATCTCGGCGATTCTCATTCTTGCCATCATCATCCTGGCACTCAAGAGAAGCGATTTCGATCCCATCGTCTGGAAATATCTTGTCGCTGCACAGGTGTTTTTAATCGTTGGTGAACTCGCGTTTACATCATATGCCAGCGTGTACGGCTTCATGAACATGATCGGGCACCTCGCGAAACTTGTCTCGGTCTACTTCTTCTACCGTGCCATTGTCGTCATCGCTATCACACACCCGGTCGACCTGCTCTTCTCGGAACTCAAACAAAAGAGCATGGCGTTGCAGCAGAGCGAGGCACGGTATGCGATTACCCTTGATGCGGTGAACGACGGGCTCTGGGACTGGAATGTGCCGTCCGGCAATGTGTACTTCTCCCCCCATTACTATACGATGCTTGGATACCAGAACGGGGAGTTCCCAGCGACATACGAGGCATGGCGACAACTCATCCACCCGGAGGATCATGCACCGGTAGAAACGCAGTTGCAGCACCATGTGAAGACGGACACCAGCTTTGCGATCGACCTGCGAATGAAGACCGCAAGCGGAGACTGGTTGTGGGTCACCACCCGGGGTATGGTAGTCGAGCGGGATGCAGCGGGAGCAGTCGTCCGGATAGTCGGGACGCTCTCTGACATCACGGAGCGCAAGCGGGCTGATGATGAAATAAAACGCATCAAGATGGCGGTCGATGCTACCAGCGATGCGATCGGGATGAGTACCGTCGACGGGCATCACTTCTACCAGAATGCGGCTTTTGATCGCATGTTCGGTTATACGACGGAAGAGGTTTCCCGTCTGCAACCAGCCCAACTGTATGCTGATAGGGATGTTGCCAGGGAGGTCTTCGGAACAATCATGGCTGGAACATCCTGGCAGGGGAAGATCGAGATGATCGCCAAAAACGGACGACAATTTCCTGTTTCACTTCGAGCCGATGCGATCAAGAATGAGAAAGAAAATATCATCGGTTTGATCGGAGTCCATACCGATATCACCGAACGGAAAAAGGCAGAAGAAGCGCTGCGGGAAAGCGAAGAAAAATTCCACACGGTGGCAGATTTCACCTACGACTGGGAATTGTGGCTGGGACCGGATAAGCAGATAGTTTATTGTTCGCCATCCTGTGAACGTATCACCGGATATCTCCCGGAGGAGTTTATTGCAGATCCACAACTGCTTGAAAAGATCGTCCATCCGGATGACCTGATATTGAAGGAAGAGCACAACCGCACCTCAGGAGAGACTCACGAACCACAGTCTGTTGATTTTAGGATCATTCATTATGATGGTTCAGTACGCTGGATCGGTCATACCTGTCATCCGGTGACAGCACATGACGGTACTACGTTCGGCAGACGAGTAAGCAACCGCGACATCACGGAACGCAAGCGGGCGGAGGAAGCTGTTCAGGCTGCGGTAAAATTAAACCAGCTGATCGATACGATGTCGGTCAGCGAGAGCATGGGGTATACGCTCGATGAGGCGGAACGGCTTACCACCAGTAAAAACGGGTTCTTCCATTTAGTCAATCCTGATGAGCAGACGATCCAGCTGATTACCTGGTCAACGGAAACCAGGAAGCACTGCTTTATTCCCAAGGATCCCGAGCGAAACTATCCGGTGAAAAAAGCCGGCGTCTGGGTAGACTGTCTCCGTGAGCGCAAACCGGTTATCCACAATGATTACCCCAGCTTGCCCCATAAAAAAGGCTTGCCGGAATGCCATGTCCCGATAACCCGTGAGCTGGTCGTTCCCATATTCGATGAAGACAAGATTGTCGCAATCATCGGTGTGGGCAACAAAGCAACGGATTATGCTGAGCAGGATATCAACGTGCTGACCCTGCTTGCAAAGAACGCATGGACTTTAATCCAGCGCAAACTGGCGGAAGAAGAACGAGAGAGGATCCGCTCGTGGCTGGCAGGCGTGAACAGGATCTTAGAGTCTGTTCTTTCTCCTGCCCCGCTTGATCAGAAACTGAAGATCATCACTGATGGCGTTGTTGAAACCTTCGTCGCCGATTTCTGCCGGATCTGGCTTATTGACAAGGGAGACCTGTGCAATACGGACTGCATGCATGCCGAAGTTGCTGAAGGGCCGCATATCTGTCGGTTCCGCGATATGTGCCTGCACCTGAAAGCAAGTTCCGGCAGGTACACCCATATTGACGGGAAAGGGCACCGCCGTGTCCCATTCGGAGCCTACAAGATCGGGCGCATCGCATCCGGAGAGGAAACGAGATTTCTCACGAATGATGTGGAGCATGATCCCCGGGTCCATGATCACGAATGGGCAAAAAGCCTTGGGCTCGTGGCGTTTGCAGGATATCGCCTGAAACCTCCGGATGGCGAGGTACTGGGAGTCTTTGCCCTGTTTGCCCGGTTCCCGATATCCCCGTATATGGATGCCATGCTTGAGGGACTGAGCCGCGCCATCTCCCTTGCCATCCAGAAAGATATTGCAGACAAGGCATTGCACGAAAGCGAGGAGCTGTACCGTGTCCTGTTTGAAGAGTCACCGATCTCGCTCTGGGAAGAAGACTTTTCAGATATCAAAGTCTGGATTGATACAAAAACGAATGAGAATATCGGGAATTTCAGAACCTGGCTTGAGAGTCACCCGGGGGATGTTGCCGGCTGTGCCATCATGGTGAAGGTTACCCATATTAACCGGGCAACGATGGCACTGTTCGGGGCAGCATCCCAAAAGGAATTCTCTGAAGAACTATCGACAATCTTCACCGCGGATTCCTATGATGCGTTCCGGGAAGAGATCATTGCACTCGCTGGGCAAAAGAACGGTTTTGAAGGGGAGTTCCAAATCCAGACCCTGAACGGGGAGAGAAAAATCGTCCTGATGAAAGTGACGGTTGTGCCCGGCTATGAACAGACATTCTCGAAGATCTTAGTATCAATTATTGACATCAGCGACCTCAAACGGGTAGAGGGGGCACTGCGGCAGGCAAACAGACAATTAAATATACTCTCCAGCATTACCAGGCACGACATTCTCAACCAGTTGCTTGCACTCAAGGGTTACCTTGAATTATCTCCTGAATTTATTGACAACCCGGAGAAACTCTCCGAATTCATTAAAAAAGAACAACAAATAGCGAATACTATCGATCGCCAGATCACGTTTACCAGGGATTACCAGGAGCTGGGTGTCGCGGCTCCCGCATGGCAAAATGTGAATGCAAATATTAAAAGCGCGATCATGGATCTGCCGATGCGGGCAGTCCATGTTGACGTTGACCGCACCGATCTCGAAATTTTTGCCGATCGTCTCTTTCTTAAGGTGTTCTACAACCTTTTTGATAACGCTCTGAAATATGGCGGAGACCAGATGACGACTATACAGATCTCATCGCAGGAATCAGAAACACACCTTGTGATCGTCTGCGAGGATAACGGAGTAGGGATTACGGATGAGGATAAAAAACACCTTTTCACCCGGGGATTCGGAAAACACACCGGACTCGGACTGTTCCTCTCCCGCGAGATTCTGGGGGTCACCGGCATCACGATTATCGAGAACAGTGTACCGGGCACAGGTGCCCGGTTCGAGATTACCGTGCCGAAGGGGGAGTACCGGTTCAACGGTCCCAAGGGAAAATAAACCAGAAAATTGCGAGCACGCGGATCATGCTGGCGGGGATCGTTCAGGATCTCACTTTGATCGAGAAGAAAATATCTTAAAAGGAGGAAGTTACCGGGTTTGGTTGAACGGGTTCCTGATTACCCTGACACGTCCCCCTGCGTGCTCCAAACCGTACGAGCCCCCATGAAACACCCAAATAGAAGGGGGAATCCTGGTTCCCGACAGGAGATGCATTCACGAACCCGTGTTGTCATTATTTATTAAAAAAACGGTATGCTCCCGTGGGTACCGTGATCTCAAACCGGGCACCTTTACCCGGCGTGCCCGTCTCAGTGATAGTGATACCGGTTATGGCAAGAACCTCGCGGGATACGAAGAGACCCAGCCCGGTGTTTTTCCCAAATCCCCGTTCAAAGAGGTGCTCCTTATCTCCGGAAGTGATTCCTTCCCCGTCATCTTCACAGGAGAGAACCAGTCCCTGATCGGTCTTTTGGCAGGAAAACCTGATGGTGGTCAGCCCACTTCCTCCATGCTTCAGGGCATTTTCGATCAGGTTGTAAAATACTTTCTCGATGAGGGGATCTGCAAGTACTTCGAAATCAGGAATATCAGTAGTAATGCGGATCTCCCCGACAGGAAGGAAAGCCGCATTTTTCTTTATCATTTCCTTCACATTCTGCCAGTCCGGCGCTTTCACGCCCATATCCTGGTAATCACGGGTAAAATTGATCTGGTGTTCGAGGATTTCGGTAACCCGGCTGCATTTTTCCAGGTACCCGGCAGAAACCGGTTCGTGTTGTTGTTTCAATAACAACTTCAGGTATCCCCTGAGAATCGTCAGCTGGTTGAGCATGTCATGCCGGGTGATGCTGTTGAAAAGGTTGAGTTTTTTATTTGCTTCGCAAAGGGCATTGCCCGCTTCATGCAATGCCGTGACATCGTGCAATATCCCCTCCACGCCGCTCACGCTGCCGTCTTTGTCATAATAATAATGGCTGCTCGCCATGACCGCACAGATCGTTCCGTCCCGTCGTTTAAAGGGTAACAGATAGCTTGTGACCGATCCCGTCTTCCGGAGAGCTGCAAGGAAATTTTCCCGGTCACCGGGATCTGGATAAAAAATACAGGTATCCAGACCGAACAATTCCTCTGGTGAGGAATACCCGGCAAGCCGTGCAGCAGATGGGCTGACCATGATAAGATTTCCTTTTTTGTCTGTCCGGTAGAACATGTCCTCCATGTTCTCGACAATCACCCGGTAATTCTCCTCGCTCTTTCGGAGTGCTTCCTCTGCCCGCTTGCGTTCGGTGATATCGATCCCAACACTAACGATAAAGTCAAGATTTTTATCCTCATGTTTCACAAGCCGCTCATGCCATTCAACAAGGTACACTTTACCCGATTTGCTGATAATACGGTTCTCGTTGACGGATACAGTACCGTCACCCGCTATCTTCCGGAATACCCCGGCAAGCATCTCCCGGTCCTCCTCCGGAACAAAGATCGTAAGATAATCGGTTCCCGGGATCTCGTCAGCCGGATATTCCAGCGCATCGATAAGAGCCTGGTTCATCGTCAGGGTC
>Ga0247842_10004639_pt1 | contig 16993 bp, 18 predicted proteins | sample LaCruzMarch2015__3_FD_192411 | JGI IMG/M metagenome (GOLD analysis project Ga0247842, IMG submission 192411) | Freshwater microbial communities from meromictic Lake La Cruz, Castile-La Mancha, Spain - LaCruzMarch2015_19m | ecosystem: Environmental > Aquatic > Freshwater > Lake | place: Spain...
TTTGAAAAAGAGTGGTGGGAGAAAAATGGAAAGTGAGTGAAACTTGGTGTATTATGTGAACATTATTAACCCGCCGGATGAGCAAAAAGAGGGACTTTTGCCTTTCCCAAAACGGGGGTCAGACCACTGTCCCCTTACTCGGCGCATACACATACTCTGTTTTTGGGGTTTTCCCTGTGATACTAACTGTTGCGCCCCCGTTTTTTCTTGTCTTCCAATAAACTATTGTTGCGATTACGATTTTATTTAATATCATATATGTTATTTCTAATTAATAATTTTCAATTCTCCTTTGGTAGAGCGCCTTGAAGGTGATGACGGTGCCAATCTGAGAATTGTATTTAGTTTAAAATGAGCGGTTTGTTTGACGGCATTTCTGCCCTATTGTCATAATCGCAAAATCCACCAGACCATAGTTAGTCGGTGGATAATGAATTCTGATGACTTTTTATTTGCGCCTTATTTCCTATATATTCTAAACAGGCATAAAAAAATCCACCGTTGGTGTATCCACGGTGGACGTTTTAAATATGTTTGAAATTTCCTATTTTGAGCTATAAACCAGCGACCATGTACCGTCTTGATTATCTTGTATTTTTAATCGATGCGCACCTCCCGACGAAAGAAGTTTATTGACTCCTTTCATTGCATCGGTAATTTGCTTTTGATTCCATGTATTATTTGTTGCCGATTTCAACATATCAAATACTGCCTCTTTCCTTCGAGATGCCCCCCAAGACATAATCATGATATTTAAGAATTCACCATACAACGATCCTTTGCGTGAAAGAACTATTTTTCTTTGTGGTCCTTGAATGTACCATCGTTTATCGTCATGGAATATTTGAGGCGGTTTTTGAGTTCCTTCCGTTGTTTCTTGTTTTTTGGGATGCTGGATATTTTTTTCAAGCAAGGCTTCTATTATCGTTTTCGCAAGGGTTTCATTTTCTGTCTCCTTTATTACGTCGAGCTTTGGCATACGTGTATCTATGTACGCCACCCCAGGTATTATTTCCATTTTGTCTTCATCTTTTATCGTTGGATCGGGCTCAGCCCTTTTGACTTCAAAGCTTATTTCATCTGTTTCTTTATCTGCTTGAATGTTTAAACTTGCTGGTCCAGTCATTCTCATCATCTCTTGCCCTAGGTTTGCGTCCTCTACCGATCCAACTACGGGTTCTTCAACTTCTAGCTCCCAAAAACGCCCCCTCTGCCTTATATTCATAACTTGATACATCTTTGGGCTCTCTCCTTCTTTTTCTAAAGGGTCTTTTTTTCTGGTAGTCATATTTAATATCGGCCGATAATGGCCAGTGGGTTAAGAGGAAGAAAAATTTATGACTCCTCCCTTGTTGCTTAATAAACTGATTGAAAATCTTTTAAATGTATTAATGTATTCATCTTACAATAATAATTTCAGTACCGAGGTGATACCCAGTAATACTGATAAGTGTAATTGAAGACAGTCGCGATAAGAACGACACCAAGCGACCAAAAAGCAAATTGTACAAGATTAAAAAGTTTTCCTTTGTTCATATAAATTTTGAGTTACTTTATTTAGTCATATTTCTTACTTAAACCCAAGTTTGGCGTCAGGTATATCTACGTCATTTGCGATGATCTTTTTTAACTTTCCTTGTGCGTCTGTAACTCTCTCCCCAGTAAAAACAACCCGCGCCCGCTCAGCCTCTGCATGAGCTAAATTGCTTACGATCTTATCAAGTAGCTTAATATCTTTGATATCCACCTCAAAATCAACGTTTCTGTCCTTTCCATCATCTTGAATAACAATGACCCCCTTGTTCGTTTTGTTATCAATCCTTCTGATATACCCGACGACGCTATCGGGTTTCTGCTCTTCCTGCTCAATATAGGAATAAAAAGGTGCATCTTTTTGTGTAATTTGAAAATTATCCCCGGACGGAACGTCGAACGATAATTTGTCCATTTGTTTACTATCAGCGACGGCGTGCGCGATTTTATCTATTTTTTTGTTGAACTGAGGATCGGCGTTAGCATTAAGGATCAAGTTCACATTGGTAATTTTACGATGATCTTCATATACGACAGAGCCGGAATTATTTTTGATTTGAACTGAACCATTTTCGTTTGTTAATATATTTTCACGCTTTATTTCTTCCCCTTGCAAAGAACGTTTGATTTTCAAAAACTCAAGATAAAATGCCACGACATCCTTAATCGTTGCGGCGTTAGGCAGCAAGGACACCGCCACGCCCGCCCACTCGACAACTTGCAAAGAAATCTCAAAACATTTTTCTTTCGGAGGCTGCAAATTAAAGGCGATTGGAGATTTATGATTTGAAAACCGAACAATGCTCTCGATTGCTCCGACCGTTCCCTCAATAATCTCTATAAGTGTCTTGTATTCTATTGTTCCACCAACCATCAATTCGCCATTCAGAGTTAGCTTTACCGTCTCTATTCTTGTTTCATTTATCTGTTCCATATATGTCTTTATTATTCAGCTATGTCCTCTGACTATGGCGTGATTTTAAATTTATAAACTGTAAAAAAGTTGCTTACAAAAAATTGGTTAACGGTGTAATCTTGTAAAGCTTAAAGCTTTTATACAAATTTTATTTCGTTGATAAACATAAGTGCCGGATCTGCATAACCCATATATCCGTTATCTTTATCATAAGAAATTGGACGCAATCCAAAGTGCAAATGTGGTGCCTCGCTAACAGATCCCGTGTTTCCACTTATTCCTATTTTTTCTCCAGATTTTACAATAGCTCCTTTCTGAACAAGGCATTTTGACAAATGCAAATATACAGATTCGTATAGATCATGTTGGATTCTGATGTAGTTGCCTTTAAATGTTTCATCAAAATCAGATTCTGTTACTTTTCCATCAAGAACTGAAAAAACATCCTGCTGGCTGTTCGTTGAATCATGGTTTACCCACGTACGAAAATCCAAACCATTGTGCCCCTTGGGTGATCCGTATTTTTTGTAAACAGAAGGTCGCTCTCCAAATTTTTGTGTACATTCTAGGTAAGGAAGGGGGGCGCACAAAATTTTCCCTCCCGTTTCATTTATGACTTTAGCATTACCAGACCAAAGATAATTTCCATCGGTGCATTTATACCAGCGTGCGATTCCACGAACAGCGTCGCCATCAGACACAGTACCGAGAGTAGAAAAAACCGTTCCTTTCGGAAATGACAAAGCGGGAGCAACGGTCGACGGGCTCCCTACTCGTACATTGACGTCGTTAATGGCCACAACGGTCTGATTTTTTGATATAAATTTAGTCATAAAATTGTTTGAGCTTGAATATATTAAAAGTATCTAAATAAAAAAATAACGCAGTAAAAAGCGATACATATTCGAGGTATCCATAACTCAATCTTTGAGAATGGCAGATATATCTTCGGATTCTTCCCTCTCTCCAATGCTTCCCACTCGACATCATTAGCTGACAATGGTAAATTTTCTTCAATCACATTGAGCACTTTGAATTTCGTTGAATTTAGTTCTTTGTATGAGCGAATCATTCGATACCAAATGTACGAAATAAAAATGCCAAATACTGCGACGATATAAGTTGATATATCCGTCCATATCTTGTCTTTATCAAAGAGATATCCTATCGCTCCAAAAACAAAAGTATTGATGCCAAGGAAAAAAGAGTTGATAGTAAATCGCTTATCGCTATTTTTCTCAATTCCATCATAATACATTTTATATTGCTCAAAGTAGTGAACTCTGTATAAGTCACCATAATCTTTCTTGTCTGCTCTAAACAGTTTTTCTTTTATCTCTTTGACGTTCATATTTTATGTGAGATCTTTAATCGCTTGCACAATCGGAGCCGCGTTCCATCTAACAACCCGGTGAGCAGCTTCCTGAACAGTCTGTGAAGCTCTCTCTTGTCCCCATGGGATAACCGCAATGATTGGTTTACCGAACTTCTTGGCAATTTCGATCTCAATATTTATCCATTTACTGTAGCTCGAATATACTCCTGCCATGATAACGACAGCATGGCAAAAACGGATTTGATTTTCTATGGCTTCCCTTAATTGCCACGTAGTTGGAGCATTGTGTATCGGACTGTCTTTAGGAACAGAGTAGTCACGATAATCAAAATAGGGCTCGCTTTTGAACATGTCCGCTAATCTATTGTAGTGATCGCTGTATGTCCAAGAGTGGCTAATAAATATGTTGTATGTTCTCATTGTTTTTAGATTTTTCCTTTAGCTTTTCGATTTTCGTGAATTTGTTTATGCTTCGCTTTTGAGATGACGCGCGTATTCTTAGGTGTTGTCTTTCCACCTAGAGCAACAGGTTTTACATGATGCAATTCTTTGTTTGCAGGAAGTTTACCAGACGGATACCCTTTTTGTTTAATAACCTTTTCTACCTTTATTGGATCGCGCTGCTTTTTTATTTCTGCTTTTGATGCTATTCTTTTTTGCATTGTTTTTGATATTAATTTTTAATAATGTTTATATACTCCCCGCGTCCTTAACAACCTCAAAGTCCTTCATCCCAATTGCTTCAAAGTGTTTCTTCCCGCATTTGATTTTCTGCAATTCGGTAAAGCGCAGTTTGGCCTCCTCGAGTGTGCCTTTGGTCTCGCGGACAAAGTATACTTTCTGTTCATCCTCTTTTACGATTGCCCAGTCGGGGTTATAGGTGCCAACAGGAGTATTGATTTTGAACCACTTTGGTAATTTTACGTAGAGCTTGATGTATGCCTTGTTTTCCATCTCCTCAGCAAATCGTCTCTCTATCTCTGAATCAACTTCGATGCGCTCGTAAACAGATTTCTCTACTTTCAACAAACCATTCAGATAAGCCACAAATTCTTCCTTTTGGAATAACTGCATCTCATAGACTTCATCATCCAGTTTTTCATATTGAATACCCTGCACGGACAAACGATTTAATTCCTGTTTAAAGATGTCTGTGACGAGATCCATAAAGCGTTGAGGATTAACTTTAAAATCCTTCAATCTGTTTTCAGCTTTTAGAAGAACGTCAATAATAGTTTTTCTTCGCAATCTTGTTATACGTTGAATATAGGTTACAATATCAGGCAAACTACCCGATGCTTCGCTTACTGAAATAACAGTATTCTGAACTTCACGCGCGGTAACACCCCTATTGTCCGTCGTAAATTCCGCCTTAATGTATTGCACCTTTGGAGGCTGAATAGCTGGCATTCTTTCAATGTGGCTCTTTACTGAATCTATCAAATCCTCTGTTGAGTACTGCACTGAATAGACGGTCTTAGAATTGATGCGTTTCCACAACTCGGCAAAATCAGGATTGAGAAATACCTCTTTGTTCAATTTTACCGCTTCCTTCCTCTGGAGTTTTATAACGTGATTCTCTAACCGATAACGGGACACGCGGTTTATTATATCCACCTCTAAATGCTGTAAATCCTCAGGAAGAGACAGAGTAAAGCCAAGAGTTTCCGGTTTGAATTTCTCTGTTACTTTACCGTCCGCGTCCAAAATTCCTTGTGCCTGCAAACTTTTGAATATACGCAGTGAATCTTTTTCGGTGAGAGTGACTTCCTCTTCTCCTTCTCCATAGATCATTCCCGAGAAAACCCGCGCGGTGATCTTTCCAAAAGTTACCCCGCAGTCCTCCTCGTATTCGTTCTGTAATTTCTGAGCAAAGTCCTTGTAACTCTCATTCGCCACCACGACAAGTGTATTAATACCGTCGTCAAACACACGCTTTCCGTCTTGATTTACCGGCAAACGAAGTCCACGCCCGATTTCTTGTCTCTTCTTTATATTGCTGAGTGATTGATTCAGAGTGCAAATTTGAAAAACGTTCGGATTATCCCAACCCTCACGAAGAGCGGAGTGTGAGAATATGAATTTGAGAGGTTCCTCAAAAGACAGCAAGCGCTCCTTTTCTTTCATGATTTTGTTGTACGCTGTTTCATCTGCCGAAGAATCACCATCTCCGCGAGAATCTTTAAGTTTACCTGTGTTGTCTTCTGCAAAATATCCATCATGAACTTGACTCACTGGTTTGTGATCAAGTATCGCATATCGGGTTTTAACACGAAGGTTTTCATACTCCTCCTCAAACCATCTGGCATACAACCCTTTTGTCGGCTCACCCTCAGAAGGATATTCACGATAGTTTGCCACGCGATCAAGGAAGAAGAGTGAGAGAACTTTAATTCCTTTACCTTGAAGTTCACGCTCTTTTTCAAAATGTTCTTCTATTGTTTTGCGAATCTGTAAACGTTTAATAGCTTCATCATTTCCTCCTATAGCTTCGCCAATATTCAATCGTATTCCGCTTGGTTCAAACTGTATAAACTCCCTACCTTCTCCCGCTCCAATTTCACCAACCATAAATCCATCACGGTATGGCTCTCTTTGCTTTGTTTTGGAATATAAATCATCACCGCCTTTTACTTTTATATTCTTTCTTTTTGGACCATTTTCCGTTTGTTCATCCACTTCAATCGTCGCTCTGATTCCTCCCTCGTTGCTGACAGAAATAAGTTTTACATATGCACCAGCTCCAGTTCCCTCAACACCTAAAACCTCGGCAACGGCAACCTTCTTAACTAACCGCATTTCATATGCCTGTATTGGATTGAGTTGGTAGATTAAATTATATGGATTTCTATGAGTAGCAGAATATCGCAAAGTAAAGAGAGGGTTCATCAAAGAGATTGATTTCTTCGCTATCGGCGTATTATCCACACTCTGAGGTTCATCAATTATCATTATGGGATGCACAGCCTGCACAAACTCGCGCGGAGATCTGCCTGAAAGCTTTTCACTCGGGCGATGAAAGAGTACGCCTTTTTCGGGATCCATTTTATCATCGTCAAAATCTTTACGAAATGCCTCAATGTTTATGATCAGAATTGAAAGCTCACGAGAAACAGCGAAATTCCGAATCGTACTCATATTTTTGGAATCATACACAGCATATTCTATTGGAATGTTCCCGTAGAGTGTTCGGAAGTGGTCTTTTGTGATTTGTAAGTTCTTCAAGGTTCCTTCACGAATGGCGCGTCCGGGGACAACAATGACAAACTTACTGAATCCATATTTCTGATGGAGTTCATGAATTGTTCGAAGATATACATAAGTCTTTCCCGTCGCGGTTTCCATTTCAACGGAAAACTGCGGGCAACCTTGTTGTTTCAAAAGAATATCAGACTGGTCTAAACCATTTCGTTTTTGAACATCGCGAAGATTCTCAAGCAGTTTATCGTCAGGCAAAGTGGCATGATTACCGAATGCCAGAACGTCCTCGGTTTGCGTAGAGAACAGACCCGGACCTTTCTCTTTAGCAACGGCAACCGAAAAATCGTCCGCAGCAAGCGGAATGCCTTCGAACAGGTCGGTAACGGAACGTACTGCATCCATTTGATATTCTTGGTTTGGGTCAAATTGAAGTTTCATATTTTGTTTAAAGAACGCGGAAGTCAATTCCTTTATCTTTCATTATTTGTGTCGTGTTCGTAAGAGCATCGTCGCCAGAAAAACCTTGTTCACGGGCAATAAACTGCATCGGTTTTTTCTCCGCTATCTCCCTAATAATGAGAAGAGTAAGTCCAGTACTGAGGGAAATAAACAACGATCCACCCGCTACACTGTATATTTTCTTTCCCCCGATAGTTATTTCATCAACTTTTTCAGTAAGAGCATATCCACTTTTGATAATGAGTTCTGTCAAAACATCTTCCTCTTTTGCATCACCCTTAATGAGCGAAGAAGAATCAATAAGTTTCTGTTGGATATTATCTTCTGAATTCACATCCCAGACATTGAACGTACTCGAAGTAAGTCGAAAAACCTTGAATCCAGTATCAAGCGGCGTTTCTCTTTCGTTGATTTTGTCTCCATTTTCTTGGAGAATCTTTTTTGCCGCTCGACGAATACGTTCCTTCCCGATCTCAGCGATGTTCTCATAACCAGCTTTTTTTGCCTCGCTATTTTCTGGTGTTGGCTCTTGTAATTGAGTTAAGATAAAATGACGATTATTTCCATCTTCAGCATTTAAAGAAATCATGGCATGTGCGGTTGTTGCAGACCCGGAGAAAAAATCAAGAATTATATCTCCTGATGTTGTATTGTTTCTGGAAAACAATTGGATTAATTCAACAGGTTTTGGGTTTTCAAAAAAGTCTTTTTTACCAAATAATTCAGTTAAAATATTTGTTCCGGTTCCAGTAAACGCTAAATCAAAAATTATACTTCGATCTTTTATCTCTTTAGCATCTCCATCCGTATAATATATTTTTTCATAAGGAGTAAGATTACCCATTCTGTCGTCTTGCCAAATAATTAAATTATTTTCAACAAGTGAGTTCATCCGTTCTTTACCAACTCTCCAACGACCATCACCTCCGTCCGGGGCTGTTGGATACACGTTTTTTCCACTCGGGTCTTTAATTGGAAAGTACATCGAAGGTCTATCTTCACGTCTTGCGGTATTTCCCCACTTAGCTAACTTCATTGCAGTAAATTTTCCAAATTCGTCCTCCTTGTTGAATCTATTTTCCGCTGACACAACCTCATTCATCCAGACAAATGATAAAGTTTTTTTATAAACCAAAATATATTCATGCTCAGTAACAAAATAATCATCCGATTGTCCACCGCCTTGTTTTTTTCTCCAAATAAAATCTCCAACAAAGTTCTCCGCTCCAAAAATTTCGTCCATAATTTTCCGAAGGTTCGTCACTTCATGATCATCGATGGACACGAAAATCACCCCATCATCTTTAAGAAGATTCCGTGCAAGCATCAGGCGCGGGTACATCATATTAAGCCACTTGGAATGATAGCGTCCGTCTGTTTCGGTGTTCGTGGAAAGTTTTTTGCCTTCGCCATCAATTTGTCCTGTATATTCTAAATATGTTTTTAATCCTTCCCCGTATTTGTCGGGGTAGACAAAATCATGTCCTGTATTATACGGCGGATCAATGTAAATCATTTTTACCTTTCCGGTATATGATTTTTGGAGAAGTTTGAGGATTTCCAGATTGTCGCCTTCAAGATAAAGGTTTTCTGTCGTATTCCAATCAACGGAAGATGCTTTGTCGGGAACGAGTGTCCCCATACTGGACAATTGCGATGCACGGATCGCTTCCGTTTTCCCGGGCCACGTAAAAGAATAGCGTTCGGGAGATGTATCCGCAAAGTCACCGAGAAGATTCTTCAAGCGTTCAAAGTCAACGCCTTGCTCTGTAAACGCTTCGGGAAAAAGTTCCTTCAATCGAACCTTTTGCTCTTCGGTGATATTTTTTGTTTCAACATCTATTTTGTTCATATCATTTTGTTTTATATTTATATAAAGGAATATTCGCTATGGTCTAAACGTGCCGTACAAATTCTCAGAAGTAAGGAGGTAAAGCATTTCTCCGAGGTGTGTCATTCTGTGGGCGGGGATAAGTCGGCGGAATCTTCGGCGTTCTTGTGGGTCTTTCTTGGAAGTTAAACGCTGGATCAGAGCAACGAAAGGTTGCCACTTTTTTGGTATTTTTTTTGGTATTTCCATTTCAAGCATCAGCAACCCATCTAAAGAAATAGCACCCGTGTTTTTGGAAAGCAGTTTTATAAATTCAACATCAATTCCCGCAATTTCTTTTTTTGCTTTTCCGTAATCATTATTTTTGAGAAGTTGGTAAATGTAATTATAGAAAGCGACAAATGTATCTTTATCTCCAGACATTTCTTGAAGTTTTTGAGTTCTTGGATTTGAGATACCGATCTTTTCTTTTTGAAGGCGGTGAATCTCCGCCATTATTACTGGATAGCTTTTGGCAGAGTTTAGCAATTTAAAAAGCTGTTCTCTTTCTTTGCCAGTAAAAGCGTACGAGGGATTGTCTATAAAGGGCATTGCTTGATAAAACAAACGGTATTTTTGAAGGCGAGGAAGAAGTTTCTGTATTTCTCCTTTTGATTTAAAAATATTCCTCACCCGATAACTTCTGCTCAAAAATTCTCTAGTGATATAACTCTTCTGAGCCACATTTTCCGCACCTTCTGATTTGCCGTATATCTCACGATAAAGTTTGTGCGGAGCAAGCCCCGTTTCTTCAACATATTTTTTTATAAGTTCACCAACCTCCCAAATAATTCCCAATGATTCTGTTCCCGTCAGTGTGCTTTTATTCGCTCGGTATTGATTGTAATAGGGGGTAATGGCAGATATGAGTTGTGTGATATTCATTATGATAATTCAGATAAATTTTTTCCTTGGAAATCTTGAAGCATCGTTTCAAAGGAATAGATAAATTCCACCATTCCCTCAAACATCGCTTTGTTGTATTCCGGCTGTCCATTCTGCTGTTTTTTATAGAATAGGTCTTTATAGTGTACCGTAATTTCACTCGCCAGATAAGATATAAGCCGTTCCGTGATCTTTGTTTCATTATTACGAAAATGGCTTACCCGCGCTTGAAAATCTGGGTGGTTTTTATAGATAATAATGGAATCGCCATCGTACATAGAACGAAGAGGTTTTCCTGTTGCTTCGTCTTTTTGTGGATCACCTTCGGAGATACGGATATTAAAACCGCTTCGCCTCTTCGGATCGCCTGCGAATTCGTTTTTGTCCTGTTTCTCTTCATTCTTTGGATTGTTTCCTCCATCACTGTCGCTTGGGAGTTTTCCTGCATCGTCTGTAAGCCCCGTACCATCGTCCAACGGATTAGTAGTGTCGTCTGGATTTATTATTTCATCTCCATCTCCCGGCACAATGTCACCGAAGTCATCACCTTTCCCCATGCCGAAACCACCACCAGCAAGTCCGACCTTTTTCCCAGCCAAATAATCCGTCCGATACTTCATTGAATCCTGCCGCGCTAGTTTAGACAAAGCTTGATTTAAAACATCTTCCAACTGCTGATAATGGCGGTCTTCGGTATGCTGATTTGCACGCTTCACATAATCACTGACGATATCCTCAATCGCAATAAGTTCTTGGAACAACGCTTTTGAGTTTTTGTCGTTTTTGAAATCGTTCCTCGCGATAGTCGGACCAAGCAAGTCACCGAGGTCAATGTATCCGGTAACTGTTGGGTGTCCCCAAATATCATTTTTATGTTGAGATTTGAATGATTTTACTTCTTTTACTTCGCAGATTCGCCGACCTTTTGAAACAAAAACAACGGGCTTATTCAGTGATATGCCTTTTGTCATCTTCAAATAGATATGTACCGGCGGGTTGATAGTAATTTTTTCACACGTCTTATATCGACGACCGCCTTCCAGATCAAGATGCTCAATATGGTCATCCCAATATTCTCCTTCGTATTTGTCATAGTCAAAGGCCTCACATGTGCTTTCTATGCCGTTCTCATCTATCACAATAACTGATAAATTATTCCGACTCAGAATACGTTCAAAGTGTTTTTCAATTTCCTCCTTTAAGGTTTTTGCGTTGATGGTTTTCCAATGGTCTTTATCAAAATCACTCAAGCGCATAATCGTCCCAGATTCCACAGGAAACTTTTTAAGAATATCCGGCTCCTTGATCTTTACATCCTCAACTCGCTTTTCGTTAAATAGAGATTTCGCTAACGCAAGATGCAAAGCATCTTTTCCTTGCTCTTTGGAGGAGACATCAAGAGAATCGCACGCCGCCATAAATGAAAAAATACCGAAGCCAAATTGTCCGTTGGTGAACCGCTGACTTTTCTTGTCGGAATCACCGATGCTTTCGACAACCTTAGTGAAGTTGGTGATACCATAACAATTATCGCTGATGGTAACCATGCCATCTTTATAACTGTGCCCGGAAATATGAACTCTTATTTCTATCGGTCTCTCGTATCCCAGTTTTTCTTGTGAATACCAATACTGATCCGCACTGTCTATGGAGTTATCCACGTATTCCATAAAAATACGATTCACATCGTTATAGAGGGTAGAGATAGACGGAATGATTCTCGGCGAGATATGTAACTTGATAGTCATAAATAATTAGAGTTTAAATTCTTTTGCTTTAGTAAAAATAAACTTCGCTTTCGCATCCTTCAAACGACGATCAATCTCCGAGAATATTTTATTTACTTCTTCCTCGGTGTACTCGTAGGCACTGCGGTTTGAGCAGTTCCCAAGTACTTTTATTTTTTGGAGAACGGTATTTGTTCTTTGTGTTGCAAGGCGTTTAAAACGCTCTCTTTTTTGTTCAGAAGTCATAATATTTTGTCTTATTTACATAAGGATATTCCGTATTTACGCAAAAGTCAAGCCATTTACACAAATATTCTGTGGATTACGCAAAAATATCGCATTTTATAAGGAAAAATGATACTATGCGTACATGGACAAATATTATATTAAGGCTGTTGCTGCCCCGGGTCTTTTAGAACCAAATGCAAAAGGGTGGGAAGTAGAATTTGGCAAAAAATATTTTGGAAGATGTATGGAATTCGGAAACTGCGACGGTTTTCTTCTCTACGAAATTTTCAAAAATGACGCAGACAAAGACGGCGCAAAATGTATCTATGCGTTTGGGAAAATTGAAGATGCGAATATAAAAAAAGGAGAATGCCACGCGAACAATAAAGAGTACCCGATTTATGTGACCACGACGATTGAGAAATGTGTTCTTCCCCACGGTCGTGGAATACCACTGTCCGAAATAAGAAAAATTTGTCCGAAGATAAATCAAAACATGCAAAGTGTCGGCGGACTGATAGAGATAAGCAAAGATGAATATGAGAAGATGTGTGAAAGATTGAGGAAAATTGATTAATGTTTCCGTCGTCCGGTCTCCCCGGCTAGGGGAATGAGAAAAAAACTTGTAAAAAGAGAACAGTCGGATTACCCAACTGCCCTCCTTTTAAGATCCACCTACTCGCAAAACACAACCTCCTCCTTTGGCATTTTCAGTTCTAACGCAAACCAAGATTTCGCTGTTTCTTCATCTCCGATTTGATCAATGAGCCTGTTTTCGAGAGCGAGAGAAGCGGGCATTGATGCTCCGTCTGCCACTTTAGCCACCTCATCTATCGAAAGTTTACGATTTTCAGCCACCTCCTTTATGAATTCTTTGTGGAAAATTTTTAAGTCTCTTTCAAACAGTGAGCGTTCTTCATAGGTAAGCGGCTTATTTGGGTCACCGGCGTCTTTGAACTTCCCTACTGAAAGAGGAACATAATCCAGACCGTCTTTTTTATTCTGCTCGACGTTTTGGACATAAGACATGGTAACCCCTATTCCACCAACATCAGCCCACGGCGAGGCGATAATGGTGTTTGCGCCGGTGGCAATCAAATATGCGCCAGACGTGCCTGCGGATCTGATATACGACACCGTCGGGAGATTTGAACGCTTTAAGGCGTTCGCAATGGTACTTGCTGCAGACCCCTCTCCGCCGTATGAATTGATTATGGAAATAATACCTTTAATCTCGGGGTTGCCTTCGGCTTCTTTTATCATAGCTAGCGATGATTCCGGGTCGATGGCATATACCGGTTCATTTCCGCTCCCATCATAATTGGCACCATAATACGGGAGAACATCGCCGTCCATTCGGATTGTTGCGATATTGCATGCCTCCGTTCCCTCCGCTGTCGTTGCGGAACCATCCTCTGAAATGGCAGTTTCGTCACCTGATGAGCCATCGTCGGAAGCACTAAGGTAAAGCGAAAGAATATTTCCGGCACCCACGGCAAATGTTATGAGGATAAACCAACCGATTGGTTTTATAAGACTGTTCCATATCCATTTGAAAAATTTTGGGAATGTTGGAAAATATATTTGAGTTGAAAGTTTCATGTTATATTTTTTTGTTATTAACCGAATAGACCCCATTGCGCTTTAGTGTTCATTCTTTCTAAGCTTCTGGTTACGATACCGATTGGTTCCCCGTAAAGCAAGAAGTCTTTAATCAGTAAAGGCTCAACGCGCGACAATTCGTTATTTTCATCTTTTTTATACTCTTCTCTCAGTTCGGTAAGCAATCGGCCACCCGACAAGGATTTGAAGAGCAAGAAGCATTAGAAATACGGGAGTAAAGGAAATTACTGTTACCCACTTCACGCTTTATATTTTTTCTGGAGAGAGTTTAAGTTTCACAAGATTGGTTTGTTATTTTTAAATTTTTTAAGAGTTTTAATTTTGTTTTAAACAATAAATTTCTCCTTCTTCAATTTTTAACTATGCTTCTTCTGTGCCCATTCAATAAACCTTCTTATTTTCATGTTCTGGGATAAGGTCGTATCTCCAATACCTTGGGCCGTAGTTGGATGTGCTGTGTGATGATCGATAACTTCTTGATCGTAATTATTTATAAAGAGATACAACTTATTTACATCTGCCATACTTCCGCTTTTCTTAGCACAAGAGATTAATTTTAATAAAACCTCAACGTCCTTTTTTGAGTACATAGCGTGAGCATGCGGTGAATCTTGATTACTTATTTTTATACAATCAAAAGCTAACGATATTTCTTTTATTGCTTCCGTGTATTGTTGAAGACGAGCATAACATAGACCTTTATCAAAATGACCCCAGATGTAGACAGATGGTTTGTGCTGACTACTCAAGTATTGTAGTCCCTTATCGTACTCAGAGATGGCAGCTAGATTATCCCCATTAATAACTCCGACTATTTCCGCTTTTCGATAATAAGCCTGCGGATAATTTGGTTTTACTAAAAGTGCGTATTCCAACCATTTCAATGCATCAGTAAAAAATCTATTTTCTTGATATTTTTTAACGGCAATTGTATAGATACAAATTGCTACCCAGTTTATATCTTCATCATCGTTCAAACTCGCGTTGAGTAAGTTACAAGCAGTATCCTGTTCTCCTTGAAAAGATTCATTTCCTTCGTTAATTATGAAGCTTGCTATCCTGTTTTTAAGCTCTTCAATTTCTAAAAGTTTTGTTTCCATGGTAAGTGTGCTAGTGAATTGTGCGATATCGTTTTTTCTCTAGTTTGTGTATAACATATTTCCATACACAACAAAATCCTACCCCAAAGTTCAGCGACCGAAGCCGCTCGTGTAGGTTTCCCTGCACGGCCCGCAAAGACAATCCTTTGAGATAGGATTCAATTGTCTTTGCGGGACTTGTTTCATCATGCCGATCTTTTGAACGGTTTAGATTACTTTTTGGTATCTGCCAGTTAAAGCAATACCTATTCAATTGTCCTTTTATTGTACAGTATTTTGCGAGAATTTCAATGGTAGAAAAAAAGCAGTAAGAGTAAAAGAAAATACTCCTACTGCCTTTAATATCTCTACCGTCTTATCGTACGAATGATGCAATCGCCTGAGACGCCTCCTCTTTTGTAAATTCAGACATTTGAGACATCCACCTTTCTTTCTCATCCGCATCTTGAACATTGGTCTGTATCAGTTCGGTAAGGTAGCTTTTCTGGCGGTCTGTGATTCCTTCCTCGTACATATTCGGTTCTTGTACGGCGTATGTGGGACTGCCAGGAGTTTGTCGCATGATCTGGGCGGTATTCATATTCATATCAGTATGGAACGCATCAATTTTGACTGACCGTATCAAGGCATCAATCAGTGAGGCGTTGCAGGCGGTACTGACAATCCTCTCGAAGTATTTATTCATGCGGTTTATGACTGCCGATCCTCTGCCTTGGGCGATAATCATATTCCCCCTTTTGAGAGTACAGATAAATGCCACGATGCCAGGGATGTGGTTCATAACTCCCAAAGTCTGCGTATCTTCTTCTATCGTAGCGGTAAAGTTGAACGTCCCGATATTCTTGGCAATCTCTTCTCGGACAGGTTGTTTTTTGCTCAGGTCGGGATTAAAGGATGTCGGAGTTCTCCTTTTTACTTGAAACGGAGACGGTATAAAAGATTTTGATTGAGTATTCATTTTATTTTGAATTACGAGTGATAGTGATAATACCTTTTTTATAGTGCACATTTATCTTGTGGCCAGTGCGGAAACCAGAACGGAGAAGGTATCGATTTGCTATTCTTATTTGAGGTTTTATCTCCCCGTCTTGGTAACGGTAGTGCCCATCCGTTCCATATCCAATAGTAAGGACTTTTTTCATATTTATTCATAGTTAACTTTTCGCTACCTCTTCGGTTTGTAAAATGTGGAAGAGGAAGACGGGGCGACGATATGTTTTGAGGATTTTCCCCTGCTTATCTTTCTTCTCCACGATGGTCATACTTTTCAAGGCATGCTCATTTTTCTTCACGCATCGTCCAAGTTCCGTCCACGCGCGATAACTTCGGACGTTATGGAAAGGATCGTACTGTTTGGCAACCTCCTCTCCCCATCTCTCCTTGATTTGTTCCTCCACCATTGCTTTGGTAATTTCGGAACCCTGATAATTCGTCAGAGGCATTTCTTGTATGACCTCCTTGATTGGACGTGCACGACGATACGCAAGTCCACCATCACCGATGTCGTCATGAAGTTGATTCATGGCTTCGGCTTCTGTCTCAAATAGCATTGTATTGTTTATGCTAAAGAACCACGCCTTCGGAGCGCGGAGATAGTATGTTCGTTAGTAATTTCTATCCCGTCCATCCAGTCTTGTTCTTCTGATTGTCGGTATGGGGGGTGGGGGTGTTTTGGTTGGGACTCCTACGGCAATAAGGAACCATAGGGGTATGGGATCTCCCTCACTTTTGTAAAAAATTCTAAAATTTCATATATGAGTTATAGCGATGCGGAAGTCTATGATGGATTACGGCGATGCGGAACTAAATACAGCGATGCGGAAGACCGAAAAGTTTAAAAATCCCTGAATATAGTGAAGTCCACTAAATCCATGACACAGATACACGGCATTTTGTAAAAAAAGATGGTTATACTAAAACAACTCGAGAGCTTTCTGTAACGCAGGACTTGATTGATAATAATCCCAAAATCTATTCAGCCAGCTTATTAAAGAATTGGATATACCACACGTCATCTCCACTATTATCTGACCGCTCGCTCGGCTCGCTATGGTTGAATGGCCGACCCCTCAGGGGTCGGCGTTCTTCGTTTTATCTGCTGAGTTAATGGTTAAT
>Ga0247842_10004641_pt1 | contig 16987 bp, 16 predicted proteins | sample LaCruzMarch2015__3_FD_192411 | JGI IMG/M metagenome (GOLD analysis project Ga0247842, IMG submission 192411) | Freshwater microbial communities from meromictic Lake La Cruz, Castile-La Mancha, Spain - LaCruzMarch2015_19m | ecosystem: Environmental > Aquatic > Freshwater > Lake | place: Spain...
TCAAGAGGCTAAACCACCTCCCGCAGAACTCGGTTTACCCCGATACCTGCACCGCGTACACGGTGGTCAACGAGATAACAGCCTCCCTGGCATTGCTGGACACGCTGAAGCAGCAGGGGGACCCGGTAAAGTACGCCGAAACGCTCTCCATCGTCGAGCACGATATGGAGATGAGCGTGAAGATACTCGATGAGAACATCTCTACTTTCCGCGCAGGCCTCAACCTGAAGACCATGCGCGACTACAATATTGCAGTCCAGGTCGCCATTATCAACCTGCAGCGGGCCAAGCAGGCCCTGCTCAAGACCGAGCTGATTGCGCCCTTCGACGGCAGGGTCACCGATATCAACCTGAGGGGAGGGGACATGATAACCCAGCGTTACGCGGTGACGGGTGTGCCTATCGATTCATACGTGGTCCAGCTGGCCGATGTGAATGCTGTCCGCATGGCCGGGATTCTGGACGAGATCGACATAGCCAGGATTGCGGGCAGGCCGCTGGAAGAGCTTAAACCGGTCATACTTGTTGACGCCTTCCCCGGCAGGCAGTTCAATGGCCGCGTTACTTTTATCTCGCCATTCGGCCCCACGCAATCAAACAGCATACAGTATTACGGCACAATGCAGACCACCCTGCCGACCTACAAGATAGAGATCGCCCTCGACCCCGCTGAGACCGCTTATCTGAGCGGCGGCATGTCCGCCAGCGCCCAGATTGTAGTCGACTCACGCAGCGGGGTGCTGACCGTGCCAGGCGCTGCGGTGAGCGGAAAGAGTGGCAATTACACTGTCCTGGTGCTCAAGGATGAAAAGACGGGCCTGACCGAGCAGCGCCCGGTCACCGTAGGCCTGCAGGACAGGACCACAGCGGAGATAATCTCGGGACTGGCCGAGGGCGAAACGGTGGTGCTGGAAAAGGCCGCCACCCAGGCCAATGCCCTGCATAAATAGGCTATGAATAAAATATTCGTTTCAATTCCAAATACAAGCGGAGGCTACAAGTATGGCAGCTAACATATCCGAGAAATTTAAATCCGGCCTTTCCACCACGCGGGGGAAAGTCATATTCATAGTCGCGCTGGTGGTCGTGCTGGGTGGACTGGTGACTCTGGGCTACCTCGGTTACCAGAACTATACATATGTCAGCACGGACAACGCGCGCATCAGCGCCCCGCTTATCGCGGTGCCGGCCCTGACCTCCAGCCAGATCATCAGCCTGGACGTTGACCTCGGCAGCTACGTCGAGAAGGGACAGCGCCTGGCCACCATGGGCGTGCCGCGCCCGGACAGCCCTGCCGACAGGCTGGGACTCAAGGATGTGCCCCTCGGCCGGGCCAGCCTGGACGCCCCGGTCAGCGGCTACGTGGCAGCGGTCTGGTCATATCCCGGCCAGGTTGTATCGCTCGGAGCATCCATAGTTACGCTTTACGATGCATCTAACACCTGGGTGACCGCCAACATATCCGAGGCTGACCTGGGCCGCATACAGCCGGGCCAGGAGGTAGAGATAAAAGTTGACAGCCTGGGTGGCACCAGGCTTATGGGCAGGGTGGACGGCATAGCCGCAGCCACAGCTGCTACCTTCTCGCTCATGCCGCAGAACAACACCACCGGCAACTTTATCAAGGTCGCCCAGGTTGTTCCGGTCAAGATATCGGTGTACAACCCTGATAATTACGTACTCATCCCCGGCACATCGGTCGAAGTCAAAATAACGACCAGGTAACGGGTAAAGCGCGCTTATGCCGAAATCGAGCGAATCACGCGTCCTTGCGGTTGCTATCATCGGCACCTTCATGGTGATCCTTGACCAGACCATCATGAACGTGGCGCTGCCGCACATCATGGCGGTCTTCAACGAGACAACCGACCGTGCCCAGCTTGTGGTTTCGGCTTACCTCATGGCCACCGCCATCTCCACCCCCGCGGCCGCCTTCCTGGCGCAGCGTTTCGGCATAAAAAAGGTATATCTTTTCAGCCAGGTGGGTTTCCTGGTCGGTTCCCTGTTGTGCGGCATAGCCTGGAATACCAGTTCACTCATTACATTCAGGGTATTGCAGGGACTGGCGGGCGGCCTGCTCAACCCGCTGGCCATGACCTTTCTCTTCATGAACGTGCCCCCGGAGGACCGCGGTACCGCCATGGCCATTTTCGGCATCCCCATGATGCTGGCCCCGGCTATCGGGCCGACCCTGGGCGGCTACCTGGTGGATTACTGGGACTGGCGCATGGTCTTCTATGTTAACGTCCCGGTCGTTTTGATAGCCATCGCCATGGGCATCGCCTGGATAGAGGAGACGCCGACCTTCAAAACCGGCTTTGACGGCAAGGGTTTCTTCCTGGCGGCGGTCGGTTTCAGCTCCATCCTGTACGCGTTTTCCTATGCCCCCACCTGGCAGTGGGACGATTGGCGTATCGTGACGCTGCTGACCGTGGGTTGCCTCTGTATCCTGGCCTGGGTGATCGTGGAGCTGCGTGCCAAGCAGCCGCTGCTCGACCTGCACATGTTTAAGAACCCCGGCTTCTCCCTCGGCATCGGCCTGACCTTTGTCACCACCATCGGGCTTTTCTCCCTGGTGTTCCTGCTTCCTTTGTTTTTGCAGAACCTGCGCGGCTTCTCCGCGCTGGCCAGTGGGTTGATGGTCCTGCCCACGGTCATCGGCTCCATGATTTCCATGCCCGTGGCGGGCCGGCTTTACGACAGGTTAGGGCCGCGCCTTCCTACCGTACTGGGCCTGGTCATCACAGGCGTCAGTTCGCTGTGGCTGCAGATGCTGGATGTAACGACGCCCGACGACCTGCTGCGGTGGATCCTCTTTATCAGGGGCATTGGCGTGGGCTTTGCCATGATGCCCGTCATGACCTACACGCTCTCGGCGGTGCCACAGCGCATGACGGCTCAGGCCTCGGCCATGATCAACGTGTCCAGGACCATCTTCGCTTCCCTGGGTATCGCCGTCTTTGCCACCATGCTGGACACCTTCCAGAAGACCAACCTGTCGATGATGGTGCAGACCATCACCCCGGACTCAGTCATCGCCCTCCAGATGCTGTCACAGCTGCAGGTGTATTTAATGCAGGCTGGAATGACATTGCAGGCGGCACAGCAGGCGGCCGTCAACCTGCTCTACCAGTACGTGAATGTGCGGGCCAGCGTGACGGCCTTCCAGATGGATTACGTGATCAGTGCAGTGGTGATTATGGTCGGCATCATACCGGCCATGTTCCTGCCGTGGGGGCGGATCAAGAAGGGCAGCAGCCCCGCTATGCCTATGGAATAGGATTCTTTAAATCCATTTCTTCTTGTGGAAATATATAAGCATTCCGCCGGCCACCCCGGCCATCAGCAGCAGCACGCCGGGGTAACCCCACTCGGAGTTCAATTCCGGCATATTGCGGAAGTTCATGCCGTAGAGGCCCACGATGAAGGTCAGCGGTATGAAAATGGTTGCCACCACGGTCAGCACCTTCATCACCTCGTTGGTCTTGTTGCTCATGCTCGACAGGTAGATGTCGATCAGGCCGCTCACCATATCGCGAGTGCTTTCGATCAGGTCCATGGCCTCGAAGATGCGGTCGTAGACATCGCGGAAGTAGGCTACTGTTTCTTCCTTGATAAGGGGTGAATTCTTTTTGGACAGGTCGCTCAGTATCTCCCTGGAGGGCCAGATGAACTGCCTGATCTGCATCATGTTTTTCTTGATGCCCTGGATGGAATTCAATGTATTGCGGGTGGGATTGGCCACCAACTCATCTTCCTTATCCTCGATCTCGTCTCCGAAACTCTCCACGGTATTGAAGTAGTTGTCCACGATCGTATCTATGATGCGGCAGGCTAAAAAGTCGGGGCCCATCCTGCGCACCACTGAATCGGCAATCTTTATCTCATCGCGCAGGTCCCCGAAAAAGTCCCCCGGGGTTTCCTGGAAGGTTATCAAATAATTTTTTCCGAAAACTATGCTCAACTGTTCCGCGTCGATTGAGTTCCGGGTTTTGTTGAATTCGAGCATCTTGAGTATGAGAAGGATGTAGTGCCCGAAATCCTCCTGTTTTACCCTGTGCCCTGTGTTAGCGATGTCCTGGACGGTCAGTTCATGCAGGTTGAAGACGCTTCCGATCGACCGCAGCAGGGCCCGGTCATTGACATTGTCCACGTTGATCCATGTGACCCCGGCTTCCTCGCTAAATGCCTTGCATTCTTCGATGGTGGCGTCAGCCTTGATTACGTAATCAGACCTGTCGTAATGGATGATGCTGAGTGCGGAAAGCCTGGTTTCACTCATAGCTGCCTCCACGGGTTCAGCGTGTTTTTCCCCTTGCCATTGAGGCAAATATACCACCAATACAGAGTGCCGTAAAGATAGCCAGGGCGGTCTGCAGGCTGCGGATGTACTGCGGGTAAACGTCAGGGGTGACCTGCACGCGCCCCATGAAAAGGGAGATTAGCAGCATGGCGATTCCCAGGCTGAACATCTGGCCGGTGAGGCGCATGGTCGCCAGGGTGGCCGATGCCACGCCCAGCGATTTCTTGTCCACCGAGCTCATCACGGCGTTGACGTTGGGTGAGGAGAAGAGGGCAAAGCCGGCGCCCAGCAGGACCAGGCAGCCGGTGATATACCAGAGCGCCGTGTCCGTGCCAATAAATATCAGCAGCAGCAGCCCGGCGGCCGTCAGCGCCATGCCCGAGGAAGCGAGAAGGCGGGGCTCGATCCTGTCGGAAAGGCGGCCCGTAAATGGTGAAAAGACGGCCTGCACCACCGGCATGGCTACCAGCACCAGCCCCGCAGCCCCGGGGGTCAGACCCCGGATGTATTGCAGGTACAGGCTGAGCAGGAAGCCGACCGCGAAGGTGGCGCTGTAGTTGATGAAGGCTGCCAGGTTGGAGAAGGCGAACACCTGGTTGTGGGCGAAGAGTTTTATATCGAGGATGGGACTAGCGGTCACAGTTTCCCACTTGAGGAAGATCAGCAGTATGACCAGCCCGGCCCCCAGTGATATGAATCCGTGGGTAGAGGGCAGTTCGGAAAGGCCGTACATCAGTGCCACCAGGCCTCCTCCGTAGATGACAGAGCCGAACAGGTCGAACCTCTCGCCGCGCGCCTCCGCCCACTCCGGCTTCAGCTTCCAGGCCGTTACCACCAGCAGCAGAGCGCAGAGCAGCGCGTTGAGCCAGAAAATGCTGCGCCAGCCAAGGTACTGCGTCATCATCCCTCCCAGGAAGGGCCCCAGCGACAGGCCCACGTATGTGATCGCGATATTGATGCCCATGGCGCGGCCTCGTTCGCCCGGAGGGTAAACCGAGGAGATGATGGCCGCCACCGTGCCGAAGAGCATCGCACCCCCGACTCCCTGTATCACGCGTGCAGCTATCAGCACCTGCGGTGACCAGGCCAGCGCCGCCATGACTGAGGCCGCCCCGAAAATAGCGCCTCCCCAGATGAATACCTTCTTCCTGCCGCTGATGTCAGCGATGCGCCCCAGCGGTATGAGGAAGACCGCCGCGGACAGGATGAAGGACGTGGCGATCCAGCTCAGGGTGACCGCATCAACAGAGTATTCCCTGCCTATGGTTGGCAGGGCGATGTTGACTGAGGCAGCCATGAAGGGCGTGAGGAAGGCCGCGATGGAGGTCACCAGCAGCACGGCTGTCTTGTGGCTTTTTAGCGGGGGAACAGCTTCCATATTTAAGTCCTCAAATTAACTCACGCTGAAACGTGCAACCTGCGGTTGTTTGAGCAGTTCCCAGATCCCGCTCACGCCGTGGCTGAGCGCTCCCAGTTCGAGGTGAAGCATTGCTATGCCGCAGTCCAGACGCCTGGCCACGTTGAATTCCAGCCCGCGGTCCTTGACGTAAATTGTGATGCCGCGCTCCTCAACCAGGAAGCCCCAAGGCTGGCGGTTCATGGCCGACGGGGCCAGGCGGGCAGCTTCCACGGCTGACTGCACCCACCCGGGCCAGGAGGTTTGCGGCAGGCCGCCGACCATGGAGGGCAGCGGCTTGCGCTGGTGGTTGGACCCGAAACCGCTCATGGCCTTTTCCTCGAATGACCATTGCTCCGTGGTGTAGCCGACGGGCGATACACATATCATTTTCTCGCCTTTCCCGAGGCTGACCAGGGACTTGACCGCTTTTGCGTTGTAGGTGAGCGCCACCCAGCAGGTCCCCAGGCCGAGCGACGTGGCCTCAAGCACCGCGGCCTCCCCTGCGTAGCCCATCTTCTCCTGCACGTTAGGGTCGGCAGAGTCGCCGATGAAGGCCAGGAAGGCCGGCGCCCCCTTGATGTTGCCATAAAAACCGAGAGCGTTGGCGAATATGTCGTCAGGCGGTTCATCGATGAACTCCACCCGCACGCTGTTGTAAGGCCTGAAGCTGCTGCACACTTCGTGGAGCCTGTTCCTGGCTTCTGCCCCTATGGGCCTGCCCTTGTCGTAGTTGCGCCGCGAGCGCCTGGTGTTGATGGCCGGGTACCACCCGGGTGATATTGGCATCATGATATTGCCTCCATTCAGTTAATATGTCATTGCGAGCGAAGCGTGGCAATCTTGTTGTAGCGCGCGGGGATAGATTGCTTCGTCGCTGCACTCCTGGCAATGACATTACGTTTCAACCGCCCTCCGTTTTTCCACCAGCCTGGCCAGCAGGATACTTAGAAGGTAGAGTATTATCAACGGCAGGGCCACCAGCGTCTGGTTGACGGGGTCGAGCGTAGGCGTGATAACGGCGCCCAGCACAAAGGCCAGTATGATCGCCCATTTCCACTGGGCCGCCAGCCATTTTGAGGACACTACGCCCAGCCGTGCCAGGAAGGTGGTTATGACAGGGGTTTCGAATACCAGCCCGATGGCCAGCAGCAGCCGGGACACCAGCGAGATGTAGTTGCCTATCCTGATCTGGGGTGTGGCAATGCCTGCGCCGAAGCTCAGCAGGAACTGCATGGCGGGCGGTATTAGAACGAAGTAGCCGAAGAGCACGCCACCGGCGAACATGAGGATGATGAACGGCAGGGCGATCCAGAGGTACTTCTTTTCCTTCGGGGTGAGTGCCGGTGACACGAAGGCGATCAGTTCATATACCAGCACCGGCATGGCGATCATGATGCCCCCGACCAGGCATACCTGCATGTAGGTGCTCAGCATCTCGGTCACCTCTACAAAGATAAGGCTGATATTGCCGGCAGGCCGGATGAGTATGGCGAAGAGCTGGTCAGCAAAAGCAAATGATACGGCGATGCCGATGGCCACGGCAGCCATGCAGACGATCAGCCGCCGCCTTAATTCGTTGAGGTGGGTCGATATGCCCTTGAAATCAGGGGAGCTCGTTTGATGCGGGTTCAAGGCTGGACCTGCCGGGAGGATTTATCCGCGGCGCCTGGCGTTACCGGTTTTTCCACTTCCAGTTCGTCGTTAAGTTTTCGCTGTATATCCGAGGCGTCCCGCGAAAGGTTACCCATCACCTTGCCGGCGGTTTTGCTCATCTCCAGTATCCGCTTCGGGCCGAAAATAATAAAACCGATCAGCAGGACCAGGATTAATTCAGGCAGGCCTATCCCAAAAATGTCCATGGCTTACAACTGCTTCACAGGGATGGTCAAAATAGTGATTGCGAAGATTATGTCTTCGGGTTTTCTTTGTCCTTGCCCGTGGTATCGGTCTTGCTGACGCCGGCCTCCTTATTTTTTTCATCTTCGCCCGAGGCGCCTTTGCGGAAATTGCGTATGGCCTTGCCCAGGGCATCGCCGATCTGGGGCAGCCGCGTGGCCCCGAAAACAAGCAGGACTATCAGCAGGACAATTAGTAGCTCCGGTATGCCGAAATTGCGAAACATAGCTCACTTCCTGTTCAGTTCAGTCGTATCCTGTCACTGGAACGTACGTGTAATTTCTAACACAAATACCCTGCTGAGTCAAAGAGGTTAATCGTATTACAGGCCCAGCACGCGGATAGCCGACTCTCCCTCCACCGGGCATTTGTATTCGCACAGCCCGCAGCCGATGCAGCGCCCTGCCAGCACCGTGGGCTGTTGCAGCGTCACCGTGCTGCCGTCCTCCTTGGTAACCTCTGCATTTCTCAGCAGCACGGCCTTGTGCGGGACCGGGCACATCTCCTCGCAGACTATGCAGGGAGTGCCCTTTGCCCAGGGCAGGCAGCGGTCGCGGTCGATCAAAGCCCTGCCTATGGAGGTGACCTTTTTTTCATCCAGCGGAAGTGCGGGAATGGCTGCCACCGGGCATGCCCCTCCGCACGCGTTGCAGGAGTACTGGCAGAAGCCGCTGCGCATCACCAGCATTGGGGTCCACATCTGCCCGCTGCCGTCGCTCAGTTGCGAGGGCTGTATCGCCCCGGTCGGGCAGGCCTTGATGCAGGTCCCGCAGCGTATGCACCTGGTTTCCATGTAATCCTCGGTGGCCCCGGGCGGGCGTATCACATAGGGGTTGTGGCGGCCATTGAACGGGTTGAACCTCAGCAGCACGGCCAGCAGGGCTCCCGCTCCCAGCCCCAGGAAGAGCTGGCGGCGCCCGGCGTCGTAGCTGTTGAACTTTGCCGGCTGGTATACCCGGCCGAAATCGCTGGTGGAGCAGGGGCAGGAGTCCATGCACTTGAGGCAGACTATGCATTCACCCGGGTCGCTGGAGCACTCCCTGTCCCTCCTGATGGTGCCCGTCGGGCAGGCGTTTTCGCACAGCTTGCAGCCGATGCAGCTTTCGTTTACGCGCCGCCGTACCAGGCTGACCTTGCCCAGCAGGCCGTAGAGGGCACCCAGCGGGCAGAGGTAGCGGCACCAGAAACGTTCGTCCAGCAGGTTCAGCAAAATGACGGCCGCCAGCATTATCCCGAATGCCGCCCCGTTGCGGTAGTAATGCGGGTCGGTCGGCAGCAGCAGCGGCCTGACCGCGTTGTCGAAGGCGGCCACGGCGCCCTGCATGGCGGGGATGCTGTTGAGGCCAGACTCGGCGGAGGTCACCAGGAAATCGAGGGCCGGCCACACGGCGGTGGCGAAGGTGCGTACCATGATGGTCAGGGGGTCGAATATAATAAGAGTGAGGCTTGAGAAGACGGCCGCGGCGAGGATGGCTACCAGGATCACGTATTTTACCGACCTCCAGCCATCGGGCAGGCTGACCTTCTTGCTGCGCAGCTTATTTAGTGAGCACCATTCCAGCACCGTGCCCATTGGGCAGAGCCATCCGCACCAGGCCCGGCCTAAAGCCAGCGCCAGGGCGATGGGAATGAGCGCTATGAGGGACAGAAGTTCGAACCTGCGGCTGGATATAAGGTTGGCCAGCATGGCCAGCGGGTCCAGCCCCATCAGCACATCTGAAGCGTTCAGAAAAAGGGCTATGAAACCGAGGAAAGCTAAAATCTGCACCGTTGTGCGCAGGTTAAGCCAGCTCCTGGTATCCCAGCCGCCGCCGATCTTCTTCTTAGCTGCCAAGAGCGACTTCCTTTATCTCCAGTTTGCCCAGGTCGCTGGTGCCCAATCCCATGGCAGAGGCGATCTTGATGTAGGGTATGTCTTCCGGCTTGAGGCCGAAAAGCGAGGTGGCGTAGCTGTCCACCGCCACGATATCGGTGCCGGCGATCACGGTGTCCATCTTCTTGACGTCAGAGAGGTTGCCCCCGGTAGGGCCGTTGGCCGTCAGGATGCGGATGGCATCAACTATGGTCAGCGCCGGCCTGACGCGGCTGGCAAGGTCGGCGATGCGCTGGTGCAGGTTTATGTGGAACATCTGGGCAGAATTAATCGTGCCCATCAGGTTCTTCATGCCCAGCGTCAGCCGTGACGACCCATGCTGTTTGGCGATGGGCATGTTGATCAGCACGTCGGCCTTGAGTATGTCCTCGTAGATATCCCATTTCTTCACGTCCTTGCCCTGCGGTATGTCGGTGGAAACGAATTTGAAGCGTGACATCAGCTCTATCTCCCCGCCCGCCTTTTCCACCTGTTCCCTGATCCCGCTGTTAGCAAATCCCGATTCAGCCGTTCCGCTGAAGGGCTTGTCCATCACCCTCACCCTTCCGGCACCCGCCTCCAGGCACATCTTGACCACGGCGGCCACCAGCCAGGGGTTGGTGGTGGCGGCATACTCATACGTCCGCATTGCCGGGCCGATGTTCGGCTTGATGATCACGTTGTCGCCCTTCTTGACGAAGCGTTTCATGCCACCCAGCAGGTCGACAGCCTCGCGCGCCAGGGCTTCCGGTTCGCCGCCCCGCACCACCGCTATGTCAGGGTATTTGGCTGATGGGGCTGCAGGCTCATTCTTCTCCGGTGCTGCCGGAACGGGTACCACTTGCGGTGCAGTTTGCGGCGCGGAGCAGGCGCTGATGAATTTGGCGGCCAGCAGTGCACCCGCACCCGCAAGGGCATATTTGAAAAAGTCCCGGCGGGAGAGCTCCTGCATATTAAAGGAATTATAGGAAGGAGCCAGCGGCTGGTCAATAGCAGGATCATTTTGGTTTAGTAAAATAGGCATGCGAAGTTAATACATACAATTAATGTGACCTGCGTTGGGGATGTTATAATGGCTCAAATGCTGCAGGGTAATGCAAGGAGGTTGCTATGCTGAATATGATGTTGGAAGGGGTCAGGGTCATCGATTTCACCACCACGGTCGCCGGGCCTGCCTGCTCCCAGTTCCTGTCCCAGATCGGGGCCGAGGTCATTAAAATTGAGTCGCCGGTCAAGATGGACGACGCCCGCTTCTACCCTCCCTACAAGGGGTCGTTCTCGGTGTCCTTTGCCGCCGCCAACCTTGGTAAAAAGTGCGTGACCATAGACTTGAAAAAGCCGGAAGGCGTGGCCATATTCAAGGACCTGGTTAAGGAGTGCGATGTCTTCCTGGAAAACTATACCCCGGGCACCGTCAAGCGGCTGGGGATCGATTATGAGGCGCTCAAGGAGGCCAACCCGCGACTTATCATGTGTTCCATATCTGCTTATGGCCAGACCGGGCCGCTGTCGTCCCTCTCAGGGTACGATGCCACCATCCAGGCCATGACCGGGCTCATGAGCGTGACAGGCTACCCGGACCGGCCGCCCCTTCGCTCGGGCACGGTTGTCGTGGACCTGAGCACAGCCTTCTGCGCAGCGTTCTCCATCTGCGCTGCCCTTTACGGGCGCCAGTTAACGGGCAAGGGTACGCACCTGGATATCTCCATGTACGATGTCGGCATCAACCTGCTCGAGTCCAAGTTCGTCAACTACACCACCACGGGCGATGTCGCTACGCGCACAGGTAACCGTTTCCCCTTCATCGCTCCCTTCGATACCTTCAGGACTAAAGATTCCTATGTCATGATTATCTGCGCCGGCGACGGGCCGTTCCGGGACCTCTGCAATGGCATGGGCATGCCCGACCTTGCCAAGGATGAACGCTTCAGGGACCTGTTCACCAGGAATGACCACGAGCCGGAGCTGAAAAAGGTCATCGAGGACTGGGCTATGCAGTTCCCCACAGAGGAGGTGGTCTCAAAGCTCACTGCGGCAGGCTGCCCCGTGGCGGCGGTACACGATATCAAGCAGGCCATCGACCACCCGCATACCCGGGCGCGTAACCTGTTCAACGAAGTTGAGCAGCCCGGTGTCGGCAAGCTGGTCCTGATGGGCTCCCCTGTGAAGGCCTCAAACTACCAGGTTGGCCAACCCGGCTACGCGCATGCAGCCGGTGAGGACAACCTGTGGCTGCTCAAGGACGTCCTCAAAAAGAGCGAGGCCGAGATCGAGAAGATCAGGGAATCAAAGGTAATGGGCTGAGCGCCGGCACTGAATGGATGCTGGCATGGCCGTTCATCCAATATTGAAATCGGCGGTGCCGAAGTGCCTTGAAGCCTTCTCCAGCCAGTCTTTTGAGGAACTGCACTGGTTGAAGGTATATATATGGAGCCCGGCTAAAAGGTTGTCCCTGGCCGGCCCAGTGATTTTTTTCACCAGGCTGTCGGGGTTGTACATGTCGTGCTGCAGTATCCTGGACATCATACCCAGGTGGTTTTTTAAAAAACGTGTAGAATCACCCACGCCGACCTTGAGTGATATCTCCAGCAGCCTGGAGCGCTTCAACCTGCCGGGGATGCCCAAATATACAGGAAGTGTAATGCCTTGTGCCCTTACGTCCTTCAACCACCCGGCTATGACCTGCGGATCGAAACATATCTGCGTGACCATGTAATCTACAAAAGGTTGCTTGGCCTTGAGCGCCTGCATCAGGGCCTCGCGCCTTATGAGCGGGTGCCCCTCGGGATAGGCAGCCACGCCGATGCGGCGCGGGCGTCTGCCCATCTCCGCCATATCGGCTATCAGCGCGAAGGACGAGTCATACGCCCCCACGGGTTCGGTGATGTCACCGCCTATTATGAAGACGTCCTCGAACCCGCATGCTGACAGCCTGTCCACGATCTCGTTCAGGTGGGACCTGTCCCGTACCTGCCGTGCCGTTAGGTGCGGCACCACGCGGAACCCGTGTCCCGCCAGTTCCTCTGAGAGAGCGAAAGTGGCTTCAATGCCCTTGCGCGGCGAGGCGGTCACGGTTAAGACCGAGCCGGAAGGGAGCGCCGATACCTCCTCTACTACCCCTTTCATGGGGATGACTTCAAAGCGTGTGCTTCTCAGCATTTTGTTAATGACCTGTCCTGACTTTTGTACCACTTTTCCGGTCCATGACGCAAGTGCCGTATCAAATGCCGTGTGCTGACCTCCGGTATTGCCTTTGAACCGTGATGTAAAATTAAACTATAATTGCCTTGGTATAAATTTCAGGAGGTTGGGAAATGGCAAAGTTAACAGAGGCGATGAAGGCGCTCATGGCGGGCCAGCTGTCCTACGTGGCCACGTCCATGCCGGACGGCAGGCCCAGCATAGGTGTCAAGGGCAGCCTTAAGGTCATCGACGACGAGCACGTCGCATTTTTCGAGATGATGGGGGGCAGGACCTGGCAGAACATCCAGAAAAACCCCAACGTCGCAATCGCAGTGGCAGACCGCGGCAAAGTCGCGGGGTACAGGTTCGAGGGCAAGGTGGTGGAGCATATTACATCCGGCCCTCTTTACGATGAAGCCAAAAAGCTCTCGGAGATGATGAAGATACCCATGCCGCCCAAGGCTGCCGTCAAGGTCAAGATAGAGGAGATATACGACCTGGGCAAGGGAGGCTTCAAGGTTGACTGATCGCTATCATTAACAGGATCCCGGTAAAATAAATTCAGGAGGTTGACTGATGGCTACAGATTACCCGGTTGGCATGAACATCGATTACCCGGACCGCAAGCTGAGCAGGCTCACTTCATTCTTCCGCATCTTCACGGTCATACCCATCCTTATCATACTTGAGCTGATCATGTACAACGGTGTCCAGTTTTCTGGCAAGGACGGGGCCACTGCCGCGACGGGGCTCGGGCTGGTTGTCCTTCCACTGGTACTTATGCTGCTCTTCCGCAAGAAATACCCGAAGTGGTGGTACGAATGGAACCTCAACCTCTCCATGTTCGCCTACAGGGTGGCATCCTACTTCTACCTCATGACCGATGTTTACCCGTCCACCGACGAGGAACAGAACGTGCACCTGGAAATGCCCTACCCCGACGCCTCCGGGCTTAACCGCTGGCTGCCCCTGGTCAAGTGGTTTCTGGCAATACCGCACATCTTCGTGCTCATATTCCTGAATATCGCAGCCGTGTTCGTGATCATTATCACCTGGTTTGCCATCCTCTTCACGGGCAAATTTCCAAGGGGGCTGTTCGACTACCTGCTGGGCGTGATGAGGTGGAACTTCAGGGTCATGTCCTATGCCCTGATCATGATAACCGACAAGTACCCGCCCTTCAGCCTGCAGGCTTAGAGGGACTAATGGCAATAGCAACGGCTGCACGCAGCGCGCGCTTCGACCGCATCAGGCACGAGTTGCTGGGAAGCAGGGTGTACCTGTGCCCGGAACGGGCCTACCTGGTGACCGAGTTCTCCAGGCACCATGACGACCGGTCACAGCCAGTGATCGTGCGCAAGGCCATGGCCACCCGCTACATGCTCCAGAACAAGTCCGTGAATATCTACCCGGACGAGCTGATAGTGGGCAACATGGGCAGCTACCGTATTTCAGCGCTGATGCAGCCGGAACTCAGCGGTGTCTTCATGGGCACCGATATACCGCGCATCGACAAAAGAAAGACCGCGCCATTGCTGATGCCCTGGAAGGACCGGCTCAGGGTCATGTTCGACATCATCCCCTACTGGCTTTTCAGAAACATGCCGTTCAGGGCCTTCTTCCCTCACATGGGCAAATTCCTGCAATACGCGGCCGAACAGCTCAAGGCCACTTTTTACCTTATCAACGAAGCAGGGGGCATCGGGCATTTCCTGCCCAATTATGAAAAGATGCTTAGGCTGGGGGTCAAAGGATACCTGGAATCCATTGAAGGCAGGGGCGGTGACCTGAACAGGGCGGCCGCCATAGTCTGTGAGGGTTTACTCAACTATGCCAACCGGGTCGCCGATGAAGCCGGGAGGATGGCTGCCGCTGAACAGGATCCCATCAGGCGCGGGGAGCTCGAGGAGATGTCCGCTATCTGCCGAAGAGTGCCTCTGAACCCGGCAGGAAGCTTTCAGGAAGCATTGCAGTCCTTGTGGCTGACTCATATGGCAGTCTGCATGGAGGGCATCAACTCGGCTGTTTCCTTTGGCCGGATGGACCAGTTCCTATACCCGTACTATAAACGCGATCTCGAAGATAGACATATCACCCCGGAGAAGGCTAAGGAGCTTTTGCTGTGCTTCTCGGCCAAGGCAGCCGAGCACGTCTTTCTGCTATCCGAAAGCGTCAGCCAGTACCATGGCGGCTACCTGGTCGTCCAGGCCGCTATTATAGGTGGTGTGGACAGGGGTGGTGCTGACGCCACAAACGAGTTGACCTACTTGCTACTCGACGTGATGGCGGAGTCCGGCCTGCGCGATCCCAATTACCAGGCGCGGGTGCACAGCGGGTCACCGGAAGCATATTTGCACAGGATTATCGAGGTGGCCCGGAAAGGCAACGGCGTACCCGCCGTATTCAGTGACGAAGCCACCATCAAATCCCTTGTCGCCAATGGCGTCCCTCTCGAGGAGGCCAGGAACTATGCGATTGTGGGCTGCGTGGAGCCGGCGCTGCCCGGCAGGAGCTTTTTCTCCACGGATGCAGCCCTGGTAAACCTGCCGTCCTGCCTCGAACTTGCGCTTAACCGTGGCCGTCAGTTGGGCAGCCGCCGGCGACGGGGCGCGCCGACAGCAGACCCTCTCAAGTTCGGCTCAATTGAAGATGTTGTGAACGCTTTTTCCGTCCAGGTGAATTACATGGTTGACCGGCTGGTGGACGACATCCAGGTGGTTGAGCGTGGGAATCGTGATTACCATCCCACCCCGTTTTCATCCATGCTTGTGGACGGCTGCATGGAGTCCGGCAAAGATGTCAGTGCGGGAGGGGCACTGTTCAATTCAAGTGGTGTCCAGGGAGTTGGATTGGCCGACGTGGCCGATTCGCTAGCCGCGCTGGACGAAGTCGTCTTCCGCAGAAAAAAATATAGTATGGCCGATGTCCGGTATGCCCTGAGGAATGATTTCCGCTCCAGCCAGGCCATGCAGGCGGAGCTGGCTGCCGCGCCAAAATATGGCAACGATCACGATTTGCCTGATGGTTACGCCGCTGAGGTGGCCGCCATCTTCTACCGGGCGCTGGTCAGGCATAGCAATACGCGGGGCGGCAAGTACGTACCGGGGTTCTATTCTGTGACATGCCACGTGGCTTTCGGGTCACTGGTTGGCGCTTTGCCGAGTGGCCGCATGGCCGGCCAGCCCTTCGCGGCCAGTTTGGGCGCATCGAATGGCAAAGACAGGCTGGGTGTTACGGCCCTGCTCAACTCGGTGGCCTGTGTCGACCCCTGTCATTCCCCCAACGGCTATGCCCTCAACCTCCGCTTCGATCCGTCGGTCATTGAGGGCCAGCGCGGGATAGATATACTGGCGGCCCTGGTGAGAGGGTTTTTCGAGAAGGGGGGAATGGAGGTGCAGTTCAACGTGCACGATCCCGGTATGCTGGAGGATGCCTACAGGCACCCCGGCAAGTATCCCGGACTGGTTGTGCGGGTGGCAGGGTATTGTGCCTATTTCGACGATTTGCCTGGGCCGTCCAAGCTGGAGATCATACAGCGTACGCGGTTGGCCCTTTGAATGCGTGTATAAGTTGGTGGTTAGACCGAACGAAATAATCCCGGAGGACCAGATGGCGGACAATTTTTACGGAAAAAAGGACATCGAGAAAGCGGCCAAGATGTACGAGCTCAAACCTGCACTGATGCAGGCCTTCCTTGATTTCGATGGCAAAGTCTTTGCCGATGGCAGCCTGGACAAGAAAACCAAGGAGCTCATCGCCATAGCCTGCGCCCACATCACGCAGTGCCCGTACTGTATCGAAGATCATACAAAGAAAGCTAAAAAGTCGGGGGCCAGCCCGGAAGAGATCGCCGAGGCCATTTATGTATCGGTTGCCATGAAGGCCGGGAGTGCCATGGCGCATAGCTGCATAGCCATGATGACCCTGGAAGAATAGATCAGGTCAGCCGAGAACGTTTTCCATGATTTCTACGCGCCTGGGCGGGCCGCCCGCCGGGTCGAGCTCGACGGCCACGAAATCGATGCGCCAGTTTTCGGGAAGGCCCTGGTGGCTGCCCAGGTAATCAAGGGCCGTTGCCACAAGTTTCTTTTTCTTTGTCGTGGTCAGCGACTCTTCGGGCGTCCCGAAGGTGTTGCCCGTCTTGCTGCGTACCTCGATAAAAACGATGTCGTCGCGATGGCGGGCAACTAAATCTATTTCGCCGTGGCGGCAGCGGTAATTCTTTTCCAGTATGCGGTAACCCTTCTTTTCCAGGGCCCTGCAGGCGATCTGCTCACCCAGTTTTCCCGTCTCCTGTCTTTTCATATCAGCCTGGCCAGGTCCCGCAGGGGGGAGTAGGTCATCCTGTGTATGC
>Ga0247842_10004656_pt1 | contig 16934 bp, 13 predicted proteins | sample LaCruzMarch2015__3_FD_192411 | JGI IMG/M metagenome (GOLD analysis project Ga0247842, IMG submission 192411) | Freshwater microbial communities from meromictic Lake La Cruz, Castile-La Mancha, Spain - LaCruzMarch2015_19m | ecosystem: Environmental > Aquatic > Freshwater > Lake | place: Spain...
ATGATTGATGACTCCGTAATAATGAAGGCGGATACTTTTTGAGCAACTGCATACCATAATTGGATACTTATTAGCCAGTTCTTTTCCGTTTCCAGGAATCGAGGATAATAGAAAAAGATGCGATTGGCAATATGTCCTGTAAAATTGAACAGTTACAAATAAATCGCCAGTATGGCACGGTCGTTGCTCAATGTACATGCAAAGAGAAAAGAGACCTTCAAACAAAGAAATGAAGCGAACAAGAAATAACGATGGATCAATAATCGAATTGAAAGGAGAAAAGTTATGAAAAAGGCAGTTTTAACAGTTATGGCGGTTCTGGTGATCTTGGCCCTCACGACAACGTCCTTCGCCTACGGCTGGGGACAGGGTATGCGGGGTGGTAGGGGGCCCGGTTATGGTTCCTGCCAGAGCGGTGATGTACAGGGATTGGCCGGTCTGAACCTGACTGCGGATCAGGAAGCCAAGATAAAATCCCTGCGAGAGGCTCAGTTGAAGGATACCCAACCCCTTCAAGACAAGATGTTCAGCAAGAGAGGCGAATTAAAGCTCCTGTGGCTCCAACAGAATCCCGATCAGGGAAAGATTGTGGCCGTCCAAAAGGAGATCCGGAGCCTGCGGGACCAGTTACAGGATAAGCAGACGAATCACCGCCTGGCCGTCCTCAAGGTCCTTACCCCGGAGCAGCAGACTAAGGTCCAGGCATATGGTGCGGGAGGAGGCTTTGGCCACGGTAAAGGCTTCGGTCCAGGTTCTGGCGGCGGCTGCGGCGGCTACGGCCCCGGTCCCAGAGGTAACTGGTAACAGAGATGCGACCTGATTACTTAAGTTTCCGGAATTAAACCATCTCAACCCCTTTCCCTCCTCCTGAAGGGGAGGGAGGCAGGAACCATGAAAACCCCCTGGGTAGCGAAAATGCCCCCGGGGTTTTTTATGGCTTCTCTTAGGGTTGGACAATGCAATAATATCTTTAAGTGCCATTGCAAAGGATGAGGAAGTGGTCTAAAATGTAGATATGGAAGAACATGATTTCAATATTGCCGCCGTCAGCGATCTGCATCTCAGCCAAGGCTGGGATCCGCTGACCGGGCGCATCCATCCTATTGAGGATTTCTTTTTTGATACCTCTTTTGCGCGATTCCTGATGTGGCTGGACGAGGAGTCCCTGCTCAACCGCCGAAAATGGCGATTGGTCATTGCCGGGGACATGGTGGATTTTCTTCAAATTATTTCCCTTCCGGAAGACGATGTTTTCACCCTCCGGCCCCGTGAAAGAGATTATGGCCTGGGAACGTCGGCGGTGAAAACGATCTGGAAAATGGGCCTCATGACGAGGGGACACAAGGTTCTCTTCAGTGCCCTGGGCCGGTTTCTTGCGTCCGGACACCGCCTGGTGGTTATTTCCGGAAATCACGATGTCGAGTGGAGCATTCCGGCGGTGCAGGAGGCCTTTCGGGAGGTGATGGCAGGTTTTCTACCTGCCGGGGACTTAGCCAGGAACCGGATCGTCCAGGACGGGATAACTTTTTGCCCCTGGTTTTATTACGAGCCCGGACTGGTCTGGATCGAGCATGGACATCAGTATGACGGGATAAACAGTTTCGACTGGTTTCTCCATCCCTGGCTTCCTGACAGCGATGAGTTGATGCTGCCGGCGGGGTCTTTTTTTGTGCGTTATCTTTTTAACAAGGTGGAGCAGACTGACCCCTTTGCAGACAATATCAAGCCGATGTCGGTCTATCTTCGCAAGTATGCCCTGCGCCTCTTTGCTTCCGGGCAGATCCGGCAGGGGCTGAGAAGTTTTATCAACATCCTGGGCAAGGTTAAAGGTTTCAAGGAAGAGAAAAGGAAAGGCCTCGAGGAGCAGCAATGTCAGAAGATGTTCCGCGAAGCAGAGCGATTTGGGATTGCAAGGACGGATCTGGAGGCGGTCAGGCGCTTATGGATGCCCTGTCACCTCTATAACAAAGGGTTTGCGGTGAATGTGCGCAGTTTTTTCACGACGGAAGATGTCAATCGTTATCAGCACACTGCCGCTGCTCTGCACAAGATTGTCAAGACTCCCTATATAATTTTTGGGCACACCCATGAGGCAGATCTGCAGCCCCTGTCGGGAGTTGCGGGAGGAGAGTATGTCAACTGCGGTTCCTGGACAAAGATTTTTTATGAGAATCCCACCGAGCGATTGATCAAAAGTGAACAGGAGTTCGTATTCGTTCGCATCCTGAAGAATGGGGGTGCTAAAATGGAATTGATGGCCTGGCGGGATGACTTGAGGCAGGGGGAGCGGGTAAAATTGTTTGCATAATCCATAGCGGTAAATATTTTTTTATCGGGTGTATTTTTTTATGGTGGGTATTAAATGTATGTTTAGCTATAAATATTAGATTATTGTATCAGGTTTATGTTGATAATAGATCTGTTAAAAAAAAGATATAAAAAACGCGAATTTGCCCTTGACACAATGCTTTTGCTCTTTTATAATCCGCCGCAAAAAAGTAGTAAGTATTTATCAGGAAGGTTGAACCGTAAAGGGCGGTGGCAAACTAAACAAAAAGGAGGAGAGACATGAACAAGGGAGATCTGGTAAACGCGGTGGTGACGGTAGTAGGGAAGAAAAAAACGGCGGAAGAGGCGGTCAATTGTGTTCTGGAGGCCATTACGGGGGCCTTGAAAAAGGAAGAGTCTGTTACTCTGGTTGGTTTCGGAACCTTCAAGGTGACGAAAAGGGCGGCCCGGACCGGTAGAAATCCTCAGACCGGCAAGGCCATCAAGATCAAAGCCAAGAAAGTTCCCAAGTTTGCTGCCGGCAAGAAACTGCGGGACGCGGTAGCGGCGGCAAAGAAATAGTTACGCCTTAATATTTTCAGAAAAAGCCTCCAAGATTAATCGGGTTGGAGGCTTTTTTATTGTTCTGTCCTCTCCATGGTCACCCTTTCCGAACAAATTGAATGCCTCCTGAAAATTATATTTCTATTGACACAACAATCAGTCCCCTTTAATATTGAACCGCCATTTTCCGGAGGAATGTATAATGAATCGATCAAACTTCTTGGTAAAAAAAATTATTCTTGCCATTTTCTTGATGATCAGTTTGGCGGCCTGTTCCGGTAAAGAAGCGCCCGTAGGCAATGAAAAGGCCGGACAAACATTTAATCCAGGGGTTCTCACAGTGGCGGATGGTGGAATCAACAAGGTCAGAGGGCAGGTTATATATGTTCCCATCTATTCCAATATCCCAGACAAGGATAATAAGAAATTCGATTTGAGCGCCTTCCTTGTCATTCATAACACGGACATTCAGAAGCAGATCAAGATCACGAAAGTCCTTTACTTCAATAACGATGGCAAACTGGTGAAGGAATTTCTTGCTGCGGAGCATTCCTTGGGCCCATTAGCTGCTATGAATTTCTACATCCCCCAATCGGACACCAGTGGCACGGGGGCCAACTTTCTCGTGGAGTGGATGGCCGATACGCCCGTCAGCGAGCCATTAATCGAATCGGTTATGCTCAATCTTGAGGGCAATAGGGGCATCTCTTTTTTAAGCAAAGGGAAAGTGATCCGGGAGATCCGGTAGAATCATCTTATATACAGTGCCCAGAGAACGGCGTATACAAGGGCGGGCAGCAGGTTGCCGATGCGGATTTTCGCCATATTCAACAGATTGAAACCTATGGCGACGATGAGCAGCCCTCCCGTGGCGGTGATGGCGCCAAGGACCGCCGGTTGTTGAAGAAAAACAAGTTGCGAGGCCAGCAGGGTAAGGGCGCCCTGGACGCATAACACGCTCAGGGCCGCAAAGGCGACGCCAATGCCCAGGGTTGATGCAAAGGCGATGGAAGCCACACCGTCCAGCATTGATTTAATGTACAGGGTTGTGGCGTCTCCCGTTGTACCGTCCTGAATGGAGCCCACGATAACCATTGCCCCCGTTACATACAGTAGCGAAGTCGTTACAAATCCTTCCACAAAGGTTGAAGAGTCTGACCGGGCTCTTACTTTCAGCCATTCCCCAAGGCCTTCGATTGCCTTTTCGATATTCAGGAGCTCTCCGGTCAGAGCCCCTAACAGCAGGCAGCCGATGGTGGGGATGACGTCTTTCTCCGAGAGGGCCATCTGTAGGCCGATCAGGATGGTAGAGAGCCCCAGACACTGCATCATGATTGTTTTCAGACGCTCTGGCAGGCGTCTTCCTGCGGCCATGCCGATAAGGCTGCCGACAATGACGGCGCCGGTATTGACAAGTGTTCCCTTCAAGTCATTTTACCTCTCACCTGAAAATGCGACTACATATCATTGAATTAATTAATCTATATTTCCCCTCCCCTTCAAGGGGAGGGTTAGGGTGGGGATGGGTTTGCTCATTCATTTTATGAATATTAAGCTTCGCTTTCATTCATCTTTGTGGCGACCCTTTGCCATGAATAAGCTTCAAAGATCCCCCTCATCTGTTTCCCCGCTGTCCTCAATCAACGCCACGGCGTCTGGCTTGGGGAGTTCCTGAACGTTTTTTAGTCTTCTTTCAATGGATCGGGAGCGGGTGGCTGCCTTTTCGATGATATTGCTTGCTTCCTGGAGTTTCTTGTGGGTCTTTTCCAATATCCCGCCGAATGTTGTAAACTCGGTCTTCACTGCCCCCAGCAGGCTCCATACGTCGCTGGAGCGCTTTTCGATGGCGAGGGTGCGGAAGCCCATCTGCAGGCTGTTCAGGAGGGCGGCCAGGGTCGTCGGTCCCGTGATCACGACCTTGAATTCCCGCTGGAGGGTTTCCACGAGACCAGTACGACGAAGCACTTCCGCATACAGTCCTTCCGCAGGGAGAAACATGATGCCAAAGTCTGTCGTGTTAGGGGGGTCGAGGTATTTGTCCCGGATGTTTTTCGCCATTTCCCGGACAGTCCGATCTAACTGTCTGGCCGCTTCTTCCACTGCTGCGGGATTACCCTGCTCCTGGGCCTCAAGGAGCCGCAGGTAATCCTCCTGGGGGAATTTGGCGTCCAGGGGCAGCCAGACCAAATGGGACCGGTTTTCGTCTTGTCCCGGCAGTTTGATGGCAAACTCGACCCGGTTCGTAGAATCATGTTTGGTAGCGACATTTACGGCGTACTGCTCCGGGCTCAGGATCTGCTCCAGGAGGCTGCCCAACTGGATCTCTCCGAAAGTTCCCCGCGTCTTGATGTTGGTGAGGACCTTTTTAAGATCCCCTACGCCGGCAGCCAGAGTCTGCATCTCCCCCAGTCCCTTTTGTACCATCTCCAGGCGCTCACTGACCAGGCGGAAGGATTCGCCGAGGCGCTTTTCCAGGGTGTCCTGGAGCTTCTCGTCCACCGTTTTTCGAATCAGTTCCAGTTGGCGGTTGTGGTCCTCCTGGAGATTCCTCAGGTGAAGGTCAATGGTTTCCGATATCTTGTCGAGCTTTTGAATGTTCTGGCTTGTGAGGTTGGTCAGTTGCTGAGAAAATATTTCCAGTTGGCCTTTTTGAGCCGCCGCATTCTCCGTTATCCTGTTGAGGAGGGATTCGTTGAAATCCTTCAGGGAGCGACTCTGTTCCTCCCTGTTTCTGGCCATGTCTTCACGGAATGCGCGTTCCATTTTCTCCAGATTATTTTCAATATTCTCGATGCGGCGGGAAAGATCCTTAATGGTCGCTTTTGATGTCCCCATGAGGATGATGACGAGCAGGACCAGCGTGGTGACATTCAGGGCGATCAGCAAATAGAGGAGGTTGATGGGCATGATATGACTCCAATCAGTGAATGGTCATGTTTAGAGGAAACTCGTCAATATTGTCAATATCTTTTATACCAATTAGCCTTCATTCGCCTAACGGCGTTGGCTGCGTCGTCGGCTCCTTAACGTATATCAATACGCCTGCGTCGCCTCCTCCTTGACGCCTTGTTATACTTTTGAATGCAAATTGGTATTACGGGCAGATTGCCGAGGGATTATCGTGGGATTATCGTTGACTTGCTCCGGGAGTTTCGATACCATCTCGAAGCGTCTTTATTATGAAAATCCCCCCATCCCCCCTTTGCCAAAGGGGGGTGCAACGAGCAAATCCCCCTTTATTAAAGGGGAGCAACGAGCAAGTCCCCCTTTAATAAAGGGGGGCAACGAACAAGTCCCCCTTTATTAAAGGGAGGGCAACGAACAAGTCCCCCTTTATTAAAGGGAGGGCAACGAACAAGTCCCCCTTTGTAAAAGGGGGATTCAGGGGGATTTCCATACTTCGTTGCGCCCACTGCGGGCATGGAGGTTAATGACATGGTCTTGGTACAGCCTAAGCATGGAGGAAACCGGCGTTATTTGTCAGATGCCGCCGGGATGTCCTTGGATAAGCTGCTGGATTTTTCCGCCAACATCAATCCCCTGGGGTTTCCCGAAGGTTTCCGGTCCCTCATCAGCAGACGGATGGAAGAGGTGCTCCATTATCCTGATCCGGATTGCGCCGGTCTTGTTGTGGCCATTTCCGCCTGCTACGGGATCCCCCCGGAGGAGATCGTCCTCGGCAATGGTTCCACGGAGATCCTCTACGCCCTGCCCAGGGCCCTGCCGAAAGCGCGAGCCCTTATCCCCGTCCCTTCCTACGCCGATTATGTGACTGCATCGGAACTGGCGGGCATGGCGGTGGAAAAGGTTTTTCTTGGAGAAGATAATGGATTTTCACTGGAAATCGCCGCCCTCGAAAAACTTCTCCATGGCGATGAAATCGTTTTCCTCGGTCAGCCGAATAACCCCACCGGTTTTATCTGCGATGCCGCGGCGATCCGGGAGACAGCAAGGCGAAACCCGGCGAGTCTTTTCGTCATCGATGAGGCCTTTGCCGATTTTGTCGCCGGGATGGACCGCCTCCTTGTGCAGCGCCCGATCAATGTCATCGTTCTTTGTTCATTGACCAAGTTTTTTGCCGTTCCCGGTCTCCGCCTTGGCTTTGCCGCGGGCTCCATAGATGTTATCGGTAAAATAAAGAAGCTGATTCCGCCCTGGTCTGTCAATGTCTTCGCCCAGGCTGTGGGCGAGGCGGCCTTGCCGGATGACGACTACCGGCTGCGGACGATCGGGCTCGTCAATGAAGAGCGGCGATATCTGCTTGAGGAGCTGAATGCAATATCCGGGTTTTATGTCTATCCGGGACAGGCCAACTTTCTTCTATTGCGGATTGACCGCAAGGATTTGGACGCCCCTGAATTGGCCCGGCGGTTACTGAAGAAGGGGATCGCCGTGCGTATCTGTGATAATTTCCCCGGCCTCGACAAGCGCTTTTTCCGGATTGCCGTGCGGAATCGGGAAGAGAATGAAATGTTCATGGAAGCTCTCCGGGAAGTCTTGGCCCTTCCCTTGATAACAGTTCGCAAGACCCGCAAGCCGGCGATCATGTTTCAGGGGACCAGCTCCAATGCCGGCAAGAGCATCCTTTCCGCCGCCCTCTGCCGGATTCTTCTCCAGGACGGCTACCGGGTGGCGCCGTTCAAATCCCAAAACATGTCCCTGAATTCCTATGTGACCCGCGATGGCGGGGAGATGGGGCGTGCCCAGGTAGTGCAGGCCCAGGCAAGCCGCCTCGATCCCGATGTCCGAATGAATCCCATCCTGCTCAAGCCGAGCAGCGACACGGGAGCCCAGGTGATTGTCATGGGGAAGCCCGTGGGGAACATGGATGTGAACGCGTATATCGACTATAAACCGGAAGCCTTTACCGCAGCACAGGCTGCTTTTGACTCTCTGGCGGAGGAATACGACGCGATTGTACTGGAAGGGGCCGGGAGCCCCGCTGAAGTTAACCTCAAACATCACGATATCGTCAATATGGCCATGGCCCGTTATGCCCGGGCGCCCGTCCTCCTGGTAGGCGACATCGACCGGGGCGGCGTTTTTGCCTCCTTTGTGGGGACAATGGAAGTGCTGGAGGAGTGGGAACGACGGTTGATCGCCGGATTTGTGATCAACCGTTTCCGTGGCCAGGAAGCTCTCCTTAAAGATGCCATCGACTATACGTATCGTCACACCGGAAAGCATACGTTCGGTGTGGTTCCCTATATCCATCGCCTCGGGCTGCCGGAGGAGGACTCGGTGACCTTCAAAAGCGGCCTCCTGGATGCGGCACCGCGACAAGATGAAGCTGTTGAGATTGCCATTGTGGACCTGCCCCATATTTCGAATTTTACCGATTTCGATCCTTTCCGAATTGAGCCGGATGTTTCTTTGCGCATTGTCAGGTCAGCCCAGGAAATCGGGAATCCCGACGCCCTGATCCTGCCGGGAAGCAAGAATGTCATCGCCGATATGGCCTATCTGGAAAACAATGGTCTGTCCCGGGAAATCAGCCGCCTTGCCGGGGAGGGAAAGACAGAATTGGTGGGGATTTGCGGTGGGTTTCAGATCCTCGGCAGGGAAATCGCCGATCCTCACGGTCTTGAATCCAGGGGAGAGACCGTCGCCGGGGACTCAATGTCCTCCGGGTCGCTGAATTTCCCATTACCCACTTTAACATCTGTCGGGAAAAAATCGGCAGGGAAAACCCCGATTGGCTTGGGTCTCCTCCCCGTGACGACGACCCTGGCCTGGGAAAAAACCCTGAAATGTGTAAAAGGAAGGCATGTGGAATCGGGGTTGCCCGTAAAAGGATATGAGATTCACCACGGCCAGACGGCGGGAGCGGGAAACCACCCGGCCTTTTTCCGGGAAGACGGGGAAATAATCGGAGTTCAATCACCCGACGGCCGCATCTGGGGGACCTACCTTCACGGGGTCTTCGACGACGACGCATTCCGTCGCTGGTTTATCGACCGGCTTCGCCGCCGCCGCTCCTTGGCGCCCCTGGGAAAGATCCTCGCCGTCTATGACCTGGAGCCGGCCTTCGACCGCTTGGCCGAGATCGTCCGGCACAGTCTCGATATGGAAAAGATCTACCGCCTTATGGGATTGAAATAGGATCACAATTCACTTTTTTTGGCAAATGGAGGATAACAATTTCGTCCCCTTTGGCAAAGGGAAGATCACAATTCATTCCCCCTTTGGAAAAGGGGGATTTAGGGGGATTTTGAAAATAAACAAATGAAATCAATCATATATAGGTACGTCATCAAATGAAGCCAAATGCCGCCCGCATCCTATTGTTCACCGGCGACGGCAAGGGTAAGACCACCGCGGCCCTGGGGATGGTCCTCCGTGCCGTTGGACATGACCTGAAATCCCTCATCGTTCAGTTTGTCAAGGCTGCCGGGGAAACGGGGGAACTCAGCGCCTGCCGCCGTCTGCCCGGGGTGGAGATTCTTCAGGCCGGGTTGGGATTTATCCCCGACGAAACCAACCCTGCATTCGCGGCTCATCAACAGGCGGCCCGGGAGGGACTCGAAAAAGCGGCGGCGGCCATTGCTGCTCGCAACTATGACCTGGTAGTAATGGATGAGGTCTGCCTGGCCGTAAAGAAAGGTCTCTTAACCGAGGAGGCAGTCATAGAGTCAATAAATAAAGCCGGACCGGAGGTGGTTATCGTTATGACCGGTCGCCTGGCCCCGGAAGGTCTGATTGATATAGCCGATACAGTGACGGAAATGACCATGATCAAGCATGGATACAGCGAGGGATGGCCCGCTCAGAAAGGTGTCGAGTTTTAACTTTTATATGAAAATCCCCCCATCCCCCCTTTGACAAAGGGGGGTAAGGGGGGATTTTCATGATTCGTTGTGCGCGCCTTCGGGCATGGGCGTTAAACAAGGGAGGAAACGTGAAAAAGCACCTCATGTTATTAGTTTTACTGATCATCTCATTTGCCGCGGCCTGCCCCGCTTCTAGCGGATTTGCCCCCAGGAATGTCTCCGGGGATTTCGATTTCTATGTCCTCGCCATGTCCTGGTCCCCCGATTTCTGTGCCGGGCAGGGCGGCAAAGATTATGAGCAATGCGGTCCGGGAAGAAATCCCGGTTTTGTCCTCCACGGGCTTTGGCCTCAGTATAAAAAGGGCTTTCCGCAAAATTGTACTTCCGTCCCGTTCCCTTCCTCGCTCAAACGAGAATTCCCCGGTCTGTTCCCGAATGACCGCCTCTATGCCCACGAATGGCGCCGTCATGGAACCTGTTCCGGCCTTGCGCCCCGGGAGTATCTATTCCAGGCCGAGAAACTCAAACAGACCGCCCCTCTCCCCCCGCGATATCAACATCTGCGTGAACCAGTCCGCACGACCACGGCGGCCTTCAAAAAGGAATTCAAGATGGTAAATGCCAACCTGCCGGATAACGGCATGGCCGTGTTCTGCTCCGGGTCGGGCCGTTTTTTGAAGGAGGTCTTTCTCTGCTATAACCGCCAGGGGAAGCCGACGGCCTGTAGTTCTGAAATCCTGTCCAAAAGCGCCCGGAGCTGCCGTCAGGGAGACTTTCTTATCCGCCCCGGCCGGTGATATTTATAATTAAAATGGCAAGACCTGCCGTGAATTATTTAATTATATCAAGAAGATAAGTCGCTTCGACGCGTCGAACTAATTTATGCATAAAGATTTTGGCGCTGTAATCAAGTAATGAAAAACTCTCTAATGTCCGTTATGGAAAGTTTATAATAACAAGGAGCGCATCAATTCCAAGATGTTTACCATTATGGCAGGGAACATCAATTCCATGATATTTCCCCTTATGATAGGAGTGTATTCAATTCCATGATATGCTACTCTATGATCAAGGAGTTCATCAATTCCAAAATGTTTACCCTGACGATAATGAACATCAATTCCATGAGATTCACCCTTTGCAACGGAATTCCAATAATATTTCCCCCTTTGTAAAAGGGGGATAAAGGGGGATTTCCCAACAACAAAAATGCTGAAGTACAACGAAAGTCTTAAAAATAAGGCGCGAGCATTACGCAAGAATACGACAGAAAGCGAATCAATCCTTTGGAATCGCCTCCGCGGCAAACAAATGATTGGCGTTCCCTTCTACCGGCAAAAGCCAATTGGTAACTATATTCTGGATTTCTTTGCACCGAGAGCGAAACTGGTTATCGAAGTTGATGGCTCCCAGCACATGGAGACGGAACATGTCCGGAAAGATAATGAACGAGACGCCTATCTGACAGGGTTAGGCCTTAAGGTGCTGCGTTTCAACAGCTGTGAGGTCATAAAGGAAACCGACGCCGTTGTTGATGTCATTTATCAAGCGGTGGTGGTACAGCTTGAGGGGGAAATCCCCCCTGGCCCCCTTTTTCAAAGGGGGGAAATATAAAGGAAGAAAATTAAGGGGCAGAACATAGAGAAATGAAAAATTAAGGGGAAAATCTCCCATGATCACTTTTCAAGTCCCTCTCTATCAAAGGAGGAAAGTTAGAGGAGTGGAATTCGTCCAGTCCCCCTTTGCAAAAGGGGGATTTAGGGGGATTTAGTGATATTCTTGGAAATCCCCCCTGACCCCCCTTTTACAAAGGGGGGAAGTTAGAGGAAGGAAATATTATGGATTTCGCATTATTGAGGAGGGGCAGATGAGAGAAGGGTTGAAGTTTAGACGGCTGTTGGCTGCTTTCTGGGAGGGGTTGAATTTAGGAAGATTGTTGGTTCCTTTTCTGGCTGGGTTGAAGTTCAAGAGGATATTGGCCAATGTCTTGTTGGTGATGGTTTTCTCCGGAGCTCTCGCGCCGGGGTTGAGGGTGGCGGTCGAGGTCGTTGCTCAGGGTGTGAGGACGGCGGTCGGCTTTACCGTGCCAGGTTCGATCTCGACAGTTGAGACCATCGCACCGAGTTTAACCTTGGTTGCCGAGGTCGTCGCGCCAGGTTTGATCTTGGCTGTCAAGGCTGCCGGACCAAGTTTGCTGATGGCGGCCGAGCCGCCCAAGGAACCCATCCTTCGCCTGGAAACGGGGATGCATACAGCGATGATCAGAAAGGTCGATGTGGATAAGGCGAACCGCCTGCTCGTCACGGCCTCGGATGACAAGACGGTGCGGCTCTGGGAGCTGGCCACGGGCCGCCTGGTCCGGGTTATCCGGCCGCCCGTGGGCGAAGGGGACGAGGGGAAGCTCTCTGCAGTGGCCATTTCCCCCGACGGGCGGCAGATCGCCTGTGGGGGGTGGACGAAATTGGGCAGCGATTCGGGGCATACGGTCTATATCTTCGACGCCGAAACGGGCCGCCTGACAGGGCGGATCACGGGACTCCCCAATGTGATCTTCCACCTGGCCTACTCCCCGGGCGGCCGCTTCTTGGCCATATGCCTCGGGGAAGGCGGCCTCCGTGTTTACCGGGCCGGCGACCTCCGCCTGGTCAGGGCGGACAAGGATTACGGTAGCCAAAGTAATGGCGCCACCTTCGCCCCTGATGGACGATTGGTCACGTCCTCTATTGACGGCTATCTGCGCCTCTACAGCAGTGATTTTCGCCTCCTCGCCAAAGAGAAGACCCCGGGGGGCAGCCGGCCTTTCCAGGTCAGCTTCTCCCCCGACGGCGGGCGGATCGCCGTCGGGTTTGTCGATTCCACCCAGGTCAATGTCCTGTCCGGCCGGGTCCTCTCCCATCTCTATTCCCCGGACACGACGGGAATAGCGAACGGAAATCTCGGTAGCGTCTCCTGGTCCGCCGACGGCCGGGACCTCTACGCCGGGGGGCAGTATCAGGAAAACGAAGGATCCTCCATCATCCGGTGGGACGACGGCGGCCGGGGAAAGCGCACTAATCTGACCGGGGCGTCCGATACCATCATGGACATCCGCCCGCTGCAGGACGGCGGCCTGGTCTATGGGGCCGGCGACCCGGCCATCGGTGTCTATGACGGCGCCGGCCGTCGGCGGATCCTCCTTGCCCCGGCGATTGCCGATTACCGAGGTAACCGAGAAGGATTCCTCCTTTCCAGCGACGGCGCCCGCGTCCAGTTCGGCTATGAGCCAAGGGGCAAATCCCCGGCGCAGTTCTCAGTAGCGGCGAGACGGTTGGAGGTTGATCCGGCCCGGGACGGCGAACTTGCCCCGCCCGTCGTGGAGGCATCTGGCCTCCGCGTTACGGACTGGAAAAGTACCACCACCCCTAAACTTAACGGCCAGCCACTGACACTGGATCAATACGAGAGGTCCCGGAGCCTCGCCATCGCCCCGGACGGCGGGAGCTTCCTCCTGGGGACGGAATGGTATCTTCGCCTCTTCGACCGGGAAGGACGGGAGAAATGGCAGGTTCCCGTCCCCGGTTCCGCCTGGGCGGTGAACATCGCCGGGAACGGCAAGGTCGCCGCGGCCGCCTTCAGCGACGGGACGATCCGCTGGTACAGCATGGCCGACGGGAAGGAAATCCTCGCTTTCTTTCCACATAATGATAAAAAACGCTGGGTGTTGTGGACCCCCGAGGGCTTCTTTGACGCCTCCGAGGGTGGGGCGGAACTGATCGGCTATCACCTGAACCAGGGCAAAGACAAGGAGGCGCGGTTCGTCGGCGTGAATAAATTCTATGATCAGTTTTACCGCCCCGACCTCGTCCTGGCGAAATTCCAGGGGAAGGACATTTCCGAATACGCACGGGCGGTGGATGTGAAGAGCCTCCTGACCACTAAAACCCTGCCGCCCGTGGTCCGCCTGACGACGACCTCCGGAATCAGGCAGAAACGGGATACCACTATTGAAGGTGAAATCTGCGACCAGGGGGGCGGGATCGGCGCGACGACCCTCTTTCTGAACGATATGCCCGTCGTCATGGATACTGACGGGCGGGGGCTGAAGATTGTCGCCAAAGGTGGCAAGGGTGGCAAAGGGGGAAGCGGGGCCGGAGGGAGAGACGGCAGCGGTGGCGGGATGTCCTGCCTTGCCTTCAACCATACGGTCACCCTCACGGAGGGGGAAAACGTCATTGCCCTCATGGCGAAGAACAAGGCCAACACCATCGAGTCGAACCGCCCCCAGGCGACCCTGACCTTCCGTTCCGGCCAGAAGGAACGGCCCGATCTCTATGTTTTGGCCGTGGCGGTAAACAAATACCGCGACGGCGACCTGCGCCTCAAATTCCCCATCCCCGACGCCGCCGACCTGGTCAAAAGCATCGAAGGGGGCGGGAAGCGCCTCTTCGGCAAGGTCATCGTCAAGACCGTCTATGACGACGCGGCAACCCGCACCGGCATCGAGGCGGCCTTCCGGGAAGTGGGAAGCAGGACGAAACGGGACGACGTTTTCATCCTCTTTATCGCCGGTCACGGAATTACCTACGAGCGGGACGGGAATTACTATTTCCTCCCCGTGGATTTCCGCTTCACCGGCGAGGAGGCGATCCAGAAACAGGGGGTCTCGAAGGACGACCTGATGCGGAACCTAACCCACATCCAGGCCATGAAGTCTTTGCTGCTGCTGGACACGTGCAACAGCGGCTCCTTTGCCGAGGCCGTGGCCTCCCGGAACATCGTGGAGAAGACGGCGGTGGCCCGCCTCAGCCGGGCCGTGGGGCGCTCGACTCTCGTCGCTTCGAGTAAGGATCAGGCGGCCCTGGAAGGTTATGAGGGGCACGGGGTCTTCACCTGGACGATCCTGCAAGCCCTGGCCGGAAAGGCCGCCGACCGCGATGGCAAGGTGACGGTGAACAGCCTCGCCACCTACGTCGAGGAGACCCTGCCCAAGATCACCTACAAGAAATGGGGTTACGAACAAATCCCCCAGAAAAGCCTCCAGGGGATGGATTTTCCGCTGCTGCTGAAGTAGGAGTGGGGAGGGAAAATAGAGGATGGAAATTACCCTGACCCCTCTTCATGTCCCCCTTTGTCAAAGGGGGGATGATTTGTGATTCCACATTTTTCAAGGGGAGGGTCTGATTTGCGATTCCCCCTTTATTAAAGAGGGATTTAGGGGATTTTCAGACTTCGATATGCCCACTGCGGGCATGGGGCTTAGTAAACCAAAAAGAGAGGATTTGGAAAAGATGCATTTTGCATCAAAGTTAACTATATGATATCATTAAGAGAAAACGGACGCTTCGGGTACCAAAGGCTTTGGAGACTTTTGTAGCAATATCAATGACTTATGCGATGAGTCGTTGAGGGGATTTCATTCATTCCAAGCTGGAGTGTGGGAGCTACCTATGTCAAGGAGCCGTTGCCCGATCTCACTTACAAGAAGTGAGGTTACTGGCAGATCCCCCATAAGAGCATCCGGGGGATTGATTTTGTTCTGGTTTTAACGTAATATGAACACAGGGAAAGTTTCTATAGCCACTGGGGGAGAGAATGCAAGTGCAATATTTTGGAATCAATGACGATTATGCTAGAAGCCGCCATTCGGTAACATTGGTCCACAGGCAATCTCGCCTTTGCTCAGCGGCTGGTTTTACCCTTGTGGAGCTGGTGGTCGTAATTGCCCTCATCGGGGTGCTGTTGAGTATCGCCGCGCCCCAGCTTGCCGCCTATCTGGAGCAGGGCCGCAAAGCGAAGTGCATTTCCAACCGGTACAACATCGAGCAGGACGAAAGGAGCTACTACCTGCACAATAATGCCCCGTCCCTCGTGATTGACAACCGTTACCAGTGCGCCTCGGGGGGAAACTATGTCTGGCTCGTTTCTGATCCGACGTCTCCGGACTATCCCCGTGTCGGCTGTTCCCTCCATTATGGAGAGATACCTGCGGACTCGACCCCGGCGCCTCCGACCCCGACCCCGACACCGGCGCCCCTGACGAGCCTGGGATCGACCCCTACCGAGATCACGACGGCCATGATCGATCTGATCAACAAGTACTACCAGCAGAACCACAACGATTACCCCCATGACTCGGGGAGTCGCGCATTTACCGATCTGGGTCTTAATCCGGCGGAATGGGCGCAACCCGTTAACGGCCTGCTCTATACTCCCGCTGGTGATCAAGTGCGCATCGAGCCGGCGCCAGGATATTCTCTTAACATAACGGATGTGCGCGGCAGGAATCTGACCATTACATCTAAATCAAATGATAGCGTGTTTTATGATCTAAAAAAAGATGCATGGTACAATAGCGCTAATGATAGGAAAGTCGATGTCAGCACCCTCAAGGTCACCAAAAACTGATGAGCTTGCAAGGCAACAGCAATAGGAAACTGAAATGTGATCATCACAGCTTTGTAAAAAAAGTAATCCTACCGCCATCTCTACACAAAATCCCCCTGTATCCCCCTTTGCCAAAGGGGGAATGAAATGTGGTCGCCCCTTTGCCGAAGGGGGAATGAAACGTGGTTGCGCGTTTGTCAAAGGGGGCTTGAATTAGATTTGTGATTACTGGAACCGTTAAAAATGAGGTCGCCGGGAACGGGATGGGGGAGGTTTTCTGTCTGTGGTTTGCCGTCTGACCCGGGGAATGCTTTTCTTGGCTGGATAAACAGCTACCGGCTTGGTCAGCATTTCATCGTCAGGTTCAATGCAGTGCAGTTCCCGTCCCATGAACGCCTCGATAGGGGCGATGTAAAAGGCGTCGCCCTCGTCGGCAAAGCTGACGGCGGTGCCGCTGGCACCCGCCCGGCCGGTGCGTCCGATGCGATGCACGTAATCTTCGGGATCATGGGGCAACGTGAAGTTGATGACGTGATCCATCCCCTCAATGTGAATACCACGGCCGGCCACGTCCGTAGCGACCATGACCCGGATTTTTCCGCTCTTGAAATCATCGAGCCGGTGAATCCGGCTTCGCTGGGGGATATCGCCGGAGAGTTCGGAACAATTGATGCCGTAACGGGTCAGCCGTTCGGCGAGGCGCCTGACCTCGTCTTTCCGGTTACAGAAGACCAGTACCCGCTCCAGATTCTCTCTGGTAATGATGTTGAACAGCAGGTCAAATTTCTGGTGTTCCGTCACAATGTAAACGATCTGGTCCACCGTATCGACGGCCACCTGCTCCGGTGCTATTTCCACCGTTACCGGGTTGACGGTCCATTGGGCGGCGAGGCGGGTAATTTCCCCGGTCAGGGTGGCGCTGAAAAGGAGGGTCTGGCGCTTTTCCCGGGGAGGGGTGCTATGGATGAT
>Ga0247842_10004658_pt1 | contig 16931 bp, 41 predicted proteins | sample LaCruzMarch2015__3_FD_192411 | JGI IMG/M metagenome (GOLD analysis project Ga0247842, IMG submission 192411) | Freshwater microbial communities from meromictic Lake La Cruz, Castile-La Mancha, Spain - LaCruzMarch2015_19m | ecosystem: Environmental > Aquatic > Freshwater > Lake | place: Spain...
CCCGTCACACCTTGAGGACCCGTAACACCTTGAGGACCCGTAACACCTTGAGGACCCGTAACACCTTGAGGACCCGTAACACCTTGAGGACCCGTAACACCTTGAGGACCCGTCGGACCCACTAAACCAGGAACTGTTCCGTATTCTAATTTTCCAGAAACTGTATTATAAATAAGAAATTTACCATTTCCAATTAATGCTTCATCAATTTCTTTTGTTCCTATAATTTTTGACTCATGTTTTTTTGTAACTGCATCTTTTACATTAATAGCAGTAGAAGCATTAGGACCACCAGTATCTAAACCCTGGTCAGTTCCTTGAGTATGTTTTAAAGAAACCGCAGAATCAATATCAGCTACTGCTGAAGAAGGTTTACCAGAAATTGCAGCCCATGTTAAATCTACAATATCTCCGGCATCAACCCAATCAGTTAAAAGACCAGTAGCTGCTTCAATACTCCAAACATATAAATGACCAGTATCATTTGCAAGTCTTGCATCACCTTTGGCATTACTAATCAAAGGCAAGGATGCTTGCGTTGAGACCCCAGCTTTAAAAGCCAGGACAATATTAGTTGAAACTAAATTAAATTGTCCTGTTCTCGGATTTAATTTTTGTTTATATTCATTAGACATTTTTGGTATCTCTCCTCTTTTGAGTTAGAATAATTATACCGTCGGGTCTTTTAAAGTATTCGGTATTCCGTAAGTTTTGCTAGTACGAGCTGCCCAAATAGTAGCATAAACTCCGGCACCAAGATAGTATCTTCCTTCGGTACCTGCTTTAGTAAATCTAGCAATCAAAATACTTCCTTTGCTAGTCATGTAAGAAACATAATCATAAGTTCCATCAGCTTCAGAACTATCTACAAAGAAAAAATTTTGTCCGCCAAAATTAACGCTTTTATCAACCATGTTTGTTCTCTCCTTTTAACTTTCTCTAATTACAATTGTCTGCTTAAATAAAATGTTTCCTTCTTTTAAATTTTTAAATTCTCCAGTAAGTAATTTAATTTTTATTTGATAAATATAATTTCCAAGTAACGAAGTACACTCTGTTGACGTTACCGTAATTAAAGTATTTCCGCTAGTAGGATTTGTTAACGTTGTAATTTTTTTATTTAGTTTAGCAGAAGCATCTAAATCTGAAGGTTTATCTTTTACCATAAAATAAATTTCTGCACCTGTAATATCAACCACAATATCTTCTTCATCAAAACACCACAGGTCTAAAGTGTTTGTATTTTTTGCATTGAAGATTAAATCTAAATTTATATCTTCTGCTTCAAGTTTTTCATCGGTTATATATGCATTTATTCGCACAATAATCTCCTATAAAATATGTTGTTTAAATAAATCTTTTTTCTTTAAATTATCAATCGCCCATAAGGGCTGTAAGTTTGTGTAGTGAAAACATTTCTTTTGTTCAGATACTTTGCTTAAATTAAACTTAGCACATGGTTTTATATGGTCTATATGCCACTTACCGTAGTTCTTAAAAGACATACCTAATGTAAATTTAGATTCTAAATGTTGTTTAAACTTCTCTACAGAACAACCCAATAACTTTAAAGTAGATTTAGATTTACAAATTCCTTTTAATGCAGCCCAAATACGTTTTCTTAAATAATTTGTTAATTTAAAATTAATATCAATCTTATTTCTGTTTCTTCTATATTTTTTTATTTGCTCCAAAATTTTTGATTTATTTTTGCTATGATAAATTTTATTTCGTTTTAAAATTTCTTTACTGTTTTTATTATAATAATTCTTTAATTCTATTTTGTGTTCTTGATAATATTTTTTATGATAATTTTGCTGATACTCTTTAATTTCTTCTTTATGTTCTTTTTGATAAGTTTTACGTTCTTTTAAAAGTCTTATTCTATTTTTTAAATACCATTGTTTTTTATATATATTAATATTTTTAATTTTCATTTTAAAAATTTTTTACCATTGGAATCTGAACTCTAGATTGAAAATAATAATTTCTAAATATTTATACTCTGGTTCTTTACAATCTGAGACAATTTTTAAAACTTCTAATTCTATCCAGCCATAACCATCTTTCCAATGATTATGAAAAATGTATTCCATTTATAATTCCTTGACACAAATTATTACTTTACCACAATTCTGACAAGTAGGTATTTGAATTCCTAAAGGCTTTTTTCTTAACCCTAAATCAACATATTTATCAATCGCTTCTGGAACTGGGTTTGGTTTTTTACAAATACATTTATTCATTTTAAATCCTTTCTAAAAATTATTAGAGCGAGCATCCACTCAGGACTAACCCTTTCGCTTGTCTCGCCATGATAATTGCATTAAAATGATGTTCCCAATAACTTCTATTGAAATTGGCTTTAATATTACATTTCTGACAAAGGGTTATTAAATTATTTACTCTACAATTTGTTTTATCGTAATCAATATGATGTATATCTAAATTCCTGTGATAATGTTTTTCTTCAGTACCGCAGTTCTGACAAGAAAAATTATCTCTTTTGCGAATTGATTCTTTTAATTCTTTTGTAAATTCTACTGTATATGGTTTAAAACTTATTCCACCATTCCAATTAGGATTAGAATCTAAAAATTTTGGCGAACAAAAAACATTGTCTAACTGTAATACTCGTTCTTTTGCTGCACAAGTTTGACAACGTTTCGCTCCATTATATTGGGCATTTTTTGACAGAGATTTACCACAGTCAATACAACCACATTGTATTATTTCTCTGTTTTTTCTTATACCAGAATTCCATATCTTTAATTGACTACATGAATTACAATACTTTGAATCATTCTGAATTAATTTTCCACAATCACAATGATTATTTTTAGAATAATTAGATTTTTTCATAGTTTATAAATAAAAAAGCTGATGCAAAGTAATTGCAGTACCACACAAGTGGAACTACGAAAACTTTAACATCAGCTTTAATTTTAGTCGGGTGTCTCCGCAATCCGCAGCTACACCCTATTTCTTGCATCACTTCAAGTCAATCAGGAACCCCCTAATTCAATAACCTTGAAGGATGACTTGTCTTATCCGACCTTATAAAAAGTCGGGATGAAATATAACTCAATTATTAAATGATTTGGTCTATTTCCACTTGGAACGCTTTTAATTTTTCTTTGAGCCGAGTCTCGCTGTTATTCTCAAGCGACTAGTGCCCTTAATAGTTTAATTATCCTAATCGGATTTAATTTTTCCAAGTAGACCTAAATTTATTAAAAAGAACGATTTAAAAAATTAAGGGTAGCTGTTTGATTGCCTTTTTCATTTTTGACCTATCTGGTCTATTATGCAACTATCCGTTTGCCCTTAATTTTATTATCTAATTTCCAAAGAGGTTGTAAATTTTTATAGTTAAAACATTTTTCTTGTGCTTCAGGTTTCGTTAAATTAAATCTAGCACAAGGAATTATATGGTCTATTTCCCATTTACCATAATTCTTCCAAGACATTCCTGATTGAAATTTACTTTGAAAATAAAATCTAAAGAAATCCAAAGAACAACCTAATAAATCTAAAGTTCTTTTTGATTTACAAATTCCTTTAAGAGCACAATTAATTCTTGTTTGTAAATTACGAGTAAATCTATAATTTAAATCTGTTTTTAATTTATTTCGTTGATATTGATTTATTTCTTTACGATGTATATTATTATAATTTTTTCTACGTTCTTTTATTTTTAAATTATTGTTTGTCTTATACTTTTTACATTGCTCTAAAATTTCTTTTTTATGATTTTGATAATATTTCTTGTTATGTTCTTCTAATTTTTTAGGGTCATTATAAGGCATTAAATATTCCTTAAAAATAATTACTTAAACTATCTTACTTATGCTTTAACCGTTCTCCGTCTGCTCCTACTACTAAGTATACCCCAAATTCCTGTTTTTGCAAGTAATATTTTTAAAATTTATAAAATGCGTTATATGACTTAATCTTCTCTTCTCTCTCTTCCCCCTATAACCCCTATCTCTCTTATCTTATTATTATATATAAATAGCTTACGCTATTTAAGGCTGCCAGAAAAAGGACAGCCTTCTCTTCGCTATCAAAAATAGATAGCTCAGAGTTTCTACCTGAATCTACCAAGTCTTAAACCATAAGAATTGTCGCAAGATTTGTCGGAACCCTTAAAACTACAACCTTAATAAAAACAGGTACTTAGCTTAATATGGTCTAAGGTACCCATGCTAATCTTGACCCTGGGGGTAGGGGGAACTCTCGGCACGACTTCAATTTCGTTACAGTCTAATTTCATATCGGAATCAGCTTTGTAGAGCTGCTTCCTCATATCTACCCTCTTCAACTCTAGTTATTTCAATAGGTTGAAATAGGTATATTCATGAGGTAGATTAAGGTAGATTGCAATTAACTGTTTTAAAAAGTTGTAATTCAGTAGTTAATTGTACTTCCCGAAGGTAGATGTTAAGGTAGATGTATGGAGATTGTTGTGTATCAACAACTTATGTAAATACCTAATCTACCTTGTTGTAATTAAAGGAGTTACATACTACAGCGACGGTGGTAGATAAAGGTAGATGTTCCAGGAGTAATGATTAACTATGCTAAAAATAACATCTTTTAGAAATTAATCAGGGTCCGCAGCATCCTGGCTAAAATCCACCCTCTTATATATAGGTAGGAGAAGGTAGATTCTACCCGATAGAGTTTAATAAATGTCTTATCTCTATATTTAAGCTATATAATGAAAGAAATTAATAACTTTATACCCTATAAGGTAGAAAAAGGTAGATATAACTATTTCTCTCCGGCAGAGCGATATTAATCTCCGGCTCCGCCCTGAATCGAGTCCGGCTCATGGATAATTAGCTATCCGGCTAAATTAAGATAAATATGATGTAAGTCATTGAAAAATAAAAAGATATATAACATAATTATTAATTGCCCCGACAGTTGATTGGTATTAAGCCATAATTAATGGTGCGGATTTTACGTAAATGATTGATAATGCCGAGACTTATATTATTCTTGTTATCGGCAAAGAAAAGTACAGTAGGCACCCGTTAGGATTTAGGGCGTTTATTGCTAAAATGAACCCTCCGGCTATAAGATAAGCAATAGCAAAGGTTTATAATAATTGTATGCCTCTTGAATTATAATTAACTATTATTAGTTAATTTTATCTCATTTGAGGGCATCCGGCGGAGCTTAGGCGAGCAACTACCGCTTTTATAATTTGCTCAATTAGATTAATCTATTTAGTACCTAGTCAATTATTAATTGCCTTAAGTTATTTATAATTTTATTTTAATAGCCTATTGATTGACTTGGATTTATTTTATCTCTTGCCCTTGACAAGTAGCATAATAAATGTTATAATTACTTAGGATTAAGAGAGGTAAGCAAAAGAGAGGAGTAAATTAAAATGATTAAAAATTTTGAGATAATAACAAGCGGATTGCATAAAGTAAAAGAGTATAAAGAGGGCTTAACTTCTTATGTATGTAGGAAATGCGGACATATTATTAATAAGCCTAAGAATGTAGAGAATAAAGATTTTAAATGTTTGTATTGTGGCGAGGTGCTTTAATGATTAAAATACTTATACCACAAATTAAAGGCAGAGTAAAAAGCAATATTCGGGGCTTTTGGTATTCTAAAGAGAATAAAAAAATTTATTATGATTATTTAAGTATTGAGCAAGATTTTAGAGATTTAAATAATGCTTACGATTTAAAATGTTTTTATGGATATTTAGATTTTATTAAGCAAAGATATAATCAAGAGGCTATTACTTATATTGATAATGATATTTTAAGGGTTTATTATTCAAAAGATAAAATAGAAGTATATAAACATAAATTTTATGATGAGATTACGCAACCTTTTATATTTTCTTTAAAGCGTAACATTAAGCAGTCAATAAAACAGTTTGGCGGATGTACAATATACAAAATAGAGGGCTTATATTTTAAAGAGATATTTTATAAATAGGAGGTAATAAAATGAACAAGCAAAAATTTTATCCATTAGTAGATAATATTATCGCATATGAAAGCGGACAACTAGACAATAAGCAGACCTTAGAATTGTTTAGTGAAATAATAAAGGGTAATATTTTGCATACTTTACAGGGATGTTATGAGAGAACCGCTAAGGCGTTAATTGATAGCGGTTATTTATCGGACAAAGGCGAGATTTTAAAAGATATTTAAAGAGGGCTTAACATGATTAAATTTATAATTGCAATCAAAAATAATAAGTTAAGGCATTATAAAACAGATTGGCAATCTCATGAAGATTTAGCTTTTAGCAATGGGATTTATAAGCCGGAGCAGGTTTTAGAGTGCGGATTATTGCTAGAGCATAAGCCTTTAATTTTAGAATGTAGGAGCGAGAACCACAAGCAAAAGCATTTTTATGATAAGCTAGCTTTTGACCCTTCAATTTTAAGAGCTAGAGCAGCCGAGAGCCTCTATATGTATAAAAGTACTAGAGAGCTTTTATTCAAGGAAGGGGATTAAATAAGATGCTTATATATCATTATAGCAATAAAGATTTTAAGGGGTATATAAAGCCTTCATTTTTTGGGGCAAATGTTTACTCTAAAAACTCCGAGAGATTAAGCGGAGTTAACAGGGCTTATTTTTATTTAGATAATAAAAATAAAGAGTATTATTTTGAGGGCGTAAAATTTTGCTATGTGGCAGAGGTTAACAAAAAGATGCTATATGATTTAAATAAAGATTGCAAGAATATTGTTAAAAATTTAAGGAATAGTCAAGATATACATAAAGAAGTTAAGAAAAGGGGTTATATCGGGCTTATTGGCTCTAATGGTTTTAAATGTGCGGTATTATTTAATAATGTAAAAATAATTAAAAGAAAAGTTTTACAATCGGAGATTTTTTAAATGAGATATCATAAAAAAGTATTTTATCCGGCTAATTCAGAGCAGAGTTTAAAAGAATATACGGACCGCCTTAATAAATTGGATTGGCGTATATCTATTCATAGCCTAGAGAATATAAAGCATCGGGCAATTGATTTAAGGGGCATCTTAGAGGCTATAAAGGGGCTTATATTAGAGCCGGAGCAGGTATTTGAGTATTACATTGAAGACAAGAGCAGCGAGATTATCAAGGCATGTTATAGAATAAATTTAAATAATGGTATTGATATAATCCTAGTATTAAGCAATATAAAAAATGTAATTACTATTTATTTAAATTCTAGTAATGATGTACACTATACACTTAAAAAAGAATTATATTGCTTAGGTACTTGACAAAGGTTTTAAAATATGTTATGCTTTACTATAAACATAAAAGGAGGGTTTTAAAATGGAAGAGAAAATTTTAAAAGAGTTTTGCGAGAGAATCACAAAGGAGCAACTAGAGCGATTAATTGCAGCAAAATTAGATTGCGAGGGTAACAGGATTCAAGCGGTAGCTCATTATATAATAGGTAAAAAGTATACAAAAATTGATATCGGTACATCGGGGCGGTATATGATAGATAATACAACGCAGGAAATTTTTGGAATTAAAGCCTATGGCGTAATAAATAAAAGGCATAATTATGGTACCTTGTCAACTATTGGAAATTATTTTTGGGGCGATTATAAAGCGTACTTGCATCCCTGGGTTGTAGCAACTATATTTTAATTAAGGAGGCATAAAAATGAATCTTCTAGAATTAGCAGCATTAGAATTAAAAAGGGAAGGGCTAGACATTAATAATAATGCTTTATTATTGGAGCGAGCAATTGCAATAAGAAAATTTATAGACAAAAGAGGGGCAGCAATGGCAGAACGTATTATGCAGGGGCAGGCGGTTTATCATTGCAAAAATAATCGTTTAGTAACTTACGCTAAGAAAATTTAAGGAGGATTTAACATGAGCTATGAGATAATAAAAAGAATTAGAATTGACAAAGGCAAAGTTTTAATAAGGTATTGCTCTAATAATGTATATCCTAAAGACTACTTAGAAGCGGAGAGCCATTCCTTGACTAAAATTTTAAAGGAGCAAGGGCAGGAGGTTTTAGATTTAGAGATATTAAAGGCATATGAAAGCGGATGTTTTCAAAGGGGTAGCAATAAATATACAAGGGCATTACTGATTCTTAGGCATATGCCGGAATATGATTTATTTAATTGGCGGAATAATGGCAAGGAATATGAAGAGGCAGAGAAAAGAAGGAAGACAGAGGCTTTTGATATACTATTAAAAAAGGCTCTAGCAGCAAAATTGCCTAGAGATAAATTTATTGTAACAAAAGATTATTTTGGGGCAAAGGTTTATTTATGGAAGTTAACAAAAAAGCATTGTCAATGGCTGGAGAGCGAGAAAAGGCTAAAACATTCAGATATGAAGCAGAGGCAGCCGGATTAAAGCATTGTTTTACTAACAGCGAGAATTGGATTGTAGAAAAAATTAAATAAAGGATATATGGAAAACTACTTAAAATATAAAGATTGGTACAAAAATACAACGGATAAGTTAAAATTAAAATATGGCGAGGATTTACGCCTAGTTTGTGGTTTAATAGCCTCTACATCTCCGCAAATGCCGGTTGAACGTAATTTATCTACAGCAGAGATTTTATACCAGGATTATAAAAAGGATTCTGAAAAGTTTTTAAGGACCCTAAAAAATAAAACTAGATTTTATAAAAAGTACGGATTGTTTAAGCCTCATTATAATAATATTGTCAAGGTTATGAATCATAATTTTAAAACAGATTTAAAATTAAATGGGAATAAAGTTTCTAATTTTTATCGTAATTTAATTGGTGATTATGAAGCGGTAACAATAGATTCCTGGATGCTTAGATATTTTGACCATGATTTAAGCAAGATTAATCATGTAAAAAAGTCAGAGTATATCGCTTATGTTGAGAAGATTAAAGAAGGAGCAAAGGTTTACGGATTATATCCGGCAGAATATCAAGCGGTATTATGGATTAAAACAAGGCTTGAGCATGGAGAAGAGGCGATTGGATTTGCAGACTTCTTAAATTAAATGGATATGATTAATTTTAAAACAGACTATTTTGGAAGACATAAAATAAGAATCCTGGCAGATATTAAAGAAGATGTTTTTATAACAGGTAAGATAGATAATTTTAGAGCTTATATAGGTTTATTATTAGTAGATATAAAATATCAAAGGCAGGGTTTAGGAACTAAACTTATTAATGATTTTATTAATATAGCAAAAGATAGAGGCGTAAAAACAGTATATCTAAGAGCCGATGTTTGGGATAGAGGTATCACGTATAAAGATTTAATTAAATTTTATGAAAAGAATAAATTTATATGCATTAATGATTCTAAAGGTACAGGCATGTTAATGAAGAGGAGTATTTAATGCTATTATATAGAGGAGTAAAAAATTTAAAACATCTAAAAGGTAAAAAAGGAATCGGGGTTTGGTGCAGTGGAAATAAATATTTTGCTCTAGAATATGGAAAATTAATTACTCTTAAAGCAATTAAAAAACTTAATTTATTAGATTGTACTAGCGAGGATGCAAATATTTTAGCAAATAAATTTATGGGCAATGAAGAGAATGAAGATAGTTTTGCAACGGACATATGGTATGAACCGATTAAAAAATTTATTTTATTTTTAAAGAGAAAAGGATTTAATGGATTCATTAATGAAGACAATATATTAATTTTTGATTTTAAACATGTAAAGGTGATATTATGAAAAGTACTTTATATATGATATCTTGGATTGTTTTATTGGTTGCTTTTTATAAAATAGAATCTTATTTAATTTATAGATTTAAAGAGAGCATGAAGAGCCTTAATGCAGCCAGGAAAGAATTAAAAGATTCTGAAAAGGATTTATATGATTTAATTACTTGTAAGAATTGGAGAACTTGTAGTAAAGATATTTGCGACAAAAGAAAATGCAAGGAGTTTTTAAAATGATTTTATATCATATAACAGATAAAAATAATTTACCGAGAATTAAAAAAGAGGGGCTAAAACTTCGATATAATAAAATATTTTTATCGCAAGACCCGTATTTTTGGCAAGGGATTTTTAATGCAGAGGGCAAAGGGCATTATGATAATTTTTCTATTTTAAAAGTTAATGTAGCCTATAAAAATTTAAAAGTAACCCAGATATTAGATAATTGCATAATTGAAGCTCAATATTTTAAACCGATTAAAAAATTAGAAGTAATAAAATGTGGTACTTGACAGACTACATAATTTAATGCTATACTTTATTAGAAGGTTAAGAGGAGGTAATAAAATGGCAAAGGATATAAAAAATATTAAAACAAAAGAAGAAGCAAGGCAAGCAGCTATTGATTGGCAGCATAAGCAAGCTAATAAATCTCTAAGTTATGGAGAATTAGCGGAATATGCAGGGCAGTTTAGAAATCTTGGTAAAAGATTTGGTTTGCTTAGAGAATTTAAAGAGAACGGAATACTTTAAAAGGAGATAATAAAATGAAATTAATTAATTATAATTACGGTTATAATAATACTTTAAATTGCTCAATTCATGGCAGAATAGTACTTAATAAAGAAGAATTTGGAAAGATTGTTAAATATATTCTTAATCCGTTAGTAACTAAAGAATTGTTTTTTAGAAATCTTCTAAAAGAAGATTTGAATCGATTAGTATTTACGGATAAGGGAACGCTACTTAATATAAGAGTAACAGCTACAGAAAAAGTAGTTAATAAATTCAATATCAGAGGTTATAAAAGAGGCAATTATGCATTTTTAGTAACATACTAATAGGAGATATTTAAATGAAGAAGATAATATTTAAGGATATAGGTATAGGGCAATCATTCTTTTTTGGAGAATTAGAATATGTTAAGGTGGAGAATGATAAAGGGTTAAGTTTAGCCGGACTTAGGTTATTCAACTTAGAAGAGATTGTAATAATATGATTCTACATCGGGAGGCTCTAATGGTTGAAAATTGGTATGAAGTAAATGTAAAAGTAAATAATAAAAACATTATAGTAGCAACTCCGGCAAGTTTGGAAGAGGCGGAAGAGCTTAAGGAATCGCTTAAGAAAAAATTATTAAAAGCTAATATAATACACTGGAAGGTTGATAAAGGTATTTTAATTAGAGTAAAGGATATAAATGCTAATATATAAGATTTTAGGGTGTTTATATAGATTTTTAGGCAAATATATTGGCAATATACAGAATTTAAGCCTTATTTATAAATAAAATGACTAAACTATTTACATATATAGGTGAGTTTTTAGTAAAGAATATAGATAGAACAGCCGGATTATACGCTCATCAAATGGAAGTTAAGGGCGGTTGGTTAGGTGCAAAAATTAATAGAAAAGGATTATACGATATTTATTATAAGCATTTTCCTAAAAGAAGTTATAAGGTACATAATTACTTAAGGAATTTAAATGTATAATAGAAAACTTGCTGATAAAAACTACTCAAAAACTCACAAAAAGATTGCTTTTCAAACACATAAGTGGTATATAAAAAATAAGCAAAAAGTCGCACAGAGGATGAAAAAATGGTGGTTAAGGAATAAAATAAAAATCTTAAAAAGATGTAAAATTTATAAGCAAGAACATAAAAAAGAAATTAATAATATATATAAATTGCCATCATTAAAAAATCCATATTTTTTTATATGAAAAAGTATAGGAAAAAATATAAAGGAAAAATAACCAAGTACAGTTTAGAATGGCGTAAAAAGAATAGAAAATATTCTAAGGAATATTCTAAAAAACAAAATTATAATAAAAATAAACATTGTAAATGCGGAAGAAAAATTGTTAATAAAGCTAAACTTTGTAAACTTTGTGAACTTACTTATAGAAGCCCAAAGATTTATATTTATAAAGGCATTAGAATGAAAATGGGTTGGGAGCCGAAAGTAGCAAAATACTTAAGAATGAATAATATTAAATGGCAGTATGAACCTAAAACTTTTAAGTTTAAGAATTATACATACACACCAGATTTTTATTTACCCGAAACAGATATGTATATAGAAATAAAAGGCTATTGGTATGAAAAAAGTAAACAAAAGTATTTAAATTTTAAAAGAAAATATGGAAATATAATGTTATTTAATCAAAAGATGTTAAAAAAATTAGGAGTAATCTAAATGATTGATTTAAAATGCGTTAATTGCGAGCATGAAATATCAGTACTAGAATCTGAGGCAATGGATAATACTACATGCTCTTTATGTGGCGGAAGTATGTTATATAAGGATGAAGCTAACGATTTAATTAATAAAGAAAAAGAGCAAGTAAATAAAACTAAAGAACTAAAAGAAGAGTTAGATAAAACTTTAATCCGGCTTATGAATGAAGATATACAGAAATTTGGTGCAGATAAAGTATGGAATGAATTAAATAAAATGGAGATAGAATCCAGGCTCCATGCCTTACCTATATTTTTGGAGGCAACGTGGCGGTTAAAAAATTTAAAATAGATAGTTATAAAGTTTGTAAGTATGAAGATATTAAATTTGAAGATATCGTGGAATTGGTTGAAGTAGTGGATAAAAAATATGTAATCTGTTATTCTCCTAAGTATAAAACAAATGTACTAATACCTAAAAATGAATTAATGGCTCTTGACAAGTAACAGAAGAAAATGTTATACTTTAGTATAAGGTTAATAGAATATTAAAAATAACTTGAGGAGGTAGCATGGTTAAAACTGGCGAGAGATGGTTTGAATTATTTATATCAACTAATGAAGGAACATTTACTCTTGAATTATGTAAAGACTTAAAAGAAGCAAGAGCAGATAAACAGAGACTAATAAATAAAGGATGTACTTTTCCAAATAGTTTGCATATTGACGAATGGAAAGATAAAGATAATCCGAAATTAGTTAGAGCAATAGAATAATAGCGAGGTAATCTAATGGGTAGAACTAAAGGAAGTAAGAATAAAAAAACATTATTAAAAAAATCCGGCAGTATAGTAGGGAAGGATGCATTAGCCTTAAATACTGTCAAGAGAGGCAGGGGCAGACCTAAAAAAGTACTCCAGGATGATGATTTAGTAATTAAAAAGGATAATACTTTATTGACCGCTTTATTTGGCAATAGTAAAGAAGTAAAACAAAAAATAAGAGCATTAAGAAAAATAAAAAAGGATTTAAAACCTGGCTCTAAGGAACGTATAGATATAGGAAGGCAGATAAAAGAGCTTAAGAAGTCATTAGAGGGCATGGCGGTTAGTGATAAGGGTAAGGAGGCAGTTATTAAAGAATTAAAGAGCCTGGACCCTTTAATTGAGCAGATTCAAATGGATTTAAACAAGTTTACCCTAGAGCAATTAAAAAAACATCTAGAGAACTTAAAAGCTAAACAATTAAAAAGAGATTCAATATACTAGAGGTTGCTATGTACAAAATAAAATGCAATGATTGCGGATATTCTAGAGAGGTAGCATTATTTTTAGAAACAGCCGATAAAAAATGCTTGAATTGTACTAGCGAGGATATAGAAGTAACGCAGCTTGAAACGCCGGAGCCAGTAGGGGATAATTATCCTCATATTAACCCTTTATATAACGATTTACAGAATCGTTTAAATAATAAGGCTCCTAAAATTAATCAGAACGATATCAATGATTTAATCATTGATTTAAATATCACGAAAGCGAGGCAACTATGAGAACTATAAAAGCAGGTAATTTATTTACATTTTCAGAGAACAGATTACAGCAGAAATTAAAAAGAGGAGACATCTCCGGCTATTCAGTATTAGATATTATTGAGGGTGCCTATAAGGTTAGGAAATACTTAGATAAACATAAATTTTTAAAGGTACCAGCATTAACAAAAGAAGAAAAAATAAGGATGCATCGGGCAGCAGTTAGTAGATATCAAGAATTACATCAAGATAAATACTCCTTATCTCAAAAGAAATATAGAAGCAAACACAAGAGGTAAAAATGTTTACAATAAATAGATTCTGTATAGGAAAAGATAAGCACAGTAAGAAATGTTATAAAGGATTTTCTATAAAGATTGGTTGGTTAAAATTTGAGCATATCTGGCATAAAAATAAATATTTATTTAGAATTGAATGGAGTAATTGGAATGAATAAAAAAGATTATATGAAAGATTATTATTTAAAAAACAAAGTTAAATTGCAAAAAAGAATGAAAATTTACAACTTTAAAAATAGAATAAAAATTAGTAAATTGCATAAAATTTATTATAAAAATCACAAAATTAAAGGATTATGTAGTTGTGGTAAAGAAATTACAGCAGGTAGTAAAGGTGGAAGATGTCTTAGTTGTTCAAGAAAAGAGATTCTTAAAAATCCTAAAAGTATAATAGTGAGTATACAAAATTTACCAAAAGATACAAAAGGTAAAAATAATGGGATGTTTGGGAAGAAACGGAAATATGAAATAATAAAACATCATGTAGACTTGAATCATGAAAATAATAATGATGATAATATTATGAAAATTACATCATCTATTCATACATCTTTACATCATAGAGCGTATGATTATTTGGTTAAGATAGGTAAAATAAAACAATATATTAGATGGTTTTTTAAACAGGATTTTAAACAAAGGAGAATCGAATGAAAAGAATAACATTATTTGTGGTGAGTTTAGTATTATTTTTTACTGTGAATGGTTGGTGTGATTTTAATTTTGGTAAAGATACATACTCGACGGTAGGTAATCAATTGATTATTAACTCAACTGGAGATAAAATTAATTTAGCAATGTTTGGTAAACTTGGAACAGCAGATTTTATTCAAGAATCAGCAATTAAAAATTATCTAGCCTTAGAAGGTTATACTCAAGCCAACGATTATAATCCTAGCGTTACGAATCCGCAATTCCCTGAATATGGAGTTAAGCCGGATGATGGACAGGAATGGACAAAATTGACGTTTGCAGGATTGTTAGGAGACCCCAGGACAGAACAAGATGTATATGTGTTGACTAAAGAATATGATAGGTTATCGGCTCCAGGACAAGCCAACTCCATTGATAATTTAAATAGCGGATTATATTCTGAGACGGTTAATAGAACCAATGGCGATAGTTTATTACAAACAAATATAAATACAGTTAATAATAATTCTGTTAATCGGGATAATGTTTTGCAGACTAATATTAATACTGAAGCAACTACAAGAAGTAATGCAGATAATACTTTACAGAATAATATAAATGTAGCGGATAGCAACTCTCAAACAAGAGATAATAAATTACAAACAAATATTAATTCTACCAATTCAAGAATTGATGATGTGAGTAATAGAGTAAGTAAGTTAGAAAAAACACAAGTAATAGCGGAATTAGGAGTAAGAATACTTGATACTAAACATTTAACCATAGTACCTTATATACAGCAAAATTTTACAAGGTCTACTACATCAGAAGTAGGTGTAAGGGTAATAGTTAAAATGGGTAAAAGTTACGAAGAAAAATTAATTGAAAATACTAATAATAGAATAAAAGCAATAGAAACTAGATTAGGAATAGCTCCAGTAATTACAAAAGTAATAGATGTAAAAGGTAAAACAATTTCTATTCAGATAGAAGAAAATGGATTATCATTAAATGGAGAGTTTTAGAAGGAGTGAAAAATGTTTAGGGTTTGCATTATTGATAAAAATGGTCAGCCAAAATCAGAGAATAAGGAAACTCTGAATGAATGTTATGATTATATTTTATCTTTTGTAGACCCTAAACATTATCGAATTATGGATAAAGCGACAGGAGATATTTTAGAAGATGAGAACGGAAAGAGGGCATAATGAAAAAATCTATTAGAAAAATAGCGAAAGAACTAGTAGAATTATATTTAAGGATTAAGAAATGATTAAAAACTTACTGCCTAAAATATTAAGGAAAGTTAGTATAATTACCAAGCCCTATAAGGGGCATATTTGCTCTTTTGATGAAGCTAACGATAGAATTGTTTTTGTAAAAAAAGAAATACTAAGCAGGAATTATTTAAAGAGAGCAACTGAAATTTATTTTAAAAAGGAATTATCTAAAAGAGAATTTTTATTGATATGTTTATTGCATGAATTAGGACATAGATATAGGATTATAAATAAATTAGCTGATAATAAACTTTATAGATTACAGAGAAACGCATTGGATTACAAATATAGAAGTAATGAAGTGGATAATATAATAATATATTGGAATCATATAACCGAAGAAAAAGAAGCAATGAATTTTGCAAAAAGAATATTTAATAAAATTCCTAATAAAAATGATAATAAAATTTAGCTGTTCAAAACATTGTTTAGATTTTGAGAAAACGGAAGAGCAATTGCGTACTGAGCGAGCAATAACTCATTGCCCCTTCTGTGGAGAAAAATTGCATATACAAAATTTAAATGATGTGGTAGCATCTGATATTAATAAACAAGTAAAAGGGTACATTGATAAATGGTTTAAAGAACTCGGCATAGAAGGTACCATTGAATTGGTGGAGAGAAATAAAGACCAAGCAGCGTGTTATAGATTATATAAAGAAGAATTAGAGAAGAGAGGATTTAAAGTAAGATGAATACTTGGTATTTATTAGCCACGCCGGACTTAAGAAAAAAATATAAATTAAGAATGTTAAGTCATTCTATTTTTAAAAAGAGAATTATTAAACCCATGACAAAACAATTGAAACAAAAATATCCCAACAAAAAGATATTTGTTCTAAAAAGAACTTGCCAAATTTTGAGGAAAATATAATGAAAACTTTTAAGCCGATGTTGGCACCTAATGAAAAGATAGAATTAAAAGAACTGATTTTTCCTCTTTTAGTTAGTTATAAATTAGATGGTATTCGCTGCATCTTTAAAGATGGGCAAATGTATTCTAGAGCATTAAAACAATTTCCTAATGTGCAATTAAGAAAAAGATTTGAATATCTTGCGAAATTATCTAAAGAGAAAAATATTATTCTCGATGGAGAAT
>Ga0247842_10004661_pt1 | contig 16928 bp, 12 predicted proteins | sample LaCruzMarch2015__3_FD_192411 | JGI IMG/M metagenome (GOLD analysis project Ga0247842, IMG submission 192411) | Freshwater microbial communities from meromictic Lake La Cruz, Castile-La Mancha, Spain - LaCruzMarch2015_19m | ecosystem: Environmental > Aquatic > Freshwater > Lake | place: Spain...
GTTGGCGTATAAAATCCCGGGTCGTGGTTGGTATTCGTGATCGTCTTGCCATCCAATTCAAGAATCAGTTCACCGCCCGGTGTGAAACTGATGTCGTAGGACGGGTTTGCTGCCCGCGCTGCGGGATGGCCGCCGAGCAATCCTCCGAGGGTTGCGAGCGTCAAAATCAAGGTGTGGGCTATTTTCATAATTCAGAGGTGCGTTTTATTTAGGAATCGGAAATCGGAAGGGCGTAGCCGGGAGGCCTTGTTTGTTGGTGAGAGTGGCCTCCGGCCATCCGGCCCAGGCATAGCGGACCGCTGTCGGTGTTTTGATTTCGGTGCTGGTGACGGTGACGCTGTCTCCAGTAATGACGGCGTTTCCCGGGGAAAACGTCAGTCCGTCGGCAGAGAGTTCGAAGCCTTTCAGCTTGTCGCCCTGCGCAACAAGCCCGCCGCCTACGGCGCCGAATTGAACCCGGCATTCTCCGCCAGTAAACTCAACAGCCTCAGGATACGGGCTGTCGGCTTCGACGGTCTTGTCGTCATAGGCAATTTTCCGGGCCTGTAAAAACAGCCTGTCGGCCACGGGTGCCTTTTTCCGCGGGTGAATATCGTAGGGGTCGCCGTGATCAAAGGTGACTGCGAGACCGGTATTGGGCACGTGACGCGTCACCTGCCATTGAGCCTCCCGGATGTCGCTGAATCCGTGCTCCGAGTTTTCGGCGGCAAGAGCCGCCAGAACCGAAGCATCCATATCCAGCTGTTTGTTCTCTTTCGTGCCCTCATTTTTGATCCAGCCGGACAATTGCACGATCAGGAACGGCATTGTGGGATTGCCCCATGCCTTGCGCCAGGATTCGATGAGCGCGGAGAGGCCTGCCTGATAAAATGGGCCATTGCCTTTTCCCGCGTTCATTTCTCCTTGGTAGTAAACAACGCCGCGCACAGGAAACGGGGCCAGCGGCGCAACCTTATCGTTGAATCCGGCAGAGGTTGCATCGGGGTAGTCTTTCCCGCGCACCGCGGCAAGCAAAGGGGTCGCCGCAACCGTCGCGTCATCCACCCAGGTTTGCACGGGCAGGATCGCATCGAGTTGCACGATGCCCACGGGCATCTCTCCGTTGAAGTGGCGATAAAGGTTGCGGGCAAAGAAATACGAAAGGCCGCTCATACACCCCGGCACGCTCTGCGAGAGCGGCTTGTCGCCAGCGCTCCAACGCGGAAGCAAATACGAGGTGCTCTCCCACTTACAAGGCCCCCAAAAAGAATACGCCTGTTCCTGCGGAGTTTTCACCCGGTGTCCCTCCCGGCTGCCAATACTCACTGTCCGGATGTTGGGATAGGCGAACCGGCTCGAGATCGCTTCCTCCGCCCCTTCGCAGTCATGTAAGGGAAGTCCCGCGTTCGATTGGCCGCAGACGATCCATACCTCGCCGACCATCACCTGCGTCAACAGAATCGCTTCGTTGGGATTCTTTCCGCTGATTGCCAAGGTCCATGGCCCGCCAGCGGGTTTCGCAGGAAGCATCACTCGCCACTTGCCGTCCTTCGCCACTGTCGAAAGTTTTTCGTCTCCGTAGATGATCGAGATTTCTTCGCCCTCCGAGGCCCAACCCCAAAGCGGCACCTGGACATCGCGCTGCAACACCATGTTCTCGGAAAAAAAGGACGGCACCGAGAGCCCTGCAGCTGCTGTGGAAATGCCAATAGCAAAGACGCAGGCGGTTGAGGCCAGGAACTGGAGAATCAGGCGTTGCATCGGGAATAGCTCAGTTGGGCAAAGTGGAAGCAGTCGAGTGAGACTGGAAGGTTCGTGCGATCCAAGAAAGAGTCAAGGCAAAACAATAAGTGACATATTGTTTTTAATTTGCCGGGACGTTCTCGGGAGGCGGAGGCGCGTCCACCGCTGCCTTGGACTTTCCGCGGACAGGTGCCTCGTTGTTGAGAAAGTAGTTTCTGATGTGGCGAACGTAGGCAGGGATGGTTTCGTGGTAGCTCACGAGAGTGCCCTCAGCGCCACGGTCCGGGAGAGCCTCCGCATGAAGTTTCATATATTCTTCGCAATACGCCAGTGCCGCATCACATTGCGCAGAGACAAGGGTGCGGTTGGCCTTGGAAAGGCCGCCTGGATTCTCATCGTCGCAGACGTGGTGAACGGCCAGGAGAGCGTCCACGGCCAGGAGATGAAGTCGGGTGCAGTGCATGCGGTTCATCAGAAAGCGCAGGAACTCCCTGCCCTCCAATTGTTGCGTGGCGCCGAGGCACCGCTCAAAGAGCAAGCTTGACTGCCCCATGAGGCGGATCGATTTGGCCACACTGGGTCGCGTCCAGTAGTTTATGCTCCGGGTCCATGCCAGCCCTTTGGGACCCGCCCAGCAAAAGAGGACGCAGAATCCGATATTGAACAAATGATTGCGGCAGAAGACGTCGGCTTCATCAAGTTGCAAAAGGCCCTCGACAAAGTCCTGCACGCGACCCACACCCAACGCCCGGCCGTAGTCCTTGCAAAAGGCACGGGGAGTCAGAGAGGGATTCATGCAAACGAGCGCCGCATAACGAATGGCTGTCCGGTTTTCGGCCGTGCGCCAGTGGTTGAAGTCCAGTCCTGGTATGCGGTCTCCCGCGATGCCCTCCAGAGCCAGATCCACAGCCATTTTCGAGCCGAGGAGCGAATTCTGCTGGCAATACATCAATCCATCGAATTCAACCCACGAATACAGTCGCGTTCGCCTCCAGTCGCCAGCTTTCAAGTCGAGAGCCCGAATGGAATCCGCGACGGCGCGCGCCCCGTGCGCTGGCAGGAATGTCCAGGAGACATCCGGCGGGCAGTTCGCGCGCAGGAAATCAAGTCCCAGTTGGAGATTGACCGGGCTCGTCTCATAGATGCCGACCGCCAATTTCGGCAGATTCACGCCTTTGGCCCGGAGGTGATCGATGACGGCTAGATACCTTTCCAATCGATGAACCGGTTTGTGTTCGTTTTCCGGCGTAATCAATTCGAGGGTGCCGATGTCGGGGTAGTCCCGCAAAACCGCTTCGCAGGCCGCTGCACCCTCCTCCGGCTTTTCCTCGTGGACTTCCATCGAAAATTGGACACGCATGCCGACCGATTTCGCCTCCTGCATGAGCGCCCGAAGCCACGCTATGGCGGCGCGGCTTCGCTCGGGGTGCCGGCTAAACAAAGGCTCAATCTCGGGAATGCAGAAAACCTCGCGGTTGCGCAGGGCCGGGCCGACCACTGGGTGGTCCGGCACGTCGTGGCGGACGTCGTAAAAGAAGTGGCCAGCCAGTTTCTCGCCACCGCCATGGCGATATTCATACCATTGGCCGGGATAACTGTGGAACGTAATGTGGTTGTAGCGGAGCCTCGCGAGATTGCGGATGTATTCTCGAGCCTCCGCCAGCGGATAGGACGAAATGTCCATCGTGAAGTTGATGTGCTGACGAATGCCGCGCTCGATCACTGCGGGCACGATTCGCACTGGCCCCACGCTCGCCTTTTCCAGTTTGAGCACTGCGGGAAAAACAGGTCCGGTCACATCGAAGCAGACACCCGCACGCTCGAGCATCGTGTATGCAGCAACGAGCGTCGCCGACGCATCCTGTCCGGCCAGCTCGATCACACGGGGTTTGGAAGTTCTAATCTCGAAAGCCGCGCACGGTAATTTTGGGGAGATCTTCAGTCGGACCACCCAGTCGGCCGCACCAGTTCCAACAATGACCCTCCACGAGGTGGAGGCCTCCAGCATCCATTTCAATTCCCGAACGGCAAATGCCAGCACCGGGTCGTCGGAAGCGGTCCGGATGGCGATACTTTTGAGTTTGGACTTCATTATTTTCGTTTTCTCGTGTGCCTTGGCGATTGGAGGGTGCTTGATTTGGCGAGGTCTTCGGCTAGTTGAATTTTTATGGTTACTATCTTTCGTGGCCCCGCAGAGACGGTGACTTTGCAACCTTGAACTTTTGGTCGGGGCGCGTTGGGAGCGGCGTCTTCGGAAAGTTGGACAGCCTCGGCGGTGAGGACCGCCTTCCAAAACGAAACTGTTTCGGAGCCCGCTGTGTCCGAGGGATTCCAAAACCTCATCACGAGTCCGCATCCGTCCTCGGCGGGTTTGATCGCGGAAACGATGAGCCGCCCCGACTGGCATTCCACGAAGCTGCGCGTGGAAGGGGCGTCTCCTGACATCGGGGGGAATCCGCTGGGCCGCGAACCGGTTTGGCGCGTAAAGACACCGGCTTGGAGACGCGCGAGTTCCCGGAGAGCCGCCGCGCGAGGCAACTTGCCCGCAAAAGGAAACAATGCATACCGAAAAACGATCTGCCCCCGCTCGAGTCCCTCGGTTTCTCCGCCGGTGCTAACGGTTTTGCGGAACGATCGCAGCAGCGTGACTTGCATCGTGCGCCGGGCATCATCCATCACTCCTCCCTCGTGCAGCCCGACGCCGGAAATCAATGCGAGACCACGGCGTCCGGATCCGATGGCCTGCAGGCCGAGGAAAGGCTTCTCCGATTGCTCCATCTCCTGCCAGTTCGCGGTTTCCGGATCGAGGCGAACGGGGCGTTCCACAAAATCATAAGGATGGTGCGCGAGGTATGTCTGCGCCGCGACGTCGGTCGGAAGCAGTAGTTTGAGTCGGTGATCCTCCGCCTCGTTCGTGACGGTCGTCTCGACATCCACGGTTTTGGCACCGCGGCGCAGGGTGAGCCGATTGTGAATTTCGAGATCGATAAATTCACAGGAAGAACGCTCTTCCCTGGCTTCGTAACGTCTCGGCACACGCATTGTGATCGCCACGCGGAACGTCACGAGTTCCGGGCCGTCAGCAACAACGGAGAGCCGGGCAGAGCAAGCTGTTGAGAGGAATTGTTCGTCGTTGATCGAGTGGGAGTGGATCCATCCATCCCCGATCTCGCTCCGGTCTTCAAAGGTCAGCAAATCGGTGTAGGTTTCGCCCGTCGCTTTGTCTGTCAACGTGAGTGCGCCATTGGGTTGGATGGCAAGGACGAGGTATTCGTTCTCCGCGCTCGCCGGACCCGTGCGAAGGGTGCCCGTTGTTCGAACCGGCACGGTGGAGGGTTTCACTCGCAGGGACGTGAACCCGAGAGCGGGCAGCTTGATCCTTGCTGCGATGGTGTGACGGGAAAACTCGCCGTCGCTCATAAAGCAGAACCTAGCATAGCGGGAACGCTCGTTGGTCACGGGAATGAAGCCAAGATGTTGATAGCGCACGGGATTTCCGGCGGCATCCTCAAGCACGAATGCTTTGATGCGTTGACCGTTCAAGCCCTCGACAAAGCTCGCGGGATAGTCAGTCGGCAGATCGACGTCGAAAACCACGACCCCGTCCTCTGCATAAGGGTGTGGATTCACAAGCGTCAGAGTGAACTCGTCTGGCGCTTTGGCGAGATCGACGGATCCGGAGGTGAGGTCACCAATGACCTGGCTTCGGATCTGCTCGCCGAGAATTCGAGCCTGGTCATAGCGCGACATCATGTCGCGGTGGACCTGATCGATCGAGCAACCGCAGATGCTGTCGTGCGCGTGATTTGTCAACACATCCCTCCATGCCGATCTCAGACAGACGCGATACAGTCCGGCATTCGTAGCCGTCGGGTCAAAGGATTGAAGCGCGAGCAAGGGCTCGACCCATTTTTCCAAAAGAACTTGGCACACGTCATTAGCCTGCTTCAGGCGCACTCGCGCAGAGACGCAATTTGGAATGAGCCAGAGATAGCCGCAGCGGTTGCGGCTTGGTTCGCGCAATTCCCCGCGCTTGATCGGAACGCGACGGGCCGTCCTCCGAGCCTCTTCAAAAAACATCGGTAGCGTCGAATGGCGTGGTTCGACTTCCGGGCAAGCCTCCCGGATCAACCGCAGGTAGAGCGCCACATCGGCGGCAGGAAGGCTGTGATCCATCGAATCCATCAGGCAAATGGTCGAGCCATTCGAACGCTCTATTTCGTGTTTGACGTAATGCGCCATCTCGAGACGGAACCATTTCTCTCGAACGGCCCGCTGCTTTTTTGGGTCCGGCCCCGCTGCAGCCAGATCGGCGTTGAGCCCGCCCATGCTTGCGGAAAAGACCGTGGGCCCTTCGAGTGCTGCGCGGGGTTTGGCAAATGCGCCGTAACCTTCGGCATCCTGCAACTTGAACGTGAAGGATTGCGAGCCGTCCGGAGCTTCCCAATGAAAGAACGCGGGCGTTGTGTGTTCGTTTGTGCCGCGTCCGAGAACGACATTATGCACGTCGAAGCCCGCGAAAATCTGCGGCATCTGAGAGGGATGGCCGAACATGTCGCAGATAAAGCCAACCGGCATTGCCTCGACGCCCCACTCGCGGCTGATACGTCTTCCGAGAAGGAGGTTGCGCACAAGGGCCTCGTCGCCAACACAGAACAGGTCGGGCATGCTGAACCATGGCCCAACCGAAAGCCGTCCGGCCTTCATCAAGCACTCCAGCCGCGTCCGGTTCTCCGGGCGAAACTCAAGGTAGTCGTCCAACACGCACGTCTGCCCGTCTAGTTGAAAATAACGAAAGTCCTCGTTTGTCTCCATCAGGTCGAGCAACTCGTCCATGAGCTTGACCAAAAGAAAACGAAACTCCTGCAATGGGCGATACCATTCCCGGTCCCAATGCGTTCCGGAAATATAATGAGCGACAACTTTAGGTTGAGGACCGGGCTTTTTCATCTCTTGATATACATCTCACTCACTCAGCGACTCCACTTGGCGCCTTCAATCGGAACAAGTGAGTCAAAGATCTGGTAAGTCATGCTTTTTGCTACGAGAGCAGCCTCCAGCGTTCTTAAGTCATCAGTGAGTTTGTCTGGATCAACGAAGAGATTGGACCACTCACTAATCCCGAAATCCGGAATCGTGGAGCCATTGGCCACACGCGCCGCCGATTTCTCATCGATGCAGACCATGATGACCTGCACGACGGGAGGGAGTTGGTTAAGGGTATTCCCGGTGCTGACTTCTCCGCCGGCACCCGTCGCGGTGTAAGTGTTCGAAGCGGCCGAGTTGTAAAGGAATCCCGACGAGAGCAAGGCATTTCCGCTGGTGTCCTCCGTCTGCGGCAGACGTGGACGGATCACCAGTGCGATGACGTTCTCCGCCAGTCGTGCGGTGGAGTTCGTGGAATACCACGAGGCCGGCAGGGTGGCATTGGGAGTCCCCCCATAAATAGTCAGGCTCTCGCTCGGCTGCCAGAGTTCACGCAGTCGGGACCTCCACCGCTCCGTCGTCGAGCCTCCGAGAAAACCAGGACGCTCGGAACTGTCCGTCCCGAACTCCAGAAAATAGCCGGCGGCTACGAGCAAACTCTGCAGGGGCCGGAGGCTTGCATTCGTGGTATAGCCAAGCGGCGACTGGAAGAAAATCGCATGGGTTCGCAGCGCAGGGGCTCCTAAGACCGTGGCGGCCGGTCCGCTCACAAATTGCAGTTCGGATTTGCGTCGATAGCCGGTGGGCTCGCCAGTAGAATTTGTATCGTAGCCCCAGTAGATGTTGAGCGTGGCCTGGCTGATCTTACGCGTCATAGCCTCGTAGGCGGCCCTCGCCTCTTGAAACGCCTGTATCTTTGAAGTCCCCCGGGTCCACATCGCAGTGCCAGCATTCAAAATCGACAGGAGCAACCCGACGAGCACGGCGAGAATTACCGTCGAGACCAGCATCTCGATGATGGTAAAGCCCTCGGGTCGCTTACTGTCCGTTATTGGCGACAATGGCTGAAACCTTGTAGGCATCATTGGTGTTTGCGGTTTTCGTTATGCGGACAGAGATCTGCGCAAGATCCGAATAATTGGAGGAAGTTCCAGGCAGCGCCGCAGGACTGAGAATCGAAACAGTCGCGCGATAAAGTGCGTTTGATGCGCCGTCGAGCATGACGCCACGATCATCGAAATACAGAAGCCTTCCATTCCAGCCGACTGGTGCGGAGTTCGTAAGTCCCGAAAAATCGCTCTGCTTGGCGGACGCCAGAACACTCTGGACGATCTGCGAATACACAGTTGAGTCGACAGCTCGTCGCAGGCTGCTAGAGCCCGTGCTCATGACACCGAGAACCGCCAGCAGAGCGAACGACACGACGCCGATCGCGAGCACAGTTTCGACAAGGGAAAAGGCGGCAGAACAATTTTCCGAAGCTGTGCGGTAGAGCTGAAACTTGGACTTAGTCATAAGAACCTTGGCCATCATAAGAGAACTCCATCTCCGCCGGACTGAAGTTGGCATAAGCGCGCACACTGCCGTCTGCAAAGAGAATGTTGCTTTTGCCGCCGTGCGGCCGCGGGCCGGAAAAGGGACAGGCGATGGAATAGTCGTCCTTATCTGCATCATCGGATGGAAACACGCTGGATACACTGTCGCCGCTCAGAATAAATCGCGAGGCGTTAGCGATACGCGACAATCTGACGGGAGCGGCCTGCCCCTCCGCAAGAAACGCGGCACGAGCTCCGAGGAAGTAACCAAAATCACGATTGGATGGAAGATGCCTTGCCGTGGTTTTGCAGAGAAAGACACGCCAGTCGTCACCAAGGTAAGCCGCGATCTGCTCAGTCCATGGCGGCTTTTGAGTCGCCGAGTCGATTTCTCCTCTTCTAATCGTTGTGCCGGCAAGCGGCAGGATCCCGTCGCTTTCGGACGCAAAGCCCAGAAGGGCCGTCCCGATCTGACGGAGATTGGAAACGCATTGGGCAGCGTCGGCTCGTGCTCGGGCGGACTGAGCCACTGGAATGGTGATCACCAATAGTGATCCGACGACGGTAATGACAGTCAACAACTCGACAAGGGTGAATGCGACCCGCGATCGGCGTCGATGTTTGGAAAACGATCGTCTTGTCATGGTCGGAAAAGCTGAGATCGCCCGGTTCGGGTATCCATCTGAACGGTGGAGAAGTTGTTCGTTCCGCCGCGCTCTTGCACGAGAGTCCAGTGAATAGAAGCGCCCGGGAGGTCCAGCATTCCGTTGGGGCGGAACATCAGCAGGTTTGCATCGGCTGAAATGTTTCCCGGCAAAGTGACGTTCGACGACGTGCCGAGCTGGGCCAGAGCCGAGCGAACGGTGTCCTCGGACACAATAATCCCCTGTGGCAGCCAGACGACGCGGTTTGTCACCGCTCCGTTACCGAGTTGAGCGGCCTCATTCAAAACGATACTTCGCACAGCCCGGAACGCGTTGGAGTCCGCATTTCGCGACGTTTTAAGGAACTGTACCTGGACAACCCGATTGCGCGAGATCGCCTCCTGCCTGGCCTTGTTCAGTTGGTCGATCAGCGACTGGGTGGCCACAGTGAGGTTATTGGCCCCTCCGATGCCAGAAACGGCAGGAGCGACCAATGCGATAAGGATCGCCATGATTGCGATGACTGTGAGCAGTTCAATCAGCGAGAAGGCGCGATGATACTCTGCGTTCATGGCAGGAATTGCTTGGTGCCGTTCACGCGGAATTGATAGTAACGCGCAGCTCCCGGGGAGGTGGCAACCGCAAAGTCGGGCAGGTCTGGGTGATTGGGATCGAGAAAACGCTCGAGGGAGTAAGAGCCACGGTATTCTCCGGTTACGCTCAGCTTTCTCGATGGCGACTGGATGAGTGACTGGACGAAGACATGAGTTGTGTAAGTGTTGGATTGCGTGGTGAGGTTTTGATAAAGAGCAACATAAGGTTGCTCGCGAAGGTTGTCCCCCGTCGGCAGCTTCCCCGTGGTCCCCGGGTTGCTGAACCACCAGTCTTGAATATTACTGCTCGACCCGGCCGTGTCGGTCACCAGAGCCGTTGCAGAATTGGCCGGATCCGCCGGATACAACCACATGGAACAAATCTCGGACGGGGACTTGAAGAGACCATTGTTATCGAAGCGACTCTGAAACTGCTTGAGCGTTTCATCCGCGTGGATCGGGAAGCGAAGGTTCACGGTATTGTCGTTGAAACTGCTGGATTGAATCGCGGAGACCCTGTTGGCAGCGAACGCCGCGCGGAGATGCGTACTCCTCGTGATGTAAGTGAAGGGGACGATTTGGTAGTTAAGGTTGACCCGGCCGGCGGTGGAAAACGGCTCGCTGATTGCATACGGCTCCACAATAGGCATGGAGAAGAGATCCATGAGATGCGCATCCCTGGGTTCCACAAACCCCTTGTGGTCGGATGCCGTCGCCCCTGCCGCCGGATTCGGGCAGAAGAGGAGTGTCGTCCATGCTCCATCCGACTCGGTCGCCCGAGAAGGCAGCGAACCAAAAACACCTGGCGAGGGAATCTGCCGGTTGGGAGCGAAATACGTGGAGAAGGCCAGCCTGGCTGCGGTGTAGTAGCTGCTTGCGAAGTAGGGGAGGCCTTGGCCGGGATCTCGGATTTCCCCTTCATCCGGTTTGCCTGCATACGCTCCGTCTGGGAAATCTCCGCAGCCGGTGTCAAAGTCTGGCGGTTTTCCGAGACCGTTCGAAACGCCACTCGACGCATAGCGGCTGGAGATGATCGGCAGTGGATCTTGCAGGATTGCTCCGCCTGTGCCAAAGAACACCCCGGATGACGAACTTCCCATATTCGGGAGGTTTGGGAAACTTGGGTCGCCGTTGGAGTAATCTCCTATGGCGTGACCGAGAATCGAGCCATTGAGAGCCTGCCGCAATCCGCAAGCAACAAGAGCACCCGGCGCTGTATTGAAGTAACTGTTGTGCTCACGGAAAAAACTCGGCGCTCCGCCTCCTTGATTCTGCTGAAGCGAGAGCCAACGAAAATCTGTGGCCGCCCCAGTTGCCTCGACCGCGATCATCACGTCGCCGTTCCACCAGCACGGATGCCCTGCGTGGTTGTCTTCATTCACCAGCAAAGATCGAAATCGCCTTCCCGAATGGAGATTGATGTCCCAGCCGTGAAACGTTTTGCCATAAAACGTGACTTGATTGCCAACGACGCCGCTCCAGTGCGGCTTGTTGAAAAAATTGATTGGGTTGAGCGCCGGCTTGGTAAGGGTAACCGATGGAAAACTTAGGTTGAATGTTTGCAGCGTGTTTCCGGCTGAGTCTTCGATCGCCAGAGTGAGACTCCCCCCAGAAAACACGAATGTCGGATTCGCCTCCGGGATTGAAAATGGAACACTGACAAAAGGATTGTCCTGCAGCGAGGGCGCGGCACCATACTCGGTCCCCTTGCCGTGATCCGAGATGAGATACATCGTGTCGAAGACAGAGCGCATTCCTCCTCCGGCACGTGTGTCGACTCCCGATTGCACGATGTTCGTAGCTGGATCCTTCGGGAAAATCTGTGAACTTGTCGCATTCGTCGTGATCTGGAAACCGGAGAGTCCGCTTAACGTGTGACGGTAATCGGGATTGTATTTCACATAGCCAAGCATCGGATTAAATGGCACCACGAGAACCATAGCTGCATACATCGGAGCTCCTGTTCCTGGAGTTCCCTGCGGTCCGCTGAGCGCCGCCAGATTCATGAGATTCGGGCCGCTAAAGTTAAAATCTTTCACCATCTGCGTGACTCCGCCGAGAGTGATTGTGTCATCCTCGCGCACAGGCGTGCCGTCATTCCAAGCCATCGCCCAAAATTGGACCGCCACCTCTGAGACTGCCGAGTCAAATCGACCAAGACCTTTAAATGTTCCCGACGCCGAGGGAATCTGCGCCGGAGTGATCCGAAGGGGAATCACCTGACCAAAGCCGGGCTGATTGTCCACAGGGACTTCCCGTCCCCAATAATTGGCCACTGGAACCTGGGCCGAAGACCCGCCCCACTTGAAGGGCTTCGCCGGAGTAAATGCGTTCATGTTGACATCGCTGCCGAAAAGCGAATTTCCCAGGCTCGAATCATACAGATTTACGCAACGGATGTAATCCAGCATCAGGGTCACCAGCTGGTCCCTGCCTGCGGCCCCATACTTTGACTGGAAGCTGGCCGTCGTGCCTGGCAGGACAGCGTTCATCTGGTCTTGCAGATACTTGAATAGACGGGGAATAGTCGCTCCAGGCGCGGTGATGTCGGCCGTGGCATTCCCGGATTCCTGCCTGGTAAGGTAATAAGGCCGTTCCGTGGCACCTTCCTTGATCGTTGCACACAAGGCGAACCACTTGTCAATTGCGGTCCGGTTCGCGGGGACCGAGCTTACTGGCCACATCGACACTTTGGGCTTGCCGAGAGGGTTGAGGTCCGGAGAGCGATTGTAAGCCGTCAGAAAAAACTGGAGCCGATTTAAAACCTCCGGGCTCGATGGCGTGGAATTTGCTGACAGGATGTTCTCGACACGATTTGTGTTGAAGATCATTTCGTCTGGACTTGCATAGAGCCGCTCGGCTTTGACCGGCATGGGGCCTGTCGGAAACTTCGTGCCTCCATGCGAGCCGATGTCGGCGTCATTGGTGGAAATTGTCGGAGCGAGACGATAAAGATCGGTCGCTGTCATGTTCGTGAAGACGGTGCGCAGTGAGAGTCGGGACGGATGTCCGGGGTAGCGCTGGAATTCCCGCTGGGCTGGTTGGAAGGAGGACAAACCCGTCTCAAACGCGCTCGATTTGCCGCGCGGAGCATCCCAAAATGACGTAGCGCCTGCGGGGACTGGGTCCCCATCGCGGGCTGCGCTCGCGGTGTTCACGTTCAGTTTGCAAGTGTCGTCATCGGTCCAGAACGCAATGCGCCCGACGATCGGATTCGCCGCATTGTAGGAATTCGTTGCCGACGCGTTTGTCAAAGTCCCATCTTGCAGTGCATATATCCACTGGACCGGCATCGGCAGTGGCGAGGTCGCCGAGGTCATCCCGCCAGGAGCGTTTGCTTGAAAACCGGCAACGCCCGTGGCAGCAGGATTCAAAATCGGGTAGTTCGTCACGGTGCCCGAAACCACAGGGCGGTTCAGATCCACGAACTCGTCTGGCTGGGAAGCCCAAGTGGTCGGAGTTTCACCTGCGGGAGCAAACCCAGAATTGGGGACGACCATGCTTGAGGAGGAATACAGCTTGTAAACATTCTGCAGATTCGTGTCCCCTGCGCGAAAGGTTCTCATCGCTCCCGGCTGCGACGCCCAAGATGTGACCGTCCCAGAATTCGTTTCCGTCGTCGCCGCCCAAATCTGCCCCTTCACCACCTCGAGAGCCGTGTCCGCCAGAATTCGGGTTCGCACGCCCTCGGCGTAGCTCTTGGAAGTGGACATTTCCAACGCTGTTGCCCCGAGGTAGGCCAGCACGACGATTGTGATGAGCACCAAAATGCTCAGAACCACCACCAAGGCCGCTCCAGAGCGTGATTTACGGGGAAACATCGCAAGAGGGATTGGGGAAAACTCGGTATTTTTTCTGGGAGGGAAACAGCACCAGTCGGCATCTTTTGCACATACATTGAATATACGTTTCAGATGCCGAATTGTCCATGACACAAAGTCACATATTGTATTTGGATCTGTCAATTTTTATCTTCCGCTTTAAACCAGCCTCATTTGGGAAGTTTTCTCCCGTCGAAGTTCCTGAGAAACCTAGCCCTGACATTTCACCAGCGGAACGATCGGGTCAGAAGGCGGGGACGAATTGAGATGGAGTTCAAGCGAGTGGCTACGAGGCAGAAGAGAGCGGGGCGTATTTGGGTATTCATGCGCCTGCACTCCCCATCAAGGACGCGAATGCACTCCCTGCTCATGGGTGGGCGACAGCCAACCCGATTCCCACTATTCTTACCGCCAGGGTCGCAATTGTTCAGATTTGCTGGGAAAGTTGCCTCTCGGTCCTCCTGCCACGAGAACGACTGTTGAGACGATCTCGCTACACGCCAAAGCGGGAGTGGGTGGAAACTCGTATCAGGTGTCCCTAAAAGTGTCCCTTCCCGGCAGTGAATGGGTAGTTGGTGAGTAATGCGGGGATTGGCTTGATTACTAGGGAAAACGGGGTAATTTTGCCCTGGAAAAAAGCCGTTCGGGCAGATGGAGGTGAACGAGGCCAAGAGGCTCAAGGAACTCGAACACGAACCGACCGCAGGGAGATAGCCTGACCGCTGATTAGCCCGCAGGGTGAGGCAAAGCCGAATCAATCCCAACCCTTCCGAGGCTTTGCGAGAAGGAGGAGTCCTCAACTGCGAAGCCAAAAAGGAAAGGCAACAGCCAATCCCACCCCTTCTGCAGTATTAAACGCACACGAAGGTGTCCTTCAAATCGAAGCCCAAGTGCAGAGTCTGCTGCAAGGGCTGCGAAATTGTCACATATTGCGGATTGCCGTAACCGGATCGTTCGGCATGTTGGCGGGATGAAGTCCCTCATTTTCCCGATTTTGTTTGCTGCGGTGTGTGCGTCGGCTTCGGCGGGAAATGTGATTTTTATCCATCCGGACGGTGCTGGCGTGGCGCATTGGCAGGCGGCTCGGTTTTTATGGGCTGGGCCGGATGGTGAATTGAACTGGGACCGGATTCCAAATATTGCCGTTTATCGCGGGCATATGGCTGACTCGCTCTCAGCGACATCGAATGGCGGAGCGACAACGCATGCCTACGGGATTAAGGTTCCGTCGAAAGCCTTCGGAACCTCGGGAGAGGGGAGCGAGCGGCCGAAGTCGGCGTCGGGATTTCAGGGAAGTCTCATGCATGAGGCCATGAGCAAAGGAGTGAAAGTCGGGGTGGTCAATTCGGGAAGTATTATCGAGCCGGGAACCGCATGCTTTCTTTCGAGTGTGGACAGGCGAGATGGATACGAGGAAATCACCCGGCAGGTGGTGGAGTCGGGAGCCGATGTGATTCTTAGCGGGGGCGAAGAATGGTTTCTCCCGCCCGGAACGGCTGGCCGCCATGTCGCTGCAGGTAACAGGACGGATAGTCGCGATCTGATCGCCGAGGCTAAGGCCCGTGGCTACACGATTGTCTATGATGCCGCCGAGTTGGCTGCCGTGCCTGCGGGCACGAAAAAGCTACTCGGGATTTTTGCCGCCGAGGACACGTTTAACGATATGGGCGAAGCCGAAATGGCCGCCTTGAAACTCCCCCCCTACAAGCCTGGTGTGCCGACGTTGGGTGAGATGACGAAGGCCGCATTGAAAGTGCTGGCACCTGGACCGTTTTTCCTCGTGGTGGAGGAAGAGGGCGCTGATAACTTTGGAAACGCCAACAATGCAGAAGGCACGCTGGAAGCTCTTCGGCGGGCCGATGAAGCCTTCGGAATCGCGCTCGACTTCGTGGCGCAGGATCCCAATACACTCCTCGTCACAGCAGCCGACAGTGTGGCCGGGAACATGGACGTGGTGGGCTTTGTCCCATCGCCCGAGAAGCTGGCCATCGCGAGCAATCGTAGGGATCGCAATGGCGCTCCCTACAGTGTCAGATCCGATGGCAAGCCATTCCAGTCGATGCCCGATCGCAGAGGTATCGTGCATCCGTTTGTGATCAGCTGGGGCACGCTACTGGATTCCAGCGGTGGGATTGTTGTGCGCGGCGCGGGCAAGAATAGCGATCAGGTGAGGGGAAGTTTCGACAACACGAAGATCTTTACGCTCATGCGCGAGACGCTCTTCGGTGAGTGATTTGCGATCCAGCGATTGAAGAAAAGTTGACGAAATGAGTTCCTGCGAGTCTACGGCGTCCCGCTGTTGCGGGATCTGTCTCGGCTGATAGCCTCGGCTCTGTTTTTAAAACCGTTTTCGGGTGAAGGCAGCAGCATTTCAGCCGGCCCCCAGTCCCAGTTGCTGAGCCCGATGCCGATGAGACTTTCGCTTGGCCAAACGTGGAGGCTGTGCTAGTTTTTCCCCATGAAACTTCTCCCCCTCCTCACCACCCTCGTCGTTGGATTTTCAGTGCCTCTCCTCGCCAACAAGGCCGAGAAGCAAGATCCTGATCAAATGGCCAAGGCATCCCACAAGATGTCCGCCTCATTCCTCAAGGAGGCCGAGTCACTAGAAGCACACGCCGCCACCCTCACTGGCAAGGAGGCTGCCGCCGTGACAAAATTTGCCAAGATGACCCGCGACGAGGGCGAAGCTCTTGCGAAAGCCGCCGAGGCTTGGGACAAAAACCAGATCCGCCTCGCCGAACGCCACATGAAGGATGCATCGGAACTCTGCTCGGCCCGCGGCAAACTCTCCGAAGATATCCAAAAAATCATGAAGACCTCGAGCCCGAAAAAGGGCGACACCTGCGAGCCCGCCGAGGTCTGCAAGCCCGACCCCGCCAAGAAGTCCGCTGCCACCAAGGATGCCGCTCCCGAAAAGAAGGCTGCCCCCTCAAGCGACTTCCAGTCCCTTCAGGAACAAGCATCCCAACTCGGAAAGTCCTCGGAATAGCCTGGATCCCGCTCACTGATCCGATATTGATGATGCGTCCCGAGCGCTGCTTGACCATTGCCCTCAGAATTGCAGGGAAATTCGTGCGCTTGAAACCCGATGTTTCCACAACGTGATGCTTTGACACACGCATCTGATGCATGGGAACCACATTGGATATTGATCCCGACGTTCTCCAACTCGCCAAGGAAGTCGCCAGACGAGAACTTCGGAGTGCAGGGGCTGTGATTTCAGAGTTGGACCGAGCCGGATTCAAGGCAACCACAGCCGCCGAGGGCGGAGGAGAAAAAAAGACGCGGAACGGGGTCGCAATGCTCTGCAGTCGTGGTGAGATGGTGACCACGGAGCAAGTGCGACGCTTGATCGATGAAGAAGCTCTGTAATCATGCGGGCCCTCTTGGACATCAAGATCCTGATTGCCCTGTTCGATCCCGATCATGTTTTTCATGACCCGGCGCATGGGTGGTTGGAAACCCATGCCGCTGCAGGACTCGCGACCTGTCCACTCACGGAAAACGGGATGGTGCGGATTCTTTCTCTTCCTAGCTACAGTGCCAAAGTGCGGTTTCACCCTGGAGACCTCGTCGAAGCTTTGCCTTGATTCCAAATCCGGGGGGGGCAGAATGATGGATGGATGATCGAGCACCTTTCTCCGGCTTTGCCTTGATTCCAAATCCGGGGGGGGCAGAATCGAAGCT
>Ga0247842_10004663_pt1 | contig 16927 bp, 15 predicted proteins | sample LaCruzMarch2015__3_FD_192411 | JGI IMG/M metagenome (GOLD analysis project Ga0247842, IMG submission 192411) | Freshwater microbial communities from meromictic Lake La Cruz, Castile-La Mancha, Spain - LaCruzMarch2015_19m | ecosystem: Environmental > Aquatic > Freshwater > Lake | place: Spain...
GTACGCCCTGTAGTCCTCGCTTTCGAGCCAGCGATACAGCTCAACTGCTCTCTCGAACCGCGAGTCACCCTGGGGAACCCATCCATCTTCCACTCTGCCACCTCTTTCAGACCCCTCTCCAAGGTAGTTCGCATGTTAACAAAAAAAAACAGGCTGTCAACCCTGTCAATTAGTTCGTGCAACCTCAAGTGGACATCCCTGACCACCGGTCGATGATCAGAGGTGTCCTTCTTGAGGTCACGCTACTTTTATTTTGTTTTGCCCCTTTGTAAAAAAGAGTTTGAGATTCCCGTTTGAACCGAAGCCCCAACGGAGAGATTCTCGATAAATTTTACGTGAGCTTTAAGTTGCGTAACCTTGGAGTATCAAAATACTCTTTTTGCAAATCATTCTCATTGTTTAAACATACAAAAACTCAAGCTGTTTTTTTTGTTCGATCTAACGATTACTGGATTTGCTTGATTAACAATGCCGTTTTAATTGAAATCGCCTCATCTAAATTTCGGGGATTAAGGTGTAAAAGCTCGTTGATGCGGTTAAGTCGGTATATCACTGTGTTGCGGTGGAGTTTTAGTTTTTTTGCCGTATCGGTAATTGACAAATTGCAGGCGAAAAATACGTTTAGCGTGTCTAAGGCGACATCATTCTTGATACGGTCAAACACCTTATCGGCAAATTGGGAGGTTTTATGAGGGTCCTGATCAGCAAGAATCGAGAGAATGCCAAATTCGTCAATCACGAAGGCCCCCTCTTTTTTACCTAATTTAGTGGCGACTTTTGCAGCTAATTCGGCCTCTTTAAGTGATCTGACGATGTGGAGAGCTCCTTGTGCGCATCCGCCAACTCCTGCAACTATTTGATCCCTAATTGAAAATTTAAGTCTCGAGAATATTGGCTCAAACGAAGTCTTCAACATTCTGGCGATCCTTTTTTCTTCTTCCGGTTCGCAGGCTTTTAAGATGGCAAAATTATCGTCGCCTCTATAGAAAACGTGAGTCGTCAGATTTCTGGTAAAAAAACCATTCACAGCGGACTGTATGCGCTTGCGCCATTTGTCAATCTCTTCCTCTTTGGAATAATTCCCATTGAGTGAGTCAAGTTTTTCTTGAAACCCAACCAATTTCAGCGATATCGTCATGTAATTTTGGCTCAAGTCTAATCCGTAGTCGGTGGCTTCGGACTGGAGAGCTGATTCATTTTTTTCATTTATCTCATTAACCAGTCTGGTCATAAAATCATCACTCGAACCTTTAAATGCTCTCATCTCGTGCAATTGTCTCTGCGCAACCATAGAGCTTAATTTTTTAATAATATTTAAGTTATATCTGCTGAGGTTTTTCCTATCGAGTAACAAAAAAATATCCACATTTTCATGTGGAGATTGAACTTTTATTTGACTTGCAGACTGGTCTGGTTTGGCGCCAGCTTTTTTAGCTATTGCTGGGACATTGAACTGTTGGCCGATCAGGGAGTGATCAGATGACTCAATGCAAACCCCTTCTGCATTCGTTACCACAATCTCGTTGCCAATCAACGAGAGAATGTTTGTATCCGATTTTTGAGGTGAGGAAAAAATAGCTGGCATAAGCTGCTCCTTTTTCTTTTCGCGAGATGCGAAATTAGTTGAGATTTTTTTCGGGGTTTGTATTAAACCACTTTAATTTTATTTGTCAAGTTTTCTTATAAATCTTTTTAAACTTAACGCAGTAACCATCGGAATTAAAAGGAATAAGTATGCTGGATTTGGAGTTTGTGGCCCGGCCTGGATTGTGCTTGGATCAACTGGATCTATCGGATTCGCTAGGGCTATTTTTTTCGCTATTTGGGCGGGTTTGGCCGATGTGGTCTGGGCTGAATATGTCGGCTGCGATGGCTCAAAAACTGGATCGACTGGATCGGCTGGTGGATCATTTGGCGCGGGTGTTTCAGGAGGGTCAACAGGCGTAGTTTGGGTTTTGAGTAGGTTTCCTCTCCAGCGACCCAGAATATTTATAACTCGAATATTCAAACGATTACTTACCGAAGAGAGGGTCTTTTGCAGTGAAATTACGTTTTGCATTAGGTTTACTTCGCCAGTTTTTAAACTGTTGATATAAGTATTTTCCCTAAACGAATTCCTGCCAGTATTTGCCTTGACGTTAATTGTCGTATCTTGGTCTATTGTAGTTTGGCCAGTGGCATCAAAGTAAGCCGTTTGGTCGTTTGACAGGGTATTTATGACCACATTATCAAAGCTAGATAATTCGTTTTGGCCATCCCATTCCCCAAGTACATTGATGATGTAGAAGTTAGTTTTATTAAACAATCCACCAAGATCATTTTGGAAATAACCTACCGAAGCATTTCCACTCTCGATAATATTAACCAAGGAGTTTCTTGCAAATGTATTTTCTCCAGTAGTTATTTCATAATTGGTGTCGCTATCAATGTTGCTCTCACTGTTGCTGAGTGAGTATTGGTCATCAGACATGATCGTAACGGATGGTTTTTCGTTTAACATTGACTCATCGAGAACGATATTACCGTAAAAGTCATCAAGGATAGTATAAACCTTCAGGTTTAATAAGAGCTCGGGATCGTTTAGATCAATCAGATTGATAGTATTTGTCGCAAAATTAATGTTACCGGTCTGCACGTCTCCGATGACTGTATTGCGATTAAATTCGTTGGATCCGGTGTTAAGTTCAAGGCCTATATTTTGATCGCTATTCAAAACAAAGAAGTTGTTTGCGGTATCTGAATTCCCCTCGATCTGGAAGACAGTTTCCATATTGTTAAAGTCATCTGCTGTAATTTCGTTGTCATAATTTGTAGTTTTGATCTCGATTTGACTGTTGTCCTCAACGTCGGTGTTCGCGACGGTTGCAGCAGTAATCTGGCCGGCGATATCTCCGGTCGCGTAGCCTTCAATTAGGCTGCTATTCTCCACAGTATTGTACCCAGTATCAATGCCGACGTTTATTGTTGTATTTTCATCAGTTGTCGAAGTTGTTGTGCTATTTGCGCTAGAAATTAGGTTTTGTTCGTCGGGGGCTTGGTCGCTGTCAACTTCCGATATTGTTTCGGGAGTTTCGGTTGGTGTGATAATTGGACTGGCTGGCGGCACAGACGATGGCATATCGATAACTATCGGGCAATTTTCATAGCATTGAATTCCTTGATCTTCGGCTAGAGCTAAATTGCTCCACGTCATAAAGACAATTGCGACTAAGATTGCATAAACTTTTCTTTTCATATTACCCCACTATTTTTTTGACTGTGGGATTCATGACTTCATGAATCCCTACACTCAAACCAATTATTAACTAATTGGCATTTGAGGAAACATTTACATTGAAGCTAACAGAGCCTGTTCGGACATTGCCGACGACTGTGTTTCTTTCAATAGTGTTTCTTCCAGTGTTGATATCAGCGTCAACATTATTGGTTATTCTGCTAGTGTTGGCGATAGATACATTCTGATTAGAGTCAACATCGACAGTGTTCCTGTTTGTTGAATTTGGTCCAGTTATATCGTTATCCATTGATCCACTAGCAAGATTGACTTCTGACATCATTGGAATGCTAATCGAGCCTACGCCGCCATTGGTTGTGACACTTTCATCTATTCCAATATTCACATCGCCACTCGAAACATCTCCAACTTGGGTGTTTCTCATGATGGTGTTTCTTCCAGTATTTGCATTGATATCGTAATTAGATCGATACGTAGCGTCGTTGATTACGCTGATATTGCGATCTAAAGCCACATCAATTCTGTTGATGTTTGTAGAGTCAGGGCCCGTCAGGTTGTTGGACATGTCGAAATCGGGAAATAGAAAGTCTAAATCATCTCCCGCCATCGAAATTTGTCCATTATTGAGTTCGTGAGAAACTGTGATCATTCCATCTACATCTCCCGTCTCAACGTCACCAACAACAGTGTTTCTTTCAACCGTGCTGCGACCCGCTTCAACATTGAAGATAAAGTCGTCATTTACGGTCGATTCGTTCATGATGTCAACTGAGGCATTTGAGCTGATCTCGGTTGCATTTATGTTGTCTGAGTCGGGTCCTGTGGTTTGGTTGCCACTTGCGAAGGCAACTGTACCGGCAGTCAAAAGAGCGCCGGTTGTTACTATTGAGAGCAATGCTTTCTGTATTTGCATTTCTCCTCCATATTTTTTAAGTTATCAAGTTAGCAAAAACGTCGACCTCGGGTTTAGCCCCACTTTTGCCCTTAGCAAAAAAATATCCTAAAGAGAGCGAAAAAATTATATGAAATTCGAACAAAAAATGATGAAATTTTTTGTTTAAATTGCCCAAATTAATTAGCAAAATGTTTATTATAATCGGTTCATAGTCAAGTTAAACAAGGTTAAATGGAGGACCAATGATACCAATAAAAGTAGAAATGACAGGGGCTGGACAGACGGGTTCACGAGCAAGTTCAAAGCACGCCAACAGAGTTAAGTTAGCAAAAAAAGTATCGATTGTTTTTATAGCTGTCGTCCTTGTGGTATTGGGTGGCGCACTTTATATGATAGAGAAAAATACTTCTGCTTCTGATACTTCGTTGCGGCAAGCGGTTTTTGTAACGACAGGACAAGTTTATTTTGGGTATGTAGCAAATGCCGATACTCCGATGGTGAAAATTGATGAGGCCTATTATCTTAATGGAGCTTCCTCGATTATGCCTGGCAAGACACCTCAAGATAAAATTTCTCTGATCAAGATGGGCAGTGAAATCTATAAGCCAATGAATTCGGTTTTAATCAACCGCGACCAGATTATTGCGATTCAGGACATATCAGCTGATTCGCAGATCAATGTTGCGATTGCTGGTTCGTTGAAGAGTAATTAGTTTTTAGAAGCGTAATGGGGCACTGCTCAAAACTATTCAAAATCTTCTCTCTTTTCCCTAACAAATGAGAGCCATGATTCAAAGATCGCGATGACAGCTTTAAAGGGAGCTTCGATTATGAAGTCCCAGAACCAAAGTGTGAAATTGTACTCACTCCACCTATCCGACAAGAACTTTCCAATAATCACGAATGGCAAGAGGATAAAATTATAGAGTCCAATTATAACGTTGTCGTCCGACGATCGAACCTCCAGCTCTTTTGCGGTTGACCTTATTCTAAAAGCTAGGAAACTAACGATCGAGATGAAAATAAAGAACAAAGTGATGCTGGCGATGTTGAACTTCAGCTGTATTAATAGCCACGCTACAAGGCCCAGAATCGCCAAGGAAAGTATCGTATTAGCGAAGTTAAATAAGCGATAGCTTTTTGCTCGTCTGGTTGATAGCGTGAGAAGTTTTGAGGTGGGCAGCTTGTCGTTTAGCAAAATCTCAGAGGTTATCTCTAGCAAGGAGTAAGTGTTTTTTTTGCCCGGAACTTTGATAAAAAATCCGGTAATAATCATGATTAATGGCGGCAAGATAACATTGGTTGCAAGTGCCGAATAGTTTATCTCATGCAGAACTTTTGTCTCATAAGGCAATTCGATAATAAATGCCAAAAATACTTTAGTAAGCAAAATAAAAATAATGCCTCGAAACAATGCTCTAACGACTCTGGAAAATATATTTTTATTTCGCTCCTCAATGATCGTTGAGCCTCTTTGTAAGAGGAGGGATTTATTGGCAGCTATCGATTCAAATTCCTTGGGCGATCGGTTAATCAAGTCCCAGATAATAATAAATGGAGGAGCATTTTTTTTGATAAATTTGAATATCTTTGATTTTCGGTTTTCTTGGAGCTGGGCTTCAAATGTTTCAAATATTTGATCGAAGTGATCGCAAATCTCAGAAGCATCGGTTTTGGAAAGGACAGGGAAGCGGGGATAATAGAATCGAAATAACCTGAATCTGACTTCGTCGATGTCTGATTTGAAGAATACTTTTCGGCAGGAGATTTCTATCTGGAAGCTCAGATCGATTTTTGAGATCTCCGATTCGTCCAGATCGATATTTTTAGCAACAGTCTGTTTGATGAAGCTCAAAAAGTACTCTTGATCGTCGTGTGGAAATAGGGTTTCTTCGATTTCGCAGGCGCACAGTCCAATTATGATGTCTGAAACTTGATTTGGACTTAGTTTTGACTTGACGTTTGTTTTGAGAAAGTTGAATTTCCTCAAAATACTGGCAACATCTTCAATCACGCTTTCGGGTAGGCTATCATTTTCAAAATATCTGGCCCAAACTAACTCGTGCAAGAGTACTCTGGCTGTGTTGTCTTGAAAGCCGTATAGAACCACTCTTCGTTTTAAAATTCTCTTGATCGCATTTTTTAAAAATGAGTGCTCATCTTGATAATCGAGAGCATTTCTAAATTTTTCATAATAAAAAGCGGCCCGTCCGATGGACTCGTTAACGATAATTTTGGCGCCGGTCTCTGTTGTGATCGGTGCATTCTTTTTCTGTTTGATAATTGCAACGGATTTTTGTAGATATTTGTTCATTTCGCTATGATGGTTGGGTGATATATTTAATCATTTTGGATTTGTTCTGGTCTCTCTCGGCCTTCATCTGGGATTGGCCAAAAATGGCACAGATCAATCCTTTTGCCTGGCCATTTGTTCTGATTTGTCCTATCTATCCTCTATTGCTTGCTCTAATCTGGTTCCAATTGTATCGCAAAAGCCGCCCAAATCAATTGCTACTTGCATTTGCGGTGATCCCATCCGTCATTTTTGGAATTTTGGCCGTTTTATATTACCCAACAGCGATGGTTTACCAAGGCTTTTCTTGGAATGCATTTGGTCAAATTTTCTGGGTTTTATTCTATGCTCTACAGGCCGCCTATCTGTTTTCTAAATATAAAATAGCTCGATATGCTTTCGTGATAGCCTCGATTTATTTAATTATAAAATTTGTTCTTGATTATAAATATCTGACTTTTGGTTATCTGGATTTTGAAAATTTCCCGAATGCGCTTGTCTTGACCTTGATATTAGTCGCAATTGCATCTGTCGGTGTACTCTGGAGTCTTGACTCGAAGAAGAAAAAACAGTAGGATGGTCTGATCGTAGTACATTACTTGTTGCGGGAGGCCGTAGCGTGGAAAGCAGCATAAATCATGGCAAATTGTCTGAACGTGCGGCTGAGATCTGCAGGGCGTTTGAGGCTAGGAGCTCAAGGTCCCTACTGTTCTTCCGTGGGCTCTTCGGCGCTCGAGGAAGGAAGTAGGCGTAGTTGCGGAGATAGAGCGCAAGGCGGAAGAAGCCTTCAGAGCTTTGTTTGGTGCGGGTCACTCCGGCCTCGTGTTCGTGGATCATTGCGTCACCAATCAGGAGGAAGCGAATCTGCGCCTAGATGTCGGATTCGAGACGTGGGTTCGCGCGCTTGAAGACGAATACGGGCCTGCTCCTTACCTCTGGGGCGACATGAGCGACTCTAGGCAAGATTTCTCGGCATGCATCTGCTTCATTGGCAGGTATTGCCGGAGGGTCGACGGGCTTTTCGGAGCTCAGCTTGAGCTTCTTTCCATCGCGGTGCACATCGCTCAGGACGATCCGGGTCAGGCGGCAAAGATACTCGACTTTGTCGAGTATGTCTTTGTCGCCGGGATGATCCCGCTTGGTCTCGAAAAGACCGAAGCGGGCCTCTCCCTCCAGGTGTTTGTTTGCGACTAGCCGGTTCAATCCGGTCACGGGCGCCACTCCAGCTTGCTGGATGTGGCGCCTTTGTCGCTTAGTCGACTTTTGCCTCAAACTGACCGTAATGATCGCGGTCGTTGCTTGAATTAGTTCTAGATAATTTTATTGAAATTTTAAATTTTCGAGGAGTGCCATCGGCAGACTCAATCTCGTCGGTTTTCTTTTCTTGATAATATTCCATCAGTTCAGCAGATAATATTTCTTTTAAGGTTGAAATCTCTTCCATATTCTCTTTGATTGACTCAACGGCTGATTTGTTGCCTGATTCGTTCATCAGAGTGTCTTTGATGCGCTTTTTTTCGGTCGCTGATTCTTTGGCTTTGGCGGCTACATCTTTATAAGTCTCTGAATTTTCCAATGCGTCTTTTAAAAGCTCGCGCGAAACACGATTTTCCTGTTCTAGTCGTTCGATAATACCGATTCGTTCTCTTATAATAGCTAGGTCCATAGTTCACCATAAAATATTAATTGATAAATACTAACTCAAAAATTCAAATTTTAAATTTTAAGTAAGACAGAAAGATTATAACACAAGAAAGAAAAATAGAATTATGAATAAAGAATTAGGAGAAATCAAAAGGGGGAACGTACGGTTCCCCCGATTGCACAACTTGTGCAAACCCCCGGATCTAGTCCGGAAGTGGTGAGCTTGGCCTTAGCTGGCCATTCGCAGCGCTTCTGCCGCTAGCTCGGGGCGATGTGGCCTTCAGGGCGCCAGGTGTTCATCGCGACCTCCGGACGCGGAGGCGCGGTGGCCACGGCCTTCGGGGTGTGGGCGGCGATCGCTACCAGGCTGGGAGGCGGATCGGCGGCCACGATCGAGGTGAGGGTCCGGTGGTCGGCGGTGCAGGTATCCATCAGGGCCACGGGAGGTCCATGCGTGCCGGCCGGGTTGGCGTCGGTGTTGGTGGCGATGGCCACGGGGGGTGAAGTCGTCGCCCATAGGGCCTTCGTGGTCTCCAGCGTGGCGGCCATCACGGTGTGGGCAGCCAGAGCGGACTGAGCGGACGCGGCGATGATGCCGACGTCGTCGAACGGCGGAGCGGCCAGTACGGTAATCCCGAGCAGGTCAGCCTTCGCGGCGGCGCTGGTCAGCGTGGTCGGCGTTGCATGCGCGCAAACGGCGGCCATTGCCAGCAGAGCGAGTACGAGCACCAGTGCGTTGGACCAAGGTGTCCTAGACATGGGCTGTCCTCTCCCTTTCTAAGCTTGGGCCTAAGGCCCCACACCATAAGGTGTGTGCTCTGTGCGCTCCCCCCTCACAACAAGCGAGGAAGCAGTCATTAAAAAAATTCTACTCCTCGGTATATTTTGAGTCAATAGTTTTTGAAATTTATTTTGCGGCCGCTAGGGCCGCATTTTGCCTTAAGGGCCAGAGGGCTTAATTGCGAGGCAGCCCTCTAGGCCCTTAAAAACCCGTACACCCGCACGCGCTTTGTTGTAGCTCTGCTCGTTGAACCTTCTGGAATTTACTCGGGACTTCGTCTCGATGTGCAGTTCCAGCTTTCAACTTCGCAGAGCTAACATATTTATCACGGCTCAAGTGCTCGCACTTTTCGCCGGTAGAAAGTCCTGAAAATCCAAGCGGAAGCTGTTTGTTTACTTGCGAGTTCCACCCTCGCAAGCCACGAATGTCCTCAGCAGCAAGCGCCACGGGATATAAAACTGCGTAAGTTGTTTGAGAACGGCAAAACAGGATGTTTTAAAGCATAAAAATCTGCAAAAACTCAAAAGGCACCTTCCGGAGAAGGCGCCCTGAGTAAGGCTTGTTTGCGATTGGGGGCTGGCTACGCGGCCCAGCGGGGATGCTTCATGGCTTCCGCGTAGTTGACGGACGAAGCGGGCTCATTGCCCAAGATGACCGCAACTGCGCACCTTCCCGCGCGTAGCGGCATCTGGATGCGCGTGAACACACCGCCGGAGGCGACGTGCCGGGACTTCACCACGTTCGGGAACTTGTTGATCGGGTGGTTCACCGGCAGGGGCTCTTCCTCGAAGACGTCCAGACCGGCAGCACGCAGCCATCCCTGTTCGAGTGCGCGTACCAACGCGTCGGTATCAACCTGCGCGCCACGCGCGGCGTTGATGAGATCTGGCGCACCGCCCTTGCGGTTGCCCATGATCTCGAACTGCGGATCGGAGAGGAGGTGGTACGTCTCGGGGGTGAGTGGGAAGTGAAGGCTGGTGACGTCTGCCTCTTCCAGCAGCTCCTCAAGCGTGTTCATGCGAACACAACCCTGGGGCGGCCGCTCGATGTAGGGATCGAACACCACGATCCGCTCAAAGAGCTGGCGGGTGTAGTTGACGAGCTGTCCGCCGATGCGGCCGCATCCCACTACGCCGAGCGTGGAGTGGCCGAGTTCCCTGGCATAGCCATACGGGTCCCAGTACGGCCAGTCGCCGTTCTCGACCTTCGCGTTCTCGCTGATGAGGTTGTTCGCGCACGTCATAATGAGCGAGAGGGCGTGCTGCGCGGTGGCGGCGGTGAGAATGTCGGGCGTGTTGCATACCACGATGCCACGCTTGGTGGCCTCTTCCACGGCGACGTGGTCGGTGCCGACAGAGTCGGTTGCCACAACGCAGAGGCGATCGCCTGCGGCGTCAAAGACGTCGGCGCCAACCTTATCGTTGACAGTGACGATCAGGCCGCTCATGCCCGGGACCTGCTTCAGCAGATCGTCGTGCGACAGCGGCTCTCGGTTCATTCCCCCGACGACCTCGATGTCCGTGTCGAGCGCGGCGTCGAGCACCGATCTGGGCATCATTTGTGCGATCAGTATTTGCGGACGAGCCGTCATTAGCGTTGCCTCCCTAGAAGCAAACGAAGATGTAGGCCGGCATACGCTGGCCAGATGTGACATGTACTAAACTAACCGCAAGAGTATAGATTTTTTATGAAAAGTCAACCCTAAATGACCTGTTAATGGGGTTGACCGGCTGGTTTATTTTCCGTAACATTATTTAATACGTGGTGGTCCAAAGGCCTTTGGATTGCTGCCTCATTGCAATGAATCAGTCGCGGCTGGCTGAGAGCCATAGAAACAATTCGCCAAGTGAATATTTGGCTTCGTTTCGTTCCCACAAAGAAAGACGCCCCGCGAGGAGCGCCTTTCTTTTTAGATTTTGTGTTCTCTTTTAACCTTTAACTTTTAACTTTGATTTATTGATCTTTGTTTTCTCGTTCCCGAGTCGGCGCCGGCTTGTCTGAATCGTTTTCTTGCTTATCCGCGTCGATTAGCTTGATGACTTTTTGGACTAAGCTTTTCGGATCCTCGTCATAAACGATCTTTGCATTGGGTCTGTTGCATTCGCGTACGATTTCTTCGATTTCATCAGCGATGCCGCCGGTTTCTATCAAAATCCCGATCGGTTTGTGATCCTCAAAAGCGATCGTGAATTCGTTTAAAGTTCCAATTCGTCCGCAAACCGTGATAACTGCGTCAGAACTTCTGGTTAGCAATAGATTTCTACCCGAATATCCGAAGCCGGTATAAGTAATGATGTCAAAATTATCGACGGGTAAGTGGTATTTTTTGATATGCTCAATTTCGGTGGCGGCGGGGGAAATCCCGATTGAAAATCCATTCTCCTTTTTACAGCCAATGGCCGCCCAATATGGCACTCCGATAGTTGCACCTGTGACCACAACGCCATTTTGTCGCACAATTTCTCGGCCTAATTCTTCAGTTCTCTTTTCGGCATCGGGTGTGCAGCTACCAGTTTCGGCAGCTCCCGAAACACAAATTTTGTATTTCACGATATCTCCTTCGGATATTAATACTTATCAAAATTCAAAATTCAATTTTCAATTAATTTTCAATTTATCAATATCAAATTTCAATCGATTCATTCAATTTCGGAATTTGAGGATCGATTCCTTTTTGCTCTTTAATTAGGACGGCAAAATCCTTTTTGGCTGTTTCCTCGCCGTGTACAACTATTATATTTGACAAATTTTTAATCTTGGAGAGCCAATTGAGCAGTTTGTTTTGATCGGCATGTGCTGAGTAAGCGTCGATTGACTCGATGTGAGCATGCACTGGGATTTGAGTCCCCATGATACTAACCTCGCTCGCCCCCTCGATAAGTTTTCTTCCCAGTGTTCCCTCAACCTGATATCCGACAATTAGAAGGGTCGTTGACTCGATAGGTAGGTATCTCTTTTCGTGAAAAACGATTCGTCCGCCGTTCGACATGCCAGATCCAGCAATAATAATTTTTGGGGCACTATCATGGTCGATGCTCATTGATGCTTCGCGACTTTCAGTGGCTTTTAGTTCGGGAAATTTAAAGAAATTATCCCCCGCGTCAAACATCTTTTTGGCTTCAGTATCGTAGAATTCCGGATATCGGCCATATACAGCGGTAGCTTTAATAGCCAAGGGCGAATCTAGATAAACCGGGATTTTACCAATCTTTTGGTCGTCAAATAACTGATTCAACTCATATAATATTTCCTGAGTTCTTTCCATCGCGAATGATGGCATCAAGAGAGTTCCGCCACGTGAAGCTGTTTCGGTAATGGCAGTTTGCAATTTGGACTTTCTTTCTTCTGCTGCGTCGTGATTTCTATTGCCGTAGGTTGATTCGATCAAAACGCAGTCAGCTTCCTCAATGAACTCAGTATCTTGAAGAATCGGAACCGGTGGATTGCCGAGATCGCCTGAAAAAACGATCGTTTTTCCTTCGGCAGTCACTCTGATAAATGCCGAGCCAAAAATATGGCCAGCGTCAAAATATTCGACTTCAATTCCGGCGGCAGGAGAGAATTTTTCATGGTACTTAACTGGCTTAAACAATTCGATCGCTTTTGGTACATCCTCTTCGGCGAAAAGCGGGGGCATTTTGAATTCTTTGGCCTCATTTTCCATTAATCCTGCAGTATCGGCGAGAAAAATCTCGGCAAAATCTCTTGTTGGAGCCGTTGAATAAATTGGATTCTGAAAGCCTTTTTTGACCAGAAGTGGCACTCGTCCAATATGATCGATATGCGAGTGGGTCAGGAGCATAAAATCAATCTCTTTTGGATCATAGGGGAATTGTTGCCAGTTCAGGCGTCTTTCTTCTTCTTTACCTTGAAATAAACCGCAGTCAACGAGAAATTTTATTGAACCTGTCTCAATTAAATAATTCGATCCAGTTACTCCCTGTGCTGCGCCGTAGAAAGAAATACGCATAATGCTCCTAGTTTAAATAAGTTTAGGGTTAAGTTTAAGCAGCCAGTATGGTCTTGGGTTAAGAGGTAGTTTCAGATTTTCGTCCTTTGAATTTAAAATTGTCCCAGCTTTCGGCCAAACGGTAGATTCTTCTTCCTAGAACATCATACCGTTTTACTAACTCATCACAAAGCGGAACTTCAATTTTAAAAATGTCCCGGCAGTGAGAAACTGACACAATAGTTTCATTATTTTCTGCCATCGCATCATCCAAATATTTTTGAAAGCCGGCTTTTTGATGCTTCTTGCCATAACCTTCCGCAATCAATCTCGGGATGGCTTTGCTTGAACGCGACAGTTGGTCTTTAAGATCGAATTTTTCTGAATCTGGAATTTTGGGAATTATTCTAGTCATCACAAGAACGTTTAAATCGTATGATTCTTGGTATACTTCCAAATCTCTGAAACTTGCAATTTTTTTACTATCCACTAAGCCCTAACCTTTTAACTATACTGGCCGCCTAACCCTAACCTTAACCAGATTTACTCGTTTGAGTGTGCCTTATCCGTAGTGGTCTTATTTTCCATTCCAATAATCTGAAGGGCTGAACTTGTACCAATTCTGGTTGCTCCAGCCTCAATCATCGCTTTAGCATCTTCAAATGTATGAATTCCACCCGATGCTTTAACTCCCATCTCTGGTCCAACAGCTTCGCGCATAATTCTAATGTCCTCTGGCGTTGGGGTGCGTGGGCCATAGCCGGTTGAGGTTTTGACGAATGCCGCTCCGGCTGATTTTGCCACTTGGCAGGCTTTGATTAGCTCATCTTTTGTCAAAAATCCGATTTCCATGATGACTTTGAGTCCAACGGGGACAATCGCTTGCGCTATTTGATGAATTTCTTCCTCCACTAATTCCCAATTCGCTTCTTTGACCGCGCCAATATTAATGACCATATCAACTTCGGTGGCACCGGAGGCGACGGCGATCTTGCCTTCGTTGATCTTCTCCTCCGTTGTTGTGAATCCGAAAGGAAATCCAATCACGCAAATAATTGCTACGTCTGATCCGTCTAATTCGGTCTTGGCATTTTTGACGTGATAGGGCGTCACGCAAACACTGTGAAAGCCATATTCTTTGGCTTCTTGGCAAAGTGTTTTAATATCTGCCATAGTGGCATCTGCTTTGACGTTGGTGTGGTCAATAAAAGCACGAATATTCTCTTTTGTAAGTTCCATTTTGCCCTCCGCTCCGTGAATCTCGCTTCAAGGCAGAAAGAGATTCCGGAAGTCCTCCTTGAGCGAAATCTATTTGCAGATTTCTTAGATTAAGAATACAGCAAGAGATTAAGCGATGGAGGACATTATTTTCCTTCTCCAATCTTATGTTTTAAAACATCTGATGTCAAACTACAGATCCAGCTATTTTCCATTTATTATTTTTCATTTTTCATTTAATTAACAATTGTCAAATTGATTCAATGGGTCCAATAATCAAATATAAACATATAAATAGAGTAAGCTATTTTTCTTCCAGCGGGTTGACTTTTAAGCTGTTTTGAGGTATTTTTACTTCTTCGCGAACTGCCTCAAAAGGGGGGTTTGACGAACATCACACGTCCCGAAAGGGGATGAGCACGTTGTCTCAAGCAATCCTGATCGTAGATGACACACCGGAGGGGGCCGATGCAGCAGCGGGTCTGTGCGAGATGGGCTATGACTGCGAGTTGGCAGTCAGTGTCCTTCAGGCTGAGCTGATGTTGCGGAAGCGCCCGTTTGATCTGGTGATCCACGACCTCAATACTGGGGCGATGGAAACTATCAGGCGCTGGGGAGCCTCTATGTGTTGGGGCAAACCGGTCAAGATCGTTGTCGTCTCAAGAGACTTTCCCGACCTTGCGAAGGAGCTCAAGCTCACCGACGCCGGCGCGCTGATGTGCCGGCAGAAGCTGGAGGGTGTCGCATACATCACCATGGGCATACTAGTTCAGGCGTTCGACTAGTCTGCCCTTCGCCTTACCGGCCTCACGCTATATCCGATCATTCGGGTGGACGCGTGAGGCCGGTCGTACTTTATCCCACTTCGCGAAGAGTTCCCGCCCTTCGCATGAAGCTACGGGACGGCGCGGCGATGGGACACGCTAATTGATTTTTACCTTGATTTGGTGTAAGATTCTAGATGGCTTTCAGCCATATTCTTTTCTGTTAATCTTTTGAAATTCAGCCACGCCCCTTTGTTGGGGCCCGTAGCTCAGTGGTAGAGCAGGGGCCTTTTAAGCCTCGTGTCATGGGTTCAAACCCCATCGGGCCCTCCATTTGAAGGAGAAGCCCCCAAAAGGGGCTTTTTATATATAAAATAGTATGGTTTAACAGGTATAAAGTTCAATTTTCCATCTTTTAGCGTTAGGTTCGAACCACCAATAACTCGAATTATCTCGTGTCTTTCGTCCGCCGACCCATTTTCAAAGCGGTCTAAGCAGTTCTTAGCGAAATTAAATGTTTTTTCGGCGAGTTCGAACCAATGTTTTGAGCGATATTCTAAATCTTCCAACCTTTCCTGCTTGAGCTCTTTATTCTCGGCCATCTCTTTCTTCTTTGATTTATATTCATCCTCGGTCATTCCAGAGCTTAAATATAACTCGAGAAGCTTTCCCTCTTTGATTTGAATATCATTAATCTGCTTCTGTAAGAGTTTACGGTCTCCAATCTGCAAATTATTTTCTTTTTCATTCTCTCGTTTTAGATATTCAACGCAGACATCCACAACCTTAGGAGAAAGGGTAACCTGTGCCAAAACATGGCTAATTTGCTCGATTAAATCATCAAATCGGGCATAACGTTCATTGCAGTTAGTGTTTCGCTTCGAGCAACGGCCGTAGATAAAGGTTTGTGATTTTCCGTTCTTGTATTTTTTTGTATGTCTTTCGAAAACAATCGTTCGCCCGCAGCTGCCGCAGTGAATGAGGTTATTTAAGCCCCAGGTGTGTTTTATAGGCGGGCGGTGAACAAATCCGAGTAATTCCTGGACTTTATCAAATTCTTGTTTAGAAATCATCGGTTCGTGATTACCCCATCCTTTTCGTAGCTCACCGCCAACGTTTCTGATGAGATATCCGTAGTAAAAAGGATTCCGAAAGATTCTAAACAAAGTCGTGTCTTTAATTGGCACGCCGAGCTTTTTTCTTGTTGTACGGGATTTATAATGCCATTGTTCGGTGGCTATTTTACAGATTTCAGGAACCGATTTGCCGTCCAAAACGAGCTTCCACATTCTCTTTATGACTTCAAAACGCTCTTCGTCTTTAATGACAACCTTTGCTCCTGATAGTTTATTCTCATCGTTTAAATATCCAGGTGGCGCCATTCCGCACCATCCACCTAGTTCAAATTTTCTGATATTGCCACGAGTAACATCCTTGCTTAGGTTCTTGGAATATTGTTCTGATTGCCCCGTTTCCATCTTGAATAAGAATGAACTATTGTCTTTATCGTAAACCTGATGAGGAGTAACTATTTCGATATCTGAATCATCCATGAGCCACTGTAGTTCACCGCCGTCTTTGGCATTCCGAGAAAGTCGATTCACATGCCAGCATATAATGCCTTGTGCTTTATTATCTTTAAGAAGCTTAATCATTTCATTGAAAAGAGGTCGGTCGGGATTCTTCGCAGACATTGATTCTTGGAAAGTTTTATAAATATACAAACCTCGCTGTTCGGCGATGCTTTTGCATTCTTCAATTTGTGAGCTCAAAGAAAGTATTTGGCGGTCATCGTTCTCTGTGCTCTTTCTTGTGTATAAAATATATTTTTTCATCTTAAATGGGACAATTCTGGTTGACCCAACTTGCTACCGTGCGGTGGCTTATTGGCAGAATTGCCCCATCAAGACAATAAACCAAAATCGCACGGAATTTTACAAGCGGGTCAACACATACATTTTATCATTTGTTCCTGTTATTACAAGTTATCTTTCGCATAACCATATTATTACCCCTTACAAGAGAGATACCAGTTACTATATTTATTACTACCTATATAGTTACTAGTTACTATATAGTATAGTTACTATGTCATAGCGGTTCTTGCAATGCTCGCTCGAGCGCCGCATCATCTATTCCATCGGATTC
>Ga0247842_10004672_pt1 | contig 16910 bp, 22 predicted proteins | sample LaCruzMarch2015__3_FD_192411 | JGI IMG/M metagenome (GOLD analysis project Ga0247842, IMG submission 192411) | Freshwater microbial communities from meromictic Lake La Cruz, Castile-La Mancha, Spain - LaCruzMarch2015_19m | ecosystem: Environmental > Aquatic > Freshwater > Lake | place: Spain...
TTATTGTGTTTCAGATAAGACATTTGAATAAAGAAAAAAATAATGATATTAATAATGCCACAAATAATATTAAAGAAAATGTTGGCATGGCAAATCCTGCTTCTGTTTACTGCATAAATCAAAGTGGAAAATTGGAGATAAGAACAGATTCTGCTGGCGGGCAATATGGTGTTTGCGTATTCAATGATGGTTCTGAATGTGAGGAATGGAAATATTTCGGAGGAGAATGCGGGCAAATGTGCGGAGGTATTGCCGGCAAAATGTGCCCTGATGGGGAAACTTGCGATATGCAGGGGAAAACATATCCTGATGCTTCTGGAATCTGCGTTGAGAAATTAGGGGAAAAGTAAGATGAAAAAAATTATTTTAATAGTAGTGGGAATATGTTTTGCGCTTTTGTTAACTCAGTTAATAGTTTCAGAAAGTGATTCTTCTTTTTCTACAAGTTCTTATGATAAACAGAAAACAGAACTTACTAATCAACTGAATAGTCCTGTTCATGAAGGCAAGTTTTATATCTCCACTAATACTTTCACGGGAAAAGTTAAGTTTATTGGCAGTGATTCATCTAATGCTATGGTTCATCCTTCATCATTTGATGCAAGTTCTGCAACATCTGAAGATTCTGCACGCCAGTTTCTTTCTGATTATGGAAGTTATCTCGGTATCAGAAGCGAGAATGATAAACTGTCTTTGATTTCTTCAAAAAATCTTGGGGATGGAAGGGCGGTTGTAAAAATGCAGCAGAAGTATGAGAATGTTCCAGTATTCGGCGGAGAAGTAGTTGTTCAAATGAATTCTAAAAAGAATATTATTTCAGTAGGTTCAAAAATAATGCCTGATTTGAATGTTGATACTGATTATACTATCGATGCAGATAAAGCATCAGAAAATGCTCTGAACGCTGTTGCTAAATATTATGATGCTGAAGTTTCTTTATTGCAAACAACAACACCGGAATTATGGATTTATGACCCCCGTGTTTTTGGAGAAAATAACATGTTTGTTAAAAATCCGGTTTTAGTATGGAGAATGGATGTTTTCAATGGAGATTTGTATAATCCCATTAATGAGCTTACTTTAGTTGATGCGAATAACGGAAAAATAGTTTTGCATTTTACTCAGATTTATACTTCTAAATATCGTAAGATTTATGATAATGCTAATAACGCTTCAAAATTAATTCCTAGTAATATAGCAGATTTAAAAATTTCAGAAGGGGGAGCACAAACTGCAATTGATGATGTTAACAAGGCATATAATTATTCGGGTGATGTTTATGATTTTTATAATACTTATTTTGGCAGAGATAGTATTAATAATTCGGGTATGAACATTACGGTAACGGTAAGAGATGCAAATACTCCAAGTAATGCTTATTGGACAGATGATGATCAGCAGATGGTTTTTGGCAATGGCATGGTTACAGAGGATATTATGGGTCATGAATTAACACATGGTGTAACCAGTTATGAATCAGATTTATTTTATTATATGCAGTCGGGAGCGATTAATGAAGGATTATCTGATATTTTTGGAGAATTTATTGAACTTACATACAATCCGGGTCCTGCCAGTGATAGATGGTTAATGGGTGAAGATTCTTCTTTAGGGAGTATAAGGAACATGAAAAACCCTCCTGCAAATAGTGACCCTGATAGTATGAACAGTAGTTATTATCAATGCACTACGGGAGATGATGCAGGAGATTATGGGGGAGTACATACTAACAATGGTGTAGCAAATAAAGCAGCATATTTAATGACTGATGGGGCTAATTTTAGCGGATATAATGTTACCGGAATAGGAATAAATAAAACTGCACAACTTTTTTATGAGGCACAAACAAACATATTGACTTCTGCTTCCGATTATAGTGATTTGTATGATGCTTTAATACAAGCTGCAATAAATCTTGATTTTAATTCTTCTGAAAAATTAACAGTTCAAAATGCAATTAATGCTACTCAAATGAATAAAGCAGTTGTTTGTGCTATGACTGAAGCGCCTGTTTGTGATATTGGTGTAGCATATAATCTTTTTTTTGATAATTTAGAAAATATTACGAGTGGATATTGGACGACCGTGTTGTCTAGTGGAACTTATGGTTTTTATTATCCTCAAAATCCTAACGATTATAATACTGATTCTACTTATGCAACAAGTGGGCAATATAATATTTGGGGCGATAATCCAAGTAGTGCGACGGAAAGTTATATAAAAATGAGTTTAAATGTATCCTTACAAGCAGGAACAGAACCATTTTTATATTTTAAACATGCATATCAGTTTGAAGAAAATGCAATTCTTTCTTCGTGTTATGATGGGGGAGTTATAGAATATAGCACTAATGGCGGGACTACCTGGACTGACGCAGGAAGTTTAATAATTAATAATAATTATACTGGGACAATTTTTGATGGATTTTTTAATCCATTAACAGATCGTTCTGCATTTTGTGGGACATCTCATGGTTATACTTCCTCTAGACTTAATCTTACTTCATTGGCAGGACAAAATGTACGTTTTAGATTTGGAATTGGTGCAGATTTAACTGGGGGGGATTATGGTTGGTATATTGATGATATTCGGATTTATACTTGTTTAAACGATACAACTGCGCCAGTTGTTCATTTAGTTTTCCCACGAAATAATTCTTACAGCAGGGTTATCAATGTCAGTCATTCATTTAATGTAACGGATGATTCTGGTCCTGCGAATTGCACAATGTCATGGAGCGATTTTTCTCCGAGCAATTCAGCAACATTTACAGATGTTCCTGTTGATGGAAGTACACAAGCTGCAGGAACATTAAACAGTTCTGATGGACAGGTAACATGGACTGTTAACTGTACAGATTCTGCAGGAAATACGGGCTTAGGAGAAATCTGGAATTATACTATTGACACAATTTATCCGAGCATAAACTTTTCAAACCCCACAGAAACTTCTGGATTGACAAATTCAACAAGAAATTATGTTGTCGTAAATGTCACAACAAATGATACGAACTTTAACCGAACAAAAATTTATTTGTACAACTCAACAGGTGGCTGGATTCAGAGTGCAGAAGAACTTATTTCACAGAATTTAAATCATAACTTTACAAATCTTTCTGACGGAAAATATTATTTCAATGCCACTGTTTCTGATTTAGCAGGAAATACAAACCATACTGAAACAAGGAATTTTACAATACATATTAATCCGCCTGCAATAACAATAATCTCGCCGGTAAATAATTCTTATTACAACCATACTATCGCATTTAATGCAAGCTTAAATGAAAATTCAACATGCAGGTATTCTGTTGATGGAGCCGCAAACCTAACAATGAGCTCAATAGATAATATTACTTTTAATGCAACAAATTCTTCTATTTCACAAGGCACCCATAATGTTACTTTTAGTTGTAATGATACTTTTAACAACTGGAATTTTACTTCGGCAATGTTTACTTTTGACATAGCCGCACCTGTTCTTAGTTCGGTTACACCAGACCCATCATCAACTTCTGCAGATATTGATTATACTTCAAATGAATCAGTAAATGCCACGGTAAAATACGGAACAAGCAAAACTTTAACATCCAGTTCATCAACAACCTCGTTTAGTGCATCAAGCTCTGTATCTCTAAGTTCATTAAGCGCATCAACTCTTTATTATTATAATATCACAATTTGTGACAGGGCAGCAAATTGTGCGACAAATGGAACATATAATTTTACTACCGATGCTGCCAGCAGTGGTGACAGTAGTAGTCCGGGTGGAGGAAGTTCAACTACAACAGCTACGGGAACAGAATATAGTCCAACAAGCATAGATTTAGCTCTGGGATATACACAACAATTGAAAAAAGGTGAAAGAATCAAATTCACTTTTTTAAGCGATGAATCAGGCACCCATAGATTAACTTTAGACGATCTTTCATCAGATCGTGCGTATGTCACAATAACAAGCGATCCTATAAGTCTTATTTTGATACCAAAAAAAGAAAAAAAACTAAATATCACGTCTTCTACCTATTATCAGTTATCTATAAAACTAAATTCAATAGCAAACAATAAGGCGAATATAACTATTAAAGAGATAAATGAAAGCATTGGACCTTCAACAGCATTAAATAATCATCAGGGTAATCAAACAGCAGCATCTAATAATACTGCGGGAAATAATTCTGGCTTGATTAACGGCGGGATAACAAGCATCAATAATATCTTTTCAAACAAATATGTGCAATATGGCGGCGGAGTAATATTACTAATTCTTATTATCGTCGGAGTTATTTATTATTTGAAAAAGAGAGGCTATAAGAAAAAATGGGGAAGAGCAGATTAATCAAAAATCCAGATTTCCCAAATTTTAAAAAGTATGATTACAACTTATAAACATGAAAGCATTAAAACCAAGCCATAGAGAACATAAAAGATATCTTCTTTTATCAGGAAACGACGCTACGAAAGAGAATATAGAAGAAGCTATTTTAAAGTTTATAGGAGTTTTGGGTTATGCAAAAGCTTGTCCGCAGATTATTAAAGAGACAAAATCTGGCATTATTCTCTCGATAAACAGGCAGGAGCTGGATAAGATTAGAGCCAGTTTTATTCTTTCAGGCAAGGATATTCAGGTTAAGAAAGTTAGCGGAATGATTAATCGATTGTAATATCCGAATATATTTTCAATCATAATTAATCTTTTATAGTGTTCATACTTTTATTATTTATGGCAGATAAATTTAGCAGCTTAAGAAAAGCATTAGTTGGAGCATTAGAACCTTTGTTAAATGGAGAAGCCGAAAAATTAAGAAATGCGGTTGAGAACGGAGAACTTTTGTCCGATAGAGAAAGAGCAAACTTATTATTAAATGCAGGTTTAATAAAACAAATTAGAGACGACTCTTCCATAAGAATAGTGGAGATAGTTTATGCAGCCACACCCGAGGGTGTAAAAGTTTATCAAGAAATTTATAAGAGATAATTCTATAATTTCACATTTAGAAAGCTTATAAAATCAAAGATTTTCAGTGGCTGTTCTAAACCAAAAGGTTTAGAAAGCTTACAAAATTAAGAATTTTGAGTTGCTGTTCTAATCTTACGATTAGAAAGCTTTAAAAATCCAGCAAGGTTATATTTTTTGAATAGAAAAACAAAAAATATGTATAACCTAATGTCTTCTTATACATATGACTTAACATAAATAAAATAAAAACCAAAATAAATCAAATACAAAAAAATGGAATCACCTGAAGCACAACATCAAGTAATGGGCTATGACAGAGCTGCAACAATGTTTTCTCCTGACGGACACATATTGCAGGTAGAATATGCTGAGAAAACAGTAAGACTTGGAAGCTCAAGCATTGGAGTTTCATGCTCTGACGGCGTCTTAATAATCGCAGATAAGAGAGTAAATGATTCTTTAATAGCACCTGAATCAGCAAATAAGATTTTTGAAATTGACAGCCATATAATTGGAACAGCAGCAGGAATATTAAGCGATGCCAGAGTTTTAGTTGAAAGAGGACAATTAATAGCCCAACAGCACAGGGTTACCTATGATTCATCTGTCGATGTTGTTTCAATAATAAAAGACATTTCTGATATGAAACAGCAGTTTACCCAGCATCCGGGAGTAAGACCTTTTGGTGTTGCAATAATGATTGCAGGAGTGGATAATAAGAACAGGCTTTATGTAAGTGATATTACTGGAAATTATTTTGAATATTTTGCATCTGCAATAGGCGAAGACGACGAGAAAATTAAGGAAAAATTGAGAAAAGTATACAAGAAAGAAATGAAAGTTGAAGAAGCAATAAAAGTTTGTTTGCAAATTTTTCAGGAAATTAAGGGGAAAAATTTTAACATTGAGAGTTTTGACGCTGCATACATTTTAAAATCAGAAAATAAACTTCAGAGAATAAACGGCGATAAGCTGAGGAAATATATTAAATAAGATGACACAAGGATATAATATCACTGTTGAGAATGATGACAAAGTTTATTCATTCAAAATAATACTTGGAAATGTTGCTGAAGTGATTGGTGACAAACCCATTACCACCAGAACAATGACTGAGCAGGATATTTCTTTATTATTTACAAAAATTGGGGGCATTTCTGTTTCGGAATTATCTAATTCAAATATTCAAAAAGGAATTTTAGCTTTAGGGGGACTAAGATAAAATTATGGCAAAAGATAATCCCCGTTATAGATTAGCAAGACAAGAAATTAGGTCTGTTATTAATTATTATAAATATGGGGGATTTGATGCATCTATGGCGATAGCAGATCATTTTGAAAAAAGGAGAGGACAAGGTAAAAATATTGCAGATCAATGTATTTGCGATTCACAGGAATAAACATGAAAATAAAAAATAAATTAAATGGTTCAAGTGCATTGCTACTTGAACATCCAGAAAAATATAATTTTTCTGGCTCTTCGCTACAGGGGTGTAGCTTCAGATGACAACAAAAGACACAATAGCCAGAATAAAAATCAACAATAAGCCTTTTGAAATTATTGTTGACTTAGAACTTGCCTTGAAATTAAGAAAAGGAATGCCCGTAAATGTGCAGAATGTTCTTCTTGCAAATGAAATATACATAAATCCAAAGACAGGAACAAAACCTTCAAGTGCAGATTTAATGGAATGCTTTAAGACAACTGATATTTTTGCAATCGCAGACAGAATAATAAAAAAAGGAGACATACAACTTCCAAAAGATTACAGAGACGAACAACAGGATAACAAAAAGAAAAAAATAATTGATTTTTATTCAAGAAATGCTGTCGATGCTAAGACAGGAAGAGCATTTACACCGCAGATAATTGAATCTGCTATTGAACAAGCAGGAATTAATATTGATAATAAACCAATAGAACAGCAGATTCCGGCTATAACAGAAGCTTTAAAAAGAGTTATTCCTCTTAAAATTGAGACAAAAAAATTAGCGATAACTATTCCTGTTATTTATACTGGAAAAGCTTATGGCGTAATAACCGAGTATAAGGAAAAAGAAGATTGGCTGGCTAACGGCGATTTAAAAGTCATTGTTAACATTCCTGTCGGTCTTCAATCAGAGTTTTATGATAAACTAAACTCTGTAACTCACGGCGCGGCGTTGACAGAAGAAATTAAAGAAACAAAATAATAATTTAAAAATAAAAAATAATAATGACAACAAAAACAAAAAAAGAAATAGTAATTCCTGGTGAAATTATCTCAAAAGGCAACGATTTTCTTCCTGGAGATTGGACAATGAAACAAGGAGATAATATTATTGCAACAAGAATTGGAATTGTTGAGAAATATGATAAACTTATAAAAATTATTCCCATAACTGGAGTTTATATTCCTCGAAGAGGAAATACAATAATCGGTGAAATAAAAGATATAACAATGAATGGCTGGATGGTTGATATTGGCGGACCTTACTCTGCTTTCTTACCTCTTAGAGAATGCCCCGGATTCATAGAACAAAATGATATGGAAAATGTATATGGAATCGGCGAATTAATTGTTACAAGAATTTTTGATGTAAAAAGAACAAGCATTGATTTAACAATGAAATCGAGAGATAGAGAACTTGGAAAAATCCAAGATGGAATGATTGTAAAAGTAAATCCACACAGAGTTCCTAGAGTAATTGGAAAAGAAGGAAGTATGATAAACTTAATAAAAAATGCAAGTAATTGTTATATCACTGTAGGACAGAATGGATTAATCTGGATTAATGGAGAAAGTATTGAGAATCAGGCATTTGCAAAAAGAATAATCGAATATATTGTTGATAATACTATAACTGGGGGATTAACAGAAAAAGTTGAAAAATGGATAATCGAAAATAAACCGGCATCTATAAAAACAGTTGCAAAAGAAGAAAAAGTGGAGGATAAAGAATAATATGGCATACACAAAAAGATCAGACGAAAGAAAGATGAATGAACTTAGACCAACATCTGCAAAAGTAGGAATAGTTCCAAATGCAGACGGAAGCGCTATGTTCTGCCAAGGAGACACAATAGCAATCGCAGCAGTTTATGGACCTAAGATATTTAACCCTAAACATTGCCAGAACCCTGAAAAAGGAGTTTTAAGGGTTCACTACAACATGCTTTCGTTCTCTGTTGGAGAAAGAATAAGACCTGGCGTAAGTAGAAGAAGCCAAGAAATTTCAAAAGTAACAGAATGGGCTCTTGCTCCATTAGTATTGTTAGATGAATTACCTGGAACAGTAATTGATGTTCATATAAACATTCTTCAGGCAAACGCAGGAACAAGATGCGCAGGAATAAATGCTGCAGCCATGGCTCTTGCACATGCTGGTGTTCCTATGACAGAAATGATTTCAGCTGTTGCAATAGGAAAAATAGATGATAAAATTGTTACAGATGTTAATAAAGAAGAAGAAGATTATGAAGATGGAGAAGGAGCTACAGATATTCCTATGGCATATCTTTCAAATTCAGGAAAAATAACTTTGCTTCAGTTAGATGGAAAAATCCAAGCAAAGAGAATGAAAGAAGCATTAGAAGCAGGAAAAGAAGCATGCAAAAAGATTTTTGAAATACAAAAAAACGCACTTAAGGAGGTTGAATAAAATGGGAGAAATAGAAGGAGAAGGTACACCAAGAGAAGTAGGAGTATTAGAAAATTTGACAGTAGATCTTGCTCCCCATAAAAAACTTGGAATGCAGATTTTAACAACTGAAGATGTTAAGAAGAGAAAAGCGTTAAGTTCAGAGAGTAATTTAGAAAAAGCAGCAAGATATATGAAAGATTTCAGAACAAATTTAATTGATGGTGTAGAATTATCTAAATCAGCATCTGCTGCTCGATGTCCAGAAAGTCAGGCTTTAGTAGATAATTTTTATCTAAAAACTTTAGCAAAAGGAATAGAAGCAGTTTATATTCAGCAAGAGGAAATATTAAAAAGACTACCCTTAAAATATCAAGAAGGAGGTCGTGGTGCATAAATAAAACATGGTATACAAAATAACAAAGAAAAATGTTCTTGAAGCAATAAACAAGGGAAAAAGGCTAGATGGCAGAGGATTAATAGATTTTAGGGATATTGAAGTTAAATTTGGAGTATCAAATAAAGCAGAAGGAAGTGTAAGTGTTAAAGTAGGAAAAACAGAAGTTGTATGCGGAATAAAAATGGGCGTTGCTGAGCCATATACTGATCATGAAGGCGAAGGAACAATGATGACAACAATGGAACTATTACCTTTAAGCTCACCTAACTTTGAATATGGTGCGCCATCTATTAATTCTGTAGAGATAGCGAGAATAATTGACAGAGGAATAAGAGAAAGTGGATTTATTGACTTTGAAAAGCTTTGTATAAAAGAAGGAGAAAAAGTTTGGAGTATTTTTATTGATTTAGCTACAATAAATGATGACGGAAATCTTATAGATGTTGGAGCATTGGCAGCCATACTTGCATTAATGACAGCAAGATTTCCAGAATATGATGAGAAAACAGAAAGAATAAAATATGGTGAATTCACAAATAAAAAACTTCCATTAAACGAAGGCAAAATGCCTCTTACAACAACATTCTTTAAATTAGGCGAGAAAATATTTATTGATCCTACAAGAGAAGAAGAAGATGTTGCAGAAGGAAGAATTAGTATTGAAATGTCTAAACCTGACAAAGATGAAATGATAAATGCCATGCAAAAAGGCGGAGAAGCCGCATTTAGTGCAGAAGAAATTGATAATATGCTTGAAGAAGAAATGAAAATATTTAAAAAACTGAATACTCTTGTTGAAGAAGAGTTAAAGAAATTTAAAAAAGAATCAAAGGAGAAATAATATGTTAGAAGCACTTGAAGATAAATTTACAAAATATGAAGTTGCAAGAATTCTTGGAGCAAGAGCATTGCAAATAGCAATGGACGCACCTATGCTTTTGAAAATTGATGAAAAAGAACTAGAAGATATACATTTTAATCCTCTTGAAATTGCAAAAAGAGAGCTTATGGCAGAAGTTTTACCTATTACTGTAACAAAACCAATGCCAAAAAAGAAAGAAACAAAAATAAAAAAGCTTACAAAAGAAGAATTAGATAAAATTAAGAAAAAAGAAGAAGAAAAAACTCAAGAACAAGTTGAAAAACTCGACGATAAAAAAGTAGAAAAGATAGAAGTTCGTGAGGAAAAGAAAGTTGCTGAAGATGGAGAGATTATGGAGCTTGCAACACCTGAAGATGAAGTTGAAGAAGAAACTACTGCAGTAGAAGAAGAATAGGTCTAAATTGTGTTATTTTCTGTATAAATATTTATATAATCTAGTCTGTTTAAAATAATGTCTGTGTAATTAATAAAATGCCTCTTAACTCAAAAAAATTATGTGTTGTTGAAATAGAAAGTGTAATACATTCAAGAGGAGATAATGTATCTTTAACAATGCTCTCTGGCTTTAAGGAAGGGCATAGTTTGCTTGCAGGCTCTTTTAATCGGGCTTTATTCTTAACTTCAGGATATTCTAATGAAGTTGATGCTGGTTGTGTTTCTACATATGTGCTTTGCAATGATGATAAAACAAAATATCTGGGTGATCTTAGACAGGGCGATGAGTTATTGACTTTAAATTTTGCAGGTAAGGAATTATCAAATAGACTCGTACAAATTAAAACTGAGAAGAGACAAATGCTCTTGATTAATGCAAATTATGAAGTTCCAGGCAGGAAAATTTTCGAATTATTAAAAAGCAATGGGGAAAATTATTTTAATGGATATAGGTCAATTTTCAGGCTTCAAAATACAAAAACAGGAGAACCAATTAGTGTTTTGGATATTTCTAAATATAGAGATAGAGAAGAGGACATATGCGCTTTTCTTAACGTGGGCACAACATTTACAGATTCTGAAAATAATCTCATAACTTGCATAGATGGAAGGCAAAAACCTGCAAGGAACCTCAATCAAGGTGATATAATTTTGGCATATGTTCAAATGCCCGGGATTCAATCAAGGCATTTTGGGATGGCTTATGATGGGCTTTGCATAGAAAGATAGTTTGTAACAAAGAATAGTTCTAAAGAAAGATTTAAAAAATTCAAATAAAGCTAATATCTATGAAAACTTCAGATACCTCATGCATAGAGGATTACTTGCCCCCTATTGTTTTAAGAGTGCCAAGTCTTGAAGAGGCAGAAAAAGAACTTGTTGGATTATACTTGAATAATTTCCAAAAATATGGCATAATCCCCCCAACACCACAAGAACTAGATAAGGATTTTGTTGTGGGCAAGTTTATAAGATAATTTAGGAAATTGCTAATTCTTTTATAAGTCGTATATTATTATAAGTATGAATAAGATCTTTTATTAGTTCATGTTTTATTCCTGCCCTACAAAGTTCTGAAGCAAGTTCTAAAAATTCTTGTTTTGTTTCCCTATACTCTTCTCCTCGAGTTTGTTCTAACGCCATTTTATTCAATAATAGTCTTATTTTACTTTTATCAGGGTCAAAAAGATTATCTAGACTTATATGGCGGCAAGGTTTATTTTTTATTTCTCGATATAGTTCTATTGTCTCAGAATTTGAACAATAATTATTAGATTTGCTATTTCCAAAACCCAGCGACATAAAATAAGCACAACCAAGACAGGCGCCAATATCTGGATCTAAAACACCCACCTCTCCAAACTCTGGGATACTTGCGTCTATATCTTTTATTTTAAACAGGCATTCTAATTCTTTTCCTTCACATTTCATGTTAATAATATCAGAACTCTTTTTCCAGGTTATAATTTTAGATGGGAGAGTAGTTTAAAAATCTAGTGATATCAGATTATATTCTATCTCCCACATATTTAAAAACCCGATTTATTGTTTTTCTACAATACTATGAACACAGAACTTTTAGAACAACTGGATAATGCATTTCAGGAAATAGGAATATCTCTTAAACAAAGAGATTCTTTGACATCTCTCTTGGATCATCTAAAAAATAAAAATAGCAGAGTCTATGAACATTCTTTAAGAGTAGGTCTAAAAGGTAGAGAAGTAGAAAGATTTACCTTAGAAGTCAGGCCAAATTCACTTTTTTATGGCGGACTTTTACATGATATTGGAGTGGTAGTTAATGAGAAAGATCATCATATACGGGCATATTATATGTTGAGAGGCAGCTATAATTTTTCTGCAAGAATAGCCTTAAATCATAAAAATCATATTAAAAGATTACATGATGATCTTCCTTTTACAGAAGATGAAAGAAAGCTTAATGATTATTGCTCTACATTAATTGGACTAATTGATAGACATGATGAATTAACAAGTCAAGAAGTACCAGATAATTATGAACCAATAAACCCCCAACTTAGAGCAATAATAAGAGAAAACCTTATCTTAGAGTATGGTGGTTTAAAAGATTTGAATGGTAATCAATTAGGGAGATTTATTGATAATCTTTATAGAAAAGGCGTGTTCTAGTTTTTAATGGTTAAACATTAATTTTATATATCTCCGTTGTATCATAAGTTTATGATTTTAAAAGAGGTAAAAGCACGAATCATTCTTGATTCTCGAAAAGAAAAGACTATAGAAGTAAGTGTGAATAACTGCAAAACTTCTGCTCCAGCCGGAAAGAGCAAAGGAAAATATGAGGCTCCTAGTTACAAAACCGGCATAGAAAACGATTTTCTTTTTATTAATAAACTAAAATTTGAGGTAGAAATAGAAAAGTTTGAAGATTTATCTAAGATTGAAAAGATTATTAAAAATAAAATTGGAGCAAACACATTGTTTGCTCTTGAGGCATCGATATTAAAAGCACTTGCTAAAGAACAGAAAAAAGAATTATGGCAACTTCTTAATTCAAAAGCACAAAAATTTCCAAGAATATTAAGCAATACTATCGGCGGAGGAGCACACAGCGAGGGAATAAAACCAGATTTTCAGGAATTTTTAATTCTATGTGACAAAAATCCTGCAGAAGGAAAAGAACAGAATCTAAAATCATATTATGAAGCAGGAGAAATTTTAGATAATCTCGGAAAGAAAATAGGAAAGAACGATGAGAATGCATGGCAAACTTCCCTTGCTAATGAGCAGGTTCTTGAAGTTATGAAAGATGTTCAAGAAAATATCTTTGATGAATCAGCAGTTCATATGGATATTGGATTAGATCTGGCTTCATCTCAATTTTATAAAAATGATAAATATTTTTATTTGAATGATAAGAGAACCCTTTCAAGAAAAGAGCAGATAGATTATGCTGCAGAACTTGCTAACAAGTTTAATCTTGCGTATATAGAAGATCCTCTTGATGAAGAAGATTTTGAAGGATTTGCTGAATTAAAAAAGAAAACAAAATGCATGATTGTCGGAGATGATTTGACTGTTACGAATCTTGAAAGATTGAAGAAAGCAATAAAGACAAAAGCAATAAATGGCATGATAATAAAACCGAATCAAACCGGAAGTTTATTAGAAGTAAAAGAAGTTATTGATTTGTGCAAAAAGAATAAGATCTTTACAATTATGTCTCATAGAAGTGGCGAGACATTGGACAGCACGATTTCTGATTTAGCTTTTGCATGGGGATGTGATTTTATTAAGACGCCGGTGATGGGCAAGGAGAGGGTGGTTAAGGTGGATAGGTTGGTCGAGATTGAGAAGAGTTTGAGATAAATTGATTATCTCCTTCTTGATAACACATAACCTTAAAAATATCTTCGCATTTTATTCTTTAATATGAAACAAGTTCCAGCTTATGTATGCGAAAAATGTGGATATTCTGCACTTGGTGAAGAAAATGCTGCAAAAGTTCAAGAGCATGAAAGAATACCTACTACTGCAAAATGCAATTCTTTAGATGGATTAATTGTTAAAACTGGTCTTGAACAGGATTATTCAGTTTTCAGACAAGTTCCAATTTTCTCACCTAAACATGAAGCGCTTTATACTTGGGAATCATATTTAAAACAAAATCTTAAACAAAAAAAATCAGGTTTACCGAGGGCAATTGAGGGATCATTAAGTAGAATTTTTCCAAATTGGAGCTTCACTGCAAGAGATATTATCGGAACAGTGTTATACTCTGGAAAATCTGAAAATACATACAAAGATTATACTGAATTATCTGAAGCAGAATTTCAAGGGATTATTACTAGGTTAAAACAAATGTATCCTACTCTTTATACTAATACTAAATTTAAAAGAAAACTAAAATACGATCGACAAGTTCATCATTCTAAGAGATAAAACTTTTTATGCTTAGCCATAAAAACCAAACACTTAAAAACCCCCGACAACATCTAAAATTATAACTAATCACGTACTGGCTGAAACAAACCCAGAAAAACCCGTGAATTTATTATCATTAAACATTTACAAAAACAATGGGAAGAAAAAAGAAAACTGAAACAACTGAAATTACAGAAGAAGTTAAACAAGAGGTAGTCGAAGCTGTTGAGACACCAAAAGAAGAAATTGTTGAAGAGAAAAAAGTTGAAGAATCTTTAGATGGTGAAGAACCAAAAAAGAAAAGAGAAAAAAGAAGACTTTCTGAAACAGAATTAAGAAAAGTAATGACTGATACTAAAGAAACACTTGTACCTCTTACAGATTACATAAAATGCGGTGTTCATCTTGGAACAAAAGTTATAACTCCGCATATGAGAAAATTTGTCTATAAAAGAAGAGCAGACGGACTTGCTGTAATGAACACTGCGATTATCGACGATAAACTAAGAGAAGCAGCAAAATTTATGGCAGATTTTCCTTCAGAAGATATTTTTATTGCCTGTAAAAGAGAAGCAGGATGGAAGCCTGTTGAGAAATTTTCAGAAGTAACAGGTATCAGAGCATTTACAAAAAAATATCCTGCAGGAATCATAACTAATTTAAGATTAGATACTTTTTTCGAAGCAAGATTAATACTTGTTTGTGATCCATGGGTCGATAAAAATGCACTTCAAGACGGAGTTAGACTAAAAATTCCAGTAATGTCAATATGTGACACAAATAATTATACACAAGGAGTAAGCCAAATAATCGCAAGCAATAATAAGTCAACAAAATCTATCGGACTTGTTTTATTTATTTTAGCAAGAGAATATTTGAAATTAACTGGAAAGGAAAAAGAAGCAAAAGAACTTAATCTTGAAGATTTTACAGGGAAGCTGCAGGAAACAGTAGTAGACAGAGCAGGGTACGGCGTATAGTTTAGGATATTTTGGGGTGATTAGGATATCAGACCGAATTCTGAGGAAAATAATATGAAATTCATAGAAGCAGTAAAATTTGGAAGAGAAGCATACCAATTAGGTTATGAAATTAAAAAAAGAGGAGTATCTTTAGATAATGCTCCTGAAGGTCTCCCAAAAGATATTTTAGAAAAATTTGAACAACTAAGTCCAAGACTTGATAATTTTACAGGTTTAGATATTTGGATAGGACAGATTGGAGGGATAAGTATTGGACCTATTAAGTATATTCAAACAAGTAGATATTTTTATCAACATAAAAAAGCAGAGAAATGAAAGTATCTCATAAACATTTTTAGATAGATTTTTAATCTTTAATTCCCGTTTTAGTATATGAAAAAATTATTGCTGACATCTGACGGACTTTCTAATAGGCAGTTAATAAAAGAAGCTAAAAAACTATTAACAAAACCTGCCAATGAAAATAAGGTTTTGATTATTTATACTCTAAGAAAGAAAAGTTATTTTAAGTATGTAAGAAAAGTTAAAAAACAATTATTAAAGTTGGGAATAATAAAAAAGAATATCTTTTATGCAAATATTTCAAATAATCTCAAAAAACCAAAAGAAGAGTTTGATATTATTTATTCTTGTGGCGGCAATACATTTTATATTTTAGACAGAATAAAAAAGACTGGTTTTGATAAGATTATAAAAAAATTTGTAAATAAAGGGAGATTTTATATCGGCGGTAGTGCAGGAAGTATTATCGTACATAAAACTATAGAATTGGCTGGTTGGGGAAGCTCTGCAGATATAAATGATATCAGGTTGAAAAATTTAAACGGATTGGACCTTACAAATATAGCAGTTTTTCCACATTATATAGTAAAATTAAAAAAAGAAGTTTTGGAATTTAAGAAAATAGTAAATTATCCTGTTAGAGAATTAAGAGACAGACAAGCATTATTAATTTTAGGAAATAAAGTTAAGAAAATATAACCTTACTTTTCACTGCAATAATTCTTAAAAAGCAATATCCACTCAAATAAAAATGGCAATAGAAACACATATTATTCCTATGACTTGTTTTGGTCGTAACAGCGAGGGAAAAAATGCATTATCTACTGCTGTGAATTTTAATTTGGTTATAACCCGGCCACCAGAAGATTCTCAATGTGTTTCTATTTCTGCTGAAAGCTGCCCGCATAATACTGGAAGTGGTAAACAAAGATGCAAGGCTTCATATGCTCCGGGAATAGATAAAATTGGCGAGGGTATTATTTGCCCATATACTTTGGATATTCCTTACGGCGTCGATATTTTAATTCGTCAGCAGATTAAATCTTAATTTTTCTTCAAATTTTTATTTTTTATTTGATTTTTTCTCAAAAAAATTCTGTCAAACTTTTACTCCTTCTAAGGACGGAAAGTTCATTATTTCAGAAAGGTTTAAATACCTATTTTCTAAAGAATAATTATAAAATGTTAAGCTTAATGATTACCTTAGCAAACTCCAGCGAAAGCGGAATTAAGGTATGATGTATTGAGTCGTCATTAAGTGGTTTTTCTCGATAATTAAAACTATTAAATTTAAGTTTATAATCAAATATTAAGACAGTGGCAATCAGCCAGCATAGGAGGCTAAACAAAATCGAAAATTGGAGAATTTTCAAAATAAAAAATCTAGTTTATCCTGCTAGCGGCTGCGGCTATCTGGCCTGCAATTAGACATGCAAGTTTC